>Ga0307516_10001133_pt1 | contig 37150 bp, 44 predicted proteins | sample 19_EM_MG_FD_203310 | JGI IMG/M metagenome (GOLD analysis project Ga0307516, IMG submission 203310) | Populus trichocarpa ectomycorrhiza microbial communities from riparian zone in the Pacific Northwest, United States - 19_EM | ecosystem: Host-associated > Plants > Roots > Unclassified | place... | reverse complement strand
CAAGCGCCAGGGGTGTGGTTTCTTGGCTCCTTTTTTTTCTCTCTTCTTTTTGCTTCTTTTTTCTCTATTTGCGGGGTGTGTGTTTTAGTTCGTACTTGACCATTTCACACTTGTTTTCACCGTGTCTCTATTCGCGGGTCTGTAGTTGTAGGGGTTGGTTGGCTTCTTTTCCCCACCGTTTTCACTCGAGTGCCTACTTAAGTATTCATTCACCCTTTAGCCTTTTTGACGATGACTTTTTTTTTTCTCCCTGCATCTTCCCTTTTCCGCTTACTTCACTTTGAAAAAATTGGTTTTCTTTTTTTTTCTTTTTTTTTTCTTTCTTTTTTCTTTTCTTCCCCGGGATTGTTTGTGGATTGGTGACATCGATGAACTTTATATGATTCGTGTGATGGCATGGTCGGCGAGGATGGGCGATGGCGATGGGGGATTAAATTCTACACTAATAGAGTCTCCCTTCTGTCTGTGATCTGTGTACGGTGTTAGGTATGTCAAGATACTGTATCTAGAGTGGCGATATCCAATGAATACGTACGTATGTATGCATGATTGGTACCGATTTACTTTTGCTTTTGCTTTTTCTTTTTCTTTTTTCTTTTTCTCATTATCAAGCACGGCGATGTGGGACGGGGAATGGACGCCGTCGAGGTGTTCTACATACAATAGTCAAGGGGGAGGGGGGAGGTAAAAACAAAAACATAGTTTACCCAGTAAACGCGTATCAAAACGGTCAAAATACGCATTTTTCATCTCCGGATACGTGTCCAGCGGGAGAACTATCTACTTTTTTTTTTAGACCCCCCCCCCCCCCTCTTTCACTACACAGTACTTACATACGTAGAGGGATAGTTACTAGCATGTGCATTTGTAGCGGAAAGACACGCGCGTACAACTCGGCAAGTACAATGAGGGAGGGAAGCCAGTGGGAGGTCGGCGTCCGGGAATTGGCTCCGGACGCAGTAGTTATGGGGCGCCTTCGTGCATGATATGTACGTAGGTCGGCGGTTTCACGAGCCAGCCAGCCAGCCAGCCGGCCGGCCGGCATGCCCGCCCCTCACCTCGGGTGTTTCTGTCTGCTGCTGTTGCTGTTGCGGAAGACGATATGTATGGCCCGAGGAACGAGAGGGATGGATTGGGGGGCGGGCAAAGCCGGCTGCCTGTTGGTGCGCATGTAGTTACTATACTAGCAAGGCAAGGCAAGGTAAGGTAAGACAAGGTATGGAGAGCATCGAGGGTGGCCCGCCGAGGTTCGACGACTCCGCTGCGGTGAGCAACCATCCGTACCTACATGAATGCCGAGGTGGGGATGGCGGACATGGCTGCTCCGTTCCTGGATCGAAAAGCCGTGGCTGGCTGTGGCTGAGCTCGCCAAGCGGCATAGTGCCTGCCAACAAGTGGAGCATCGAGACGAGATGGCTCGAGATGAAGCCAGATGGCGAGAGTTAGATACATACATGGTCTAGTCGTGCCGTGAAGAAAAAAAGCAAAAATGATAGTCGAAGCACAGGCCGCCAGCCAGTCCCCGCGCGGAAGAGGGAGGTGAGCAAACGAAAGAAATCGAACTGGAAACGGGTATGGGTCGGCTGGTTGATCCTCGGCCACGGCGGACGATGGTGACGATGATCGCGATTGTGACGTTTTTGTTGTTGCTGTGGTGTGTGTCTTTGGGGGGTTGCACTGCGGTGCGATAGATCCCGTAGCATCTGCATAGATAAGAAAATCGATGGCGATCGCTTTTTTCCGGACTAGTTACTAACTATCTAGCACGCCTGTCGAACGAAGGCTAGAATTTAATAGCTGGAGTGATTCGTTTCTTTTGCTTTTTTTTTTTTACCCCTCCATCACAGGGACCCCGCCAAACACCCCCCACCTTCTCCGTCTGTGGCTGTGGTGAGGAGCACCCTTGGAGAAACAAAAACCCTTCAGAGCCGTGGCAAAAGACCAGGGAGCTGGGGGAGAAGGTTGCTGCTGGCCGGCTAGCCCGACCCAGAGTGGGGACCGTCGACCGCCTACTCTAACCCTCTGTATCCCGTGATGATAGACAGATAGCCAAACTCTCCGGCTCCGATTTGGGTTGCTATCGCTGGACTTGCATAGCGGAAGATCTTCCTCCCTCCCTCCCTCCCTCCTCCCACAGTCTCTACCGCTATATCTATTATCCTGTCCGCCCTCCTCGCCCTCCTCCTCGCCCTCCTCCTCGCCCGTCCTCCTCCTCCCTTACCCCCCTTCCTTCCATCGTACGCGCACGCCAGTCCGTCCTCAGAAAGCACACGCACACAGACCCAGCGACGCAAAAAGAAGGGACCCTTAGCTTGAATTGGCTTGCCGGCGACGCCCTTCCGCCTACACCTGAGCTACCAATCCTCCTCCCCTCCGTCCTCCTTCCTCGTCCCTACATACAATCCAAGTAATAAAAAAAAAGAACACCACAACCACGTCCACATCCACATCCTCCCCCACAAACGCAGCAATGGCTACCGAGTACAACGAGGTCTTTGAGGATGCGGCCGACTCCTCCACCGTCAGGACCATCCACCGTGTCCGCGCCAACTCGACAATCATGCACTTGAACAAGATTCTAGGTACCGTCGCCCCCCACTCCACCCCACCCCACCCTGCTCCCGCGCTCTCCTCCCCCGTAGTGGAGTGCAAGTGGAATGCTGATTTCATGGTTCTGTGTTGAATAATAGTCGCCAATCGTGGAGAGATTCGTAAGTCCCCCCCCCCTACCCTCAAGTGACAGCAAAGCTTGCAATGGCCAGGAGGACGGCTGATTGAGAATTATAGCTATCCGTGTATGCAACATCTGTCCGTGCTGGTTTACCGTCCGGCCAATTGAGGTGCTGGTTTGCTGACTAGACTTGTGGAACCGCGAATAGATCTTCAGGACTGTACGTCATACCCCTGGCGGGAGGTGGGACAGGAAGAGGAAGAGAGGCTAAATGCGGCGCTGTCACAGGCACACGAACTGTCGTTGCAAACCGTGGCCATTTACAGTCACGAGGACCGTCTGAGCATGCACCGTCAGAGTGGGTAACTCCTGGCACAGTGTTGGAGCGAGAGGGAAGGGAAGGGAAGGGAAAGGAACGCGACTGACTCATCGATTGGCAGAGGCGGACGAGGCCTACATGATTGGAAAGCGGGGGCAGTACACGCCCGTTCAGGCTTACCTCGCTATCGATGAGATCGTCAAGATTGCCGTCCAGCACGGCGTCGACATGATCCACCCTGGTGAGTAGCGGCGCGCCCAAAGGTTGCGTAGGGGGCGGAGGGGAAGTTGTGGCTGATCGCGAAAGGTTACGGATTCCTCTCGGAGAACGCCGAATTCGCCCGCAAGGTCGAGGAGAACGGAATGGTCTTCATTGGTCCTACGCCCCAGGTCATCGATGCCCTTGGAGACAAGGTTTCTGCGCGTCGAGCGGCTATTAGTGAGAACGTGCCGGTCGTTCCCGGTACCGAGGGTCCCGTCGACAAGCTGAGCGAGTGTGAGGATTTCGTCGCCCAGCACGGATATCCGGTCATCATTAAGGCCGCGTTCGGTGGAGGTGGACGTGGTATGCGTGTCGTGAGGGAGGGAGACAATTTGAAGGACGCGTTCACCCGTGCTTCTTCCGAGTATGTGCCTCCCGTTGCCAGGGGAACGAGATTTCGCCTACTTACGCTCTATTCGCACATAGGGCTCTGTCGGCTTTCGGAAATGGCACCGTGTTCATTGAGCGCTTCCTCGACCGCCCCAAGCATATCGAGGTCCAACTGTTGGGTGATAACCACGGAAACGTCGTTCACTTGTACGAGCGTGACTGCTCCGTCCAGCGAAGGCACCAGAAGGTCGTCGAGATCGCGCCCGCGAAGGATCTGCCCGACCACGTCCGACAAGGTATCCTGACCGACGCTGTGCGACTAGCTAAGTCAGTCCGGTATCGCAACGCTGGTACCGCCGAGTTCTTGGTCGACCAGCAGAACCGGTACTATTTCATCGAAATCAACCCCAGAATCCAGGTCGAGCACACCATCACCGAGGAGATCACCGGTATCGATATCGTTGCGGCTCAGATCCAGATTGCCGCCGGTGCCACTCTGGAGCAGCTCGGTCTGACCCAGGAACGTATCTCCACCCGCGGTTACGCCATCCAGTGCCGTATCACCACCGAGGATCCCAGCAAGCAGTTCCAGCCCGACACCGGTAAGATCGAGGTCTACCGATCCGCTGGTGGTAATGGGGTCCGTCTCGATGGTGGAAACGGTTTTGCCGGCGCTCTCATCACCCCCCACTACGACTCCATGTTGGTCAAGTGCACCTGCCACGGCTCCACATTCGAGGTCGCCCGGCGGAAGATTCTCCGTGCGCTGGTCGAGTTCAGAATCCGTGGTGTCAAAACCAATATCCCCTTCCTTGCTTCGCTGCTCACCCACGAGACCTTCATCACCGGCAACTGCTGGACCACTTTCATCGACGATACTCCCTCGCTGTTCTCCCTGATGAAGTCCCAGAACCGTGCCCAGAAGCTCCTGGCGTACCTCGGAGATGTCGCCGTCAACGGCAGCAGCATCAAGGGACAGGTTGGAGTGCCCAAGTTCAAGGGCGACATCGTCTTCCCGGACCTCCACGATGCGGACGGAAAGCTCATCGACATCTCGAACCCTTGCCCGACCGGATGGAGGAACATACTGGTCAAGGAGGGTCCCGAGGCTTTCGCCAAGGCCGTCCGCAGGAACAAGGGCACCCTGTTGATGGACACCACCTGGCGTGACGCTCACCAGTCGCTCCTGGCGACCAGGGTTCGTACCACAGATTTGGTCGCCATCGCGAAGCACACCAGCTGGGCGTACTCCAACGCTTACAGTTTGGAATGCTGGGGAGGCGCCACATTTGACGTGGCCATGAGGTTCTTGTACGAGGATCCTTGGGACAGACTGAGGAAGCTGAGGAAGCTCGTGCCCAACATCCCCTTCCAGATGCTGCTGCGCGGTGCCAACGGTGTTGCCTACTCATCGCTTCCCGACAATGCCATCGACCATTTTGTTGAACAGGCCAAGAAGAACGGTGTCGACATCTTCCGTGTCTTCGATGCGCTCAACGATCTGGCCCAGCTTGAGGTTGGTGTGAAGGCGGTCAAGAAGGCTGGTGGTGTTGTTGAGGCTACCATTTGCTACAGTGGTGACATGCTCAACCCGAAGAAGAAGTACAACCTCGCGTACTACTTGGAGCTGGTCGACAAGGTGGTTGCCATGGGCACCCACATTCTCGGTGTCAAGGATATGGCTGGTGTCTTGCGGCCGAAGGCTGCCACTCTGTTGATCGGTGCTATCCGTGCCAAGTACCCTGATCTCCCCATCCACGTTCACACCCACGACTCGGCCGGCACCGGTGTAGCGTCCATGGCCGCCTGCGCGCACGCTGGCGCCGACGCTGTCGACACGGCCACCGACAGCTTGTCGGGCATGACTTCCCAGCCCAGCGTCGGTGCCGTCATTGCTTCTCTCGAGGGATCCGACTGCGATCCGTGCCTGAACATCGACCACATCCGTGCCATCGACACGTACTGGGCCCAGCTTCGTCTCATGTACTCCTGCTTCGAGGCCGGTCTGACCGGACCTGACCCCGAGGTGTACGTGCACGAGATCCCTGGAGGACAGCTCACCAACCTCATCTTCCAGGCTACCCAACTCGGATTGGGAACGCAGTGGCAGGAGACCAAGAGGGCTTACCATCAGGCTAACTCCCTCCTTGGCGACATCGTCAAGGTCACCCCCACATCGAAGGTCGTCGGAGACCTTGCGCAGTTCATGGTCTCCAACAAGCTCACCCCCGAGCAAGTCGTTGAGAAAGCTGAGACACTGGACTTCCCCGGCTCCGTACTCGACTTCTTTGAGGGTCTGATGGGCCAGCCCTACGGTGGTTTCCCCGAACCCCTCCGGACCAAGGTGCTCCGCGATACCCGCAAGAAGTTGACCGAGCGCCCCGGAAAGTCTCTGCCTCCTACGGACTTGGCTAAGATCAAGTCCGAGCTTGAGGCCAAGTATGGCTTTGCTTCTGAGTGCGATGTCGCCAGCTACGTCATGTACCCCAAGGTCTTCCAGGAGTACAAGGACTTCTGCAGCAAGTACGGAGACCTGAGCGTGCTCCCCACAAAGTACTTCCTGTCCCGACCTGACATCGGTGAGGAGTTCGGTGTTGAGATCGAGAAGGGTAAGATCTTGATCTTGAGACTCTTGGCTGTTGGACCTTTGTCCGAGCAGACTGGCCAGAAGGAGGTCTTCTTCGAAATGAACGGAGAGGTCAGACAGGTTACTGTCGACGATAAACACGCCGCCGTGGAGAACCTGAGCCGGATTAAGGCCGACCCCGGTGACAGCTCTCACGTCGGTGCGCCTATGTCTGGTGTTGTCGTCGAGGTCCGCGTTAAGAACGATACCGACGTCAAGAAGGGTGATCCGATAGCTGTGCTTAGCGCCATGAAGATGGTAAGATATCCCCCGCAACTTGATACCTGCCCACAAAATTTGTTTTGCTAACCGAATTGAAATGTGTAGGAGATGGTTATCAGTGCGCCCCACTCCGGAAAGGTCCACGATCTCGCGGTCAAGGAGGGAGACTCTGTGGACGGCCAAGATTTGGTCTGCAAGATCCACAAGGCTTAAGAGTGTTTGGGATATACATTGGAAAAAGTGTGCTTGTAGACGCGATGGGACGGGGGTTGGGTTGGGGGCTTCGGGGTGTTCGCGTTTTTTTTTTTTCGGGCTTTGGGGCTGTCGTTTTTCTCTTTTTTCACGGTTTTGTTTGCTAGTCTCTCTCCTAACTCTGGGTTCCAATGCAAGATTGGGATTCTTGCAAAAGCCGTTCATATCGTGATGAAACTATTGATGTTAATAGGTATCGATGTTTGACTGTGTGCTGTGCACCGCCACGCCGGCGACCCTCCCACCCACGTGGCGTTCTCATCTAGGCAACCCGCGCTAACTACTAGACGTCATCGGCGAAGGTGCGGGGTTGTTGTTTCTCATCGGCAACCATTTCATTTGACATCCACATATGGTATTCGGCGACAGTGGGATACGCCACCCCGCCCTACATATCCCCGTCTCTGGTGCTGCAGATCCTCATCCGGCCCGTCATCTAACCCACGCACATCTTGCGATTGCGTTTCGTGGATGATTATTGGACTGTCGCCTGTTGCGTGATTGTAGTCTTATCGTACATTTAAAGCTAGCTAGCTAGATGGACGGAACTTCTGCTTCTTTTTTTTGCGTGATGTCCGGTCTATGTACGTATCTAGTCTAATTTGCGATAATATTCTAAGTCCCTCATCTTACGTAATATTTTTTTCCTTCTCTCCACCTCTGTTCCTTCTTTCTTGCTTTGCCCAACCAAATTCAAACGAACGATCTAGTTTCCACCACACCCCTCCTCCGTTCCCGGTCTGTTCGTGTGGGTACTAGTTCGTTGTGCCCCACTAAAGTCGCCGTTCGTTCATCACCCAAACCCCATCATATCCCACCACCACCCCCACCAATCCTTTGGATAAATTGTGAGCTTCTCTTCACCTATCCTTTCCCCTTCTCCCCCCCCCCTTCCCCCCCTCAACCTCACAAGTTAACACAAACACCCAAAAGCACTACAAGAAAAAGCAACATTTCAAACACCGACTCAATTCAAAATGGCCATCACCAAGATCCACGCTCGTTCGGTCTACGACTCTCGTGGTATGTTTTTTGGTTTTTATTTTTGCTGGCAGACACAATCGATTGATACCGACGTCGGTGGTGATGATGCTGATGCAATTCGCCACGGATAGGTAACCCCACCGTCGAAGTTGATGTTGTCACCGAGACTGGTCTTCACCGTGCCATTGTCCCCTCCGGTGCCTCTACCGGTAAGTCCGCCGTAAAAAGACGTCTCGGGTCGGACGATTGCAGGGCTGAAAACAACACCATCTACAGGTCAGCACGAAGCTGTCGAGCTCCGTGACGGCGACAAGAGCAAGTGGGCTGGAAAGGGTGTTCTCAAGGCTGTCGAGAACGTCAACAGCACTATTGCTCCCGCTGTTGTCAAGAAGAACCTCGATGTCAAGGACCAGGCCGCTGTCGATGCTTTCCTCAATTCCCTCGATAGTTCCGCCAACAAGGGAAAGCTCGGTGCCAACGCTATTCTCGGTGTTTCTCTCGCTATCGCGAAGGCTGCCGCCGCTGAGAAGGTTAGCCCCACATCATATCATGGATACCCTACCACCACCCCCCGCTTCTATCCGGCGCCGTTGTGCATTAGCCCCGGTGCAATTTTGTCCTCACCCGCTCGCTTTCGTCCTCGGGTGAACTTCGGTTAGGGGTGACGGATCGAAAGTTCGATGGCCTGCATCGGTCGGGCCGGGGTCGGACCGGGCGTGTGTATTCCGTTGCCGTCGGATGATGAGCACCAGGGCTACTGACTTTGCTTGCGCCTATTGATTCGGTTGACCAAAACCCGGCTAACTCATCACCTCCTTTGCGCGGTTTTCCAGGGCGTCCCCCTCTACGCTCACGTCGCGGACCTTGCGGGTACCAAGAAGCCCTATGTTCTCCCGGTTCCTTTCATGAACGTCATTAACGGAGGTTAGCCGCTTCCTTCTCCATGCCTCCGAGGCTCCGTTCTTTTCCGGTTGCTGATTCATAGTGCTGTAGGATCCCACGCTGGTGGTCGCCTTGCCTTCCAGGAGTTCATGATCGTCCCCTGCTCCGCCCCTACCTTCACGGAAGCTATGCGTCAGGGTGCCGAGGTGTACCAGATTCTCAAGTCCTTGACCAAGAAGCGGTATGGACAGTCCGCCGGCAATGTCGGAGACGAGGGTGGTGTCGCTCCCGATATCCAGACCCCCGAGGAGGCCCTTGACCTCATCACCGATGCCATCGAGCAGGCTGGTTACACCGGCCAGATCAAGATCGCCATGGATGTTGCCTCTTCCGAGTTCTACCGTGAAGGCAAGTACGACTTGGACTTCAAGGTATGCAATCCTATACCATCTCACCGTCAACGTGCATATGTCTAACTTTGTGTAGAACCCTGACTCCGACCCCTCCAAGTGGCTGAGCTACGTTCAGTTGGCCAACCTTTACCAGAAACTGGCGGAGAAGTATCCGATCGTCTCTATCGAGGACCCCTTCGCTGAGGATGACTGGGAGGCTTGGTCCCACTTCTTCAAGACCTCCGACTTCCAGATTGTCGGTGATGACTTGACTGTGACTAACCCCGAGCGCATCAAGACTGCCATCGAGAAGAAGGCCTGCAACGCCCTTCTCCTCAAGGTCAACCAGATCGGCACTCTCACCGAGTCCATCCAGGCCGCCAAGGACTCGTACGCTGCCGGCTGGGGCGTCATGGTCTCTCACCGTTCTGGTGAGACCGAGGACGTGACCATCGCCGACATCGTCGTTGGACTCCGTGCCGGACAGATCAAGACTGGTGCTCCTGCCCGTTCCGAGCGCCTTGCCAAGCTCAACCAGATCCTTCGTATTGAGGAGGAGCTTGGTGACAAGGCCGTCTACGCTGGCGACAAGTTCAGGACTGCCGTTAACTACTAAATTTTCTTTCATCTCTCTTTCTGGTGTATTTTCTACTGGGTGTTTTCCTCTTTTCATTTGTTCTTTCTTTGGGGATAGGGAGAAAGAGGTTGTGATGACAATGTGGCCACTGGTTATATGATGGGGCGTGGAATCAAATCAAGTGTTTGTCTCGTCTCGTGCGTGGTCTGTGGATGTATCCATGTATAGTAATGTCACTCGCTCATTCAAAATTCGACTGTTCAGAAAATCTCCATAGTTCGCGATCGACCGCGATCATAGCAACCGGGTGTTGAGAGTTATGGAAGCTGACCCCCTGAGCGCGCTTGCCACCATCATCCTATGTACTCCTACAGCATCGATATCCCAATGTGACGCCGTTCGGAGCAGTCGGTGGAGATGGTGAATGAATCAGTTCAGCCTAACAACCATGTAGCCCCGATGTCAGTCATTCACTAGTGAAGGTGTCGAGTGTGGCGGCAGCGCTTCCACTCTTTGCATTCCCAGTAATCACCAATTCCGTTCCCGTCGCCAACAAAATGTCCATATTGGTAGAAGTGTGAGGTGGTTTTCCGCTTTTGGCCTGGGCTGGCATTCGGCGTCGGGGACTTGATATTCCTAGCTTCGAGCGCTTGGGGAGTGGATAGATTCCATGTTGGTGTTGTGGGGGTTGAGTGTGGTTGTGTGGGGAGTGGGGGTGGGGTGGTTTTACGGTGGATGGTCGCGAAAGCGACACCTACAAGAGAGAAGTAACTCATTACATGTCACGGGCGGACCCGTCTCCAGGCCAGCCCTGCCATGGGCCGTCACGTGCAGCCCAGCCCGGGCCCGGGCCCGAGAGTTTGAAGCCCGCCCACCAGCCGGCGTGATTTGGGCTGGGGCTATTGCCAGCACTGCTCCCTTATGGGCTGGGCACCACGGACCGGATCTCGACCGGCCTGGCTCTCCGAAGCGTCGCGCGATGCGCTTCCTGGCCTGGCGCGCGTGTGTCTGGCCGGGGCCAAGGGTCATCCGGGGCCATGCGCTTGATGGCGGCCTGGACGTCGCGGTGAGGATCCTGCCCCTCTGCGGGGTTTGTCTGCCGCCTTGCCGCGGTTTCCAGTGCCCTGACAAGGGCGGTCGCACTCCGCGTCATAGGGCTTCCTGGTTGGACCCCCATCGGGTCTTGAGACCCACCCAGCGCTGTCCGTTCTGCCGGGTATCCGGCGGCTCCGCTGTCGACTCGCGTCCCGTCCGTGAACTCGGTGAGGCCCGGCGTTGGGCGCTCCGCCGAGCTCTCCGTCCCGCCTGCGTACTAGGTAACTACCCGAGGGCGCACTTTCAGCCGTTTCCCGACTGCCTCTCCGGCCCGGCGGCAGACCGAGCAGCCGCAGTCCGAGCCGCCGCAGCCTGTTCTCCAGCTGGGCGGCCGCCGCCCGACTTCCATTTGCCCAGCGCTTCCAGGTTGGTTTGTCCGGAAGCAGCCCGTAACTGCGTGGGGCTTCCTGGTTGGCCAGCGTCTTGCACGTCGCTAGCCCGTCTGGGTCTGGGTCGCCCTTTCCACCGGGAGCTCCGGGCCGAACATCGCAACCAACTGGACGCAGGCCCGTCATAACTTTCCGGCAGCTGGCCGGAGACAGGGCCACCTGCCCTGCGAGTCGGCATGGCGTTCCTTCCCTTCTTCATCCTGATGGCGCGGTGCTCCTTCAGGTGAGCTGGGAACCTAGCCAGACCCCGAGCCAGCGCGTCGCTTCCTTGTTGAAGGCGACGCCCATGCCACCCACCTCAATCGTAGCGGCCGGAGGGTTCTCTTTTTTTCCATGGGGGGTGGGGGGGCCTCTGTCTTGCCGGTCGAAGGCGACCCCGCTGTTGGCCGCCCCACTCGAGGGACGCTGCTGTGGCTTCCGACACCACCGCCTGGTCGCCTCCCCTGCCTTTCTGCCCACCACCGTGTCGTCAAAGATGCCCGACAGGTGGGTGATGGAGAGGACCGGAGCCGCTGGAAACCCCCTACTGGATTCCAGTGTCCACCGGATTCGCCTGTCCCACCTCACCGTCCAGCGCGGGTTAGATCTGCCGGGCGGACGCGAAGGAACTAGTCAATCGGATAAGGTCTGGTTCCAGCGCGAGCACGCCTTTCCGGCTTGATGTCCATGAACAGGGCCCATCCGGCCTGGATATGATGCGCCATGTCACCGGCACAACTTGTCAGTCACGAACGGACGGGAATGGAGGACAGGTTTTTGGTTGCAAAAGTGAGATTACAATGTCATAGTAATTGTGTAGATTAGGGCCTCCTCAACTAAAAGAATCCCCCCCTCGACATCCCCCCCCCCTCCAGTCGAAAAACGAAATAACAGTTTAAAAGACTCCTCCTCCTCCCAAAACACACACACACACACACACACACACACAAAAAGAGAAAGAAAAAAAATCAATCCCACATGGCTGGCTCAGAGATGCGGCAAGTAATCGGTCCAATCGACCGTCAAAAAGGCGCTGTCCGGCAAGTGACGCAGGCTGATGTATCCCTCGACGGTGATGAAGAGGATCGAGACGAGGTAGCCTGCCAGCAGCAGTATGCACAGCACCAGCAGACACACGTGGAGGAATACCCCAAAGCCAGGGATATCCCTCGGGCGGGCCTGTTTCCCGCCCTCCTCCAGAGCCATGGCGTTGGCGGTAGTGGTGATGGTGACCTTTTGTTCCTGCTCGGCCGGCGGCGCCGCCTTCGCCGCCGAGTTTATAGCGTTGACTTCGGCCAACTCGTAGATAATGATGAGGCTCTGAGAGAAATACTGGACTGCGTTGCACCTGACCATGCTGCAGTGCCAGAGTACCTTCGCCAGGTCGCTGTGGTACGAGGTCTTGGCCGCGCAGAGGATCACGGCTGCTGGGAACAAGGCCATGCCGATGCACGATAGGCGCCACAGTAGCCGCTCGACCGGAGTCGGGAAATCGAAGTTCCATGCCAACGCGTGCAGCCCCGCGATGATGATTATGAACACCCCTTCAACGAGCATGACCCCCGACCTTTCCAGACTGAGTGCGTGCCACCACCCCTTTTTCGCAGTGCCCGAGGATTCCTTGACGGGCGGCGTGGTCAACTTGCCCCCCTCGGTAAGATATGCGATAATGGAGAAGAAGACCCGGTTGGTCACGGCGGATAAGCCCGACGGCGAGCGCGACACAGTGTAGTCGTGATCGAGCGGAAATTCACTTCGCCCGAGTTCGGTCGTCTCCAGAGCGTGCAGATCATCCTTGGCCAGCTTGCGGATCGGTTGGAAAGGTTGGAGCTCGTCCGGATTATCTTTTACATCGCGCTGTCGGGCCCGATCGTATGACGGCCGGGATCCAGGCACGACGCTCTTCACCTTCAGGCTGATCATTATGGGCTCGTTGACGTCCATGGGTTTGGACGACCAGCATAAAAGTATGAGTATCGTACAGATTACTTGTATCACGACGTGTATCTCCAACAAACTGTGCTCGAGTTGTGTCAGTGGAGTTTCTCCAGCGGGGTGTGGGGTAGTGAGATACTCACGTTACAGTGAGGCCGGACTGGTATCGTGCACCGCATTGGACAAAAAGATACAGGGCCTGGAAACTGGATAGGAACTTCCCCAGATAATCCGACTTGCTTTTGTCGAGGATGTCGTTCTTTATAAACACCGGATTGTCGAAGTCGTCGAAAAGCCCATCACTGAGGTACTTGAGAAAGCCTTTCGGGGTGACAGTCGCTATGAACTCGCGAGGATCGCAACCCTGGGCCTCTCCGCTGAGTTTCTTTTCGTGATACTTGCCCTTATGCTTTTGTTCGGTGTATTTGTTGGACATCTCAACTGATCTGTCGATCACGAACCCGCCCATGACGACAAAGAATGCGGTCTCCATTCCCATCTTTGGCCACTCCCTGGTGGGCTCGCCGCGACTCTTTGCCATCGGGGTGTGAGCGTTCCATTCCTTCCTGATCTCCCGCGCACATCTCCACTGTCGCCACGCAACCACGGCGATCGCCTCCGGGTTGATCGCTGCTATGAACATCAACAGCGTTCGATAGAAGAACCGATACCAATCGGACAGTTCCGGGACGATGTCGGGATGCATCGCTGTCCAGACGCAGAAGATGAATGTGGCCGTGCAGCTGAGGATGATGCTCCAGGTTCCACGACCTTCAGGTTCCTTGGCGAAGGTCATGCTGCCGAGCGGGGTTATGTGGTGGTGCACCTGGACGCCCGCCGTGAGGTTCTGGTGATCCGCAGACGTGCCGGAGGCTAGGGAGAGAGCGATAATGGCTGCCCAGGCAGCAAACGGTCGAGCCGCATGGATACGGACAGGCGCCATCGTATGGCTCCGCAGCGGTCAGAGGTCTCGAACTGACGGTGGATCAAGGTCAGCGCATGCACAGGGCCTGGATATAAGGATAGCTGTACCTAGTTGAGGATGGATGCTAGCTGCAGCGGCAGGGTTACTAGAAGGTGAAGCTCGAGCACAGGAGATGGTTCGCAATTCAGTCGCCAGAGGTAGTGAGTCGATGGGATGGACAGGATGAGGCCGCCTCACAAGGCACGGACTTTGAAAAGCGTTCACCCGCAGTATTAATATATCCAAAAGCCAAGGGCTGGATGTGGCCTACCCCCCCGAATGGCGTTCATCGGCGGTGATTTAGTCAAGATCTAAGCAACTATCGCTATAGTGCAGAAGCCCCGCTAACTCCCCCAACAGGAGCGCACCACTTGCACATACATATGTCGGCGTGTCCCTCAAGGATTGGGGGACGAGTCGAATATGGGTCTTAGCCTGCAGTCGCAGTTGTTTGGGCCGCCTGTGTCTCACAAATTGATGTAGCCACTCCGCTCCGAGTTCTGAACATACGTACTGTACAGGAGCCCGAACCACGGCTCTCAAATGACGCCAAGTATCAAGCTTCCTGAAGCCACCCACTCCCGATCGGTTATGGGTGTAATGCGGTGCGGTCGTTGTGCCTGGAGAAAGTGATAGTACGGTCTGAACTTCTGATTTCCTGCAGGCCCCGATATGGACTGCAGTTGGTCGAATGGCGCACCCGAGTAGTTATCGCATTCCTGGAACTGAGCTGGACTAATGGCTGGACAGAGCTGCTCGAATGAGGGTTTCATGGGAACTACGCTTCGGCCTCTAGAAACACAATACAGTTTGAACTCTCTATCTGCGTTCAAAGCACACATGCCCTATAACTGCCGCATGCACCCACGTATCCATTCGTCGGGATACTCTTTCCCGACGAGGCAAGGTGAAAGTTGCCACCCCCACGCTTACACATACGCGGTGCCAACTTGAAGATTGAGTATGGTTAAGCCGCTGCTATCCTTTTTCTCTTCACTATCGAGTTTTGCAGATGCTGTCTTGCTTGCTTTTGTGCATATATTGCTACAGCAACGGCGTTAGTAGGGAGGATTTATGTTATGTAAGTATATATGCACAGAGTCAAGGGCTAAGCATGGATATTATTTTGTCGAACCGTTTCTCTCCCAGCCCGACTCGTGAAGTCCGGGAGGGCAGACGGAGTGCGCACCGAAAGGGGAGAATGCGGCGACGCCAACGAGCTGGCTGCAATATGTAACACGTATCTGCTGTGCAGCTGCAGAGAAAACAGAATGTCTCATGTCGAGAAAACTACTCTATATACTCGTGCCTCGGAGGTCTGAGATTCGACATGCATATCTAACTACCATCTATTCGTACTGCTGGACGCGGAAGTTGCCCCCACGAGCTAGGTTAGGTATCTATAGGCAGCAGCGCCGGTCGAACTCTCAATCCATCGCGATGTATGTCAGACGGCTTCGGGAATCGTGTATGCACAGGCAGGCGGTGGGAAATGCCGAGACGAAGTGCATGCCTAGATATGCTCGCCACCCTTAGAGTGAGAGACATCAGCGGGGTTTGGCTGGTTCGAGACGAGGGCCCAATTGAAAAGCGGCTTTTCGGTTTTTCGGTTTTTCGGTTTTTCGGCTTTTTGTCCCGATCAGTATCTATCTACCTATGGAGTGGCAGCGACCCAACCTCCCCATTCGTAAAAAAAACAAAAAAAAACAATATAGCGCGACTATTCTGCATATGCCGCCTAGGGACGCACATCACTCCCCGTCCCTTCCACATATCTACATATTTCTTTCTGCTGAACAGTCACAGCCATCACCGGTGCAATGACGTTGGCTACCATCTCCGCCCATGTGCGAGGCCGCTACTTTGTTTTTGTTTATCCACACTCGCATGTAGCCTATGATCTAGACTAGATATGGCGGCGCACTTTTAACCCCGTCCGCTGTCCGCGCGATGGCGGCACGTTGCAAGCTCCCCTTTGCCCTACGCCCAGGCCTGTCCCAAGAAGATATGATACGCACCAAAGAAATCACACCGGAAAAGCGACCGAACAAGGGAAGGCGACAAAAGAAAGAAACAAAAGAAAGCGCGACCGGTCCCCCCCAGTCCTCGTCTGCGGATGCCATGAAGGATGGTGTGTCGGCATGGAGGTCCCGAATCGTGAACCGGTGTTTCTTCAGCACCTTCGCCCACAGCATCTTCTGCTGGCCCTTCCACCCAGGACACACCTTGAAGAGGTGGTCCCTCGTCTGTTTCTGACATCGGCACCACCAGCGCTGGGCCGTGGGGGCGGTTCTTCGTCCAATGTAGGTACTGCCCGGGTAAACAGTGGCCTGTCTTCCGTTGGTTTGTAGAACCTTGCGGCCAGCCTCTTGGAACTCCCCGCAACCGCGCCGTCGGGCCTCTGGCTCTTCGGCATCTTATATTTCTTCCTGGAGGTCCCGCCTCCAGCCCACTGCCGGCTTCTGCCCATTTCTTCTCCGTGATCTCCCGCTTGAGGTGCGCGAGGGATCTGGGGAGTGGCATCGCGCGTGCCTCCGGTTGGTCTGTGTAACTAAGCCATCCGACCCCGCAGCTCACCCGCCGCGGGTTTGGCTTCGTCAGCCTTCTCGTTCCCTGGGACCCCCTTATGTGCTGGGCGCCACCGGATCTCGATGACGATATCCGGCCGAGCTTTCCGTAGCATTGCGATGTGCTTCCTTGCCTGGAGCGCATACTTTTGGCTGGGGCCAGGCTCCTCCGAGACCATCCGTCTGATGGCGGCTTGGGCGTCCGTGAAGATTATGACCCGCTCCGGGGTCGTCTGCCTTCGCGAAGCCGATTCCAGTGCCCTTGCGAGGGCGGCGCACTCCACATCGTAGGCCTCCTGCAGCAGCTCCGCGTCGAGGGTCTCCGGCTCCTCTAGCAGAACTGTGCTTTCCGTCCTGCCCGCGTATGCCAGGGCATTGACGAGTCTCCGGACGATGGCTGTCGGTGCGCCAACTAACTCCCTCGCCTGATCTCCCTGTGGCAGGCTGAGAAGCCGAAGCCCGAACCGCCGCTGCCTGTTTTCCAGCTGCGCTGTCGCTGCTCTGGGCCCTGACTCCATCGACGGGGCGCCAAGGTTGCTTGTCCGGAAGCTGCCTGTCGTCGCTCGCGCTTCTCGGTTGCCAGGAGCTGTAACTCGTTTGCCTGGCCGATGGTGCCCCGGGTATGGCCACCCTTCCACCATCGCTCCGATCCGAACATGGCGACTGACTGAGTACGCGCCGTCGTGACCTTTCTGCAGTTGGCCGGCGAGAGCCTCATCTGCCCCGCGAGCCGGCGGAGCCGTGCCATCGCGTTCTTCCTGTTCTTCAGCCGGATGGCGTAATGGTCCCTGAGAGTGAGTTGGGAGTCCAGCCACACCCCGAGCCACAGCGTCCCCTCCTTGTTGAATGGGACAGTGTTGGCGCCAACCTTCGCCGTTGTCGTGGGGGCGTCTTTCTCCTGCGGAAGATTGCCGCCTCGGTCTTTCCATGGTCGAAGGCCACTCCGTTGCTCGCTGCCCAGTCAATGGACGCCGCTGCCTCGTCGTCCGCCCCGTCTGCCCGCCGCCCGGCGTCGTCCGCAGGGGACAGTCCTCTGGTGCCTGGCATCACGCTCTCTGCCTCGTCGGAGATTCCTGATAGGTATGTGACGAATAGGATCGGTGCCGCTGGTGATCCTGTGGGATGTCAGTATCCACTGGGCCCGCCTCGCCCGTCTTGCCGCCGAGGACGAGTTTCACCTGGCGGTCTGACATGAAGCTGCCAGTCCACCTGATGAGGTTCGGCTCGATTTCGAGTGCCACCATGCGTCTGCCCAGGTGCAACTTACTCACATTGTTGAACGTTGGCTTTGTGCGAGGCCGCTATGTAGACAGCTTGATTTCCCCTTCTCCCGGCATCAGACCCCCGATTTCCTTTGTCCAGAAAAGTCTGGAATCACTGGCTGTATCTCTCGTCGGCGAAGCCGTGGCCAGGGCATGTCCCATGCTGCGCTGCCCCGTGTTCCGCCCGGCCCCTCACCACGAGTGGCCGTCACGCTGAAATAGTCTGAATACACGCTGCCGGGTTTCGGCTGCGTTCTCTCACCACAAGCATTGGACTCCATCCTCCCAATGCCTTTTAGCTTCCATCATCCTAGCATTTCCACACACTCGAGATTGGTTGATTGATCCATCAATTTGAGTTCGCATGCAGCCTGTGCTCACTCGAGGCAGCCGCTGCGCACGTTTAAGGTTCTCCTGCCAACTTTGAATGATGCGTCATGCAGCTGATTTGCGAAACCGCTAAATACGGCCATTTTGCCGCGCAATTGAGCGAGCATCTAGACAAATGCAGAGGAGCTGATGAGCTCTCGGACACCGTGAGGATCGGGCATCATGAGGACCGAAGATAATTACCTGCCACTGACCGGTACCGTCTGGCAATGAGGCTTATCACCTGCTCTCCATACCACTGGCCCCGATGATAGGACTGTATAGGACTGCGACAGAAATAATGCGCTTACTGATATCGGGCGATCCGACGTCTTCCTTCCCGCTATGTTGCATATAGCTCGATGCGATAGGTCAAAAGGCGTGGTCTGTTCTTGGTTGATGGAATTGGGGCCACCGTGAGAGTTTCCGGGAGTTTTGCGTCGGTCCCATCACTCGCTATGGGTGCTCAACACTTCCTGGCGGCAGCTATGGAAGAGCCAGCCAAACCATGTGCTGGGCCCTGGCTTAGCCGAGTTTATCGTTGGTATGGTAGGTCGAGCCCGAGCACTTTGAGTGGCGAGCGTTGTACTGGAATTGTATTTCCAGTTTTTTGCGTGAACGCAGTGGAAGGAAGGAACAAGAAATTAGAGCCGCGACGGATACGTGGGTGATTTATCACTATGTAATGCCTTGATCTTACGGTACCGCACGTTGGCAGTTTGTAGTGGTTTTGTGCTAGATAAGCTGGTTGTTATGTGGTCCTAATTGCTGTGTTTGGTTCGTGGAAGGCGCGGGATACCCAGAGTTCGGTGAAATAGTTCATCTTCAGCAGCAGATTTCAATCTATACCCTTCCCTGACAGTGTCCTTCACCGAGCTCGTCAGCGTGTGCTAGCGGCGCACCGAAAAAGCCGCGATCTCGTCGTTGCCGTGTCATTGCCGGGCCCTAAGTTCCGTTGGAATGAGAGCGGCGAGGGGAAATAGTAGACGAAGTGCAGGCCACCGCAAGATAGGCGGCGAGGACGAGGTTGATGGTTGTGCTGTGCTTAGATGAACACCCATTATTCACAACCGTGCAGCCACTGCAGCTTCCCGTAGCCTCCTCCGCCGCCACCTCGAATCAATCTCGTGCCATTTATTCTATCGGAATCACCTGAGCATTGGTATTGTGTCTCGCTAGTGCGCTAGATGACGTATCTAAACCATTCACTCCAGCCTATACGCTCATCAGCCTCGTCTCTCTCCCTCACCCGAGCTACTTCCTTCACGACTTACCTTTCGATCAGATGTACGCCACTCCCAGTGTCCACAGGTCCGGAAATTTCGCCGGGCTGGAGCGAGAACGCCACCTCTTCGAATTCCTTCTGCATTTCACCCCTCCCAAAGAACTTGCTGTTCCGACCGCATTAGCTTCCGCGCACATCTCGCCGTAGCGCCAGGAATGGGGGAGGAGAGACGAACAGATCACCGCCCCTCTTGGCACTGGAGCAATCGCTCTCCGTTTCAGCGAGCCTGGAGAGCGTGGTTTCTCCATTCCTGATCCTTTTCTCAAACCCCCTAATGATCTCGGTGGCTTCCTCGTGTGACCTGGTGATCTCGGGGGACTTCCAGCTGCTCGCGCGACGCGAGTCACGGTGCTTGACGAGCAGGTGGGCGGCACGCACCTTCTGCGTCAGTGAGGCGACATGCTCCGACAGCAGCGCCTTGTCGGTGCCTTCGGGCGGAGACCACTGCGACGTCCGCGTCGGGCCGTGGAAGTAGTACAGCGCGTTCTTGGACTTGCTGTGCTTGACGATCCAGTCGGGCGGGAGGCCGGTCGAGGACATGATGTACTGGTGTTGGTGCGTTCGTGGTTGTTGTGTGCGTGGTGTGTGGGAGCTGGGAGTGTGGCGATGCGGGGTGTTCGTGTCTCTTGATCCGTGATACCACCGCACCCCACAGCCAAGTCGTAGCTACATATGTAGAGTACATGTGGAAAGTATCTCTCCTAGGTGTACTTGGTTACGCTAACTTCACTGCGGCGGCTCTCATGCCACGCGTCGGTGACGTTCACACGCGCCGTTGTCGGGCGGACCTATATTCGGGAGAGCACATGGATATGTGGCTTAGACTCCGAGCCTCTCCGTTAGATACATCAATTTGGAAACAAGAGAGGATGATATCGTCATGGGTTGACGCACTGTCCACAATGTCTTAACTCCGCACCTACTAGTGAGCCCTGAGTGAGTGGTCATATGTACATATGCCTTGTCGTTCTGCCAGAGTTGATCGTATCTTATCAATCGATCTTATCTCTGTGGCACACATATTTACACACCTTACACAGTGTGTAGGAGCGCATCGCGGCACTGTCTCCGTCAGTTGTTTAAAGTGGTGTATGAATGCGATGAGAGAGCGAGAGAGGGTTTCAACCACTCGTGATGGATATCACTGGTATATGTATGACACGCACGCTTATCATATGCAGCCTTCAACATACTGCCAGATAACCGTCTCGTTCTAATTTATACGTCTCACCGTAACTATCGTGGATACCCACTTGCTGTTTGCTGCGTTCCTGACTCCCCAACCGCTAACCGCGCACTACCCATCGCCACTGAGCGCCCACGACCTCCCCCAAGTTCCAACTGCCGCCCTTGTCTACAGGTCAACATTCTTCCTTCCGCCTAGGTGTTCCGGTCCTGAACCCACACCTCCACACCTCCACATCTCCACCCTCTACCTTCTTCTCCTTCTCCCATCAAACCACCTCTTTCGCCGCTTCCGCCGCTCCTTTCGCTTGCATGCTAATCGACACGACTACAACGATCCCAACTTAGCGATAATTCCCAACTCTACTCGAACTTCGTCTGGTCTACTTGCTATACTCTCCCGCACTGCAACGCAACGATCTTTGGGGGTAGATAAGTGCTTTGTTGGTAGAATTCGAGAGTCGAGACGGAGGTGGAGACCGGTGGACCCTGCGTCGCGCAAGAAACCCACGACCAGACGATCCACCTTACATACTCCAATAATTCCCCAGCAACCACGGCTACAACCACGGTCGCACTGCAACTCGCGCCCATCACGATAACGAGACCATGGGCAATGTTAGTGGGAGGCTGGAGGATGGTGCAACAGTGTACCTGAGAGACCAGTGGAGATGTACGAATTTACTCACCACCACTACAAGCGCGAATTGAGGTGTAGTTGGGTGCGGGGCAGGGACGGGGGCGCTGATGTGTGTGAACAGTATCTATCTCGGGTATACAGGTTGTAAATTCTCACAGCAAGATATTGCTACGAATCGCTCCGAACGCTTTTCCATGTTCGAAGTTTCTCGCGAGGAGAGAGCCCGGCGAAGAGGGTTTGATTGAATTTGTGCAGGTAGGTCATTCCGGCGACGGCTGCGGTGGTGCTTCTGCTTTGATTGGGGGAGCGGTGAATCTGACAGTGGCAATCGATGATGTGGAACTAAAGGATCCCGATCCGACTTCTGGACCGATGTTGTTGCTCAAACTGCCACCTGCCGAAGACGAGCTTCACCTGATATTTACATTTACCATTCGCCGCCGCGAAGAGACTGCCGGAACAGCTCTGAACGGCAACGGCAATAGCACCAACACGACCATTAACGGACTTACCTTCATTACCGCCTCCAGCGCTCGCGAGATCGACAACCTCGTCACCCGAGAGTTTCACGCCGACCCGAATCTACACAAGAATCCAAACGTCAACCTCGTCGGTGACTACTCTACCGACGGTTCGAATGCAGTGCAGTTCGACTACAAATGGCGCTGGAGACCTCCACAGGGCCAGGACGGGAATGCCAGTAACTTGGGCTGGAGAAATACCTGCAGTGTACATATACCTGCTCCCAATGCCCTTCTCGCTCTTGCTCTACTTGTTCGGTGTGGGGGAAAGGTTGGGGCTGATCATTTCTGTGTGTTGCGCGCGTACAGTTTGTCGAATACGATCAGCGTGCGCACAAGCTCTCGACGCTGGCGCAATTCTCTTTCTGGGTGCCACGTGAGCAACCTCGGTCCGATAAATTCAGTAGGGTTGAACGGGAAAGCTAACGATAAGAATGGTAGGTTGCGTACGAGCTGTTCCATGCCCTCCATCGCCTGCGATCAACCCTGAGTACTTGCTAAACTCACCACCGAAACTTCGGGTGAGCTCGAGTCGATCAACAGATTTGCGCGGTGGTAATGGTACAGTGATGGACTACACCGATGGCGAGTTGCCATCCCCACTGATTGACAACTTCGACGGGTCGACGCTTGGACCTCCCATCACGAACGTCCCTGCAGTGAAGGTTGACAACTGTCCACGACCTGTGGACAGCTCCGTATCGGACGACGGTCCACTGTTCAGAGCTACAATGAAAAGCTTGGAACAGAAGACCGGGAACCTCCGCACTAAGATGAAGAAGGTTCTCAAGCGAGCTGAGCAGGCACGCCAGGCGCAGGTTGCTAGCAATGAGGCGCTCGCCGCCTTCCAGGAGTCTCTGCGTGAGGTGTCAACTACAGGCAATGCCCCCGGAATCCAGCCCGCGCTCGACCACTACTTCGACCGGACATTCCGAGAGATCTTGGCCTATGAGCGCCAGAACGGGACCAACTTGCAGAAGCTGATCATTGATCCACTTACCAGGCTCTACCAGGTGGATCTGAAGCAGGCGGAGGCGAAGAAGAGGGACTTCGAGGAGGAAAGCCGTGATTACTACAACTATGTTAGCCGCTATCTGGGTATCCGAAACGATCCGAGTAAGGAGAGGAAGAAGGCCGAGAGCGAGTCCAAATATCAGGCCAAACGAAAGAACTTTGAGCTCAAGCGCTTCGACTACTCCACGTTCATGCAGGATCTTCACGGTGGTCGCAAGGAACAGGAGGTTCTAGCGCAACTCACAAAGTTTGCGGATGCTCAGGCCCGCGGATTCCTCGGCACCGCCAAGAAGGTGCAGGATCTCCTGCCGGAGCTAAAGGCATTGGATCACGAGGTGAAGGAAACTGCGAAGGAGTTCCAGATCCAGCGCACCGAGCGGGAAGAACGGCGGCGAGTTCTAGAGAAGAATAATCTGGTTTACGTTGAGCCGGAATCTATCCCCCCGTTCTTACCGCCGACAACACCGAATTCCAACGGTGGACCCTCGAGCAGTGATATCCTGGGTTTTAACACAGGCTTCGAACGCTTGGGTATGGGCACTAGCAGTGTTCGGGCCGTGTCCTCAGGCAGTGAAGGCGGTCCGCAACAGGACAATACCATGATGCCTCCGGCTTCAGCGCCGGCGCCGGCAAAGATAAACTCTGGATCCCTCAAGTACCGTGGCATCGCCATCGGTGAAGGTGGGCTAGCAGTGGATAGGGAGACGGAACGTAGGAAGGAGGGACTTCTCTGGGCCCTCAGCAGGCCCGGAAGTCACGTAGATCCTAAGGGCCTGAACAAGCAGGCGTGGCACAAGTAAGATGGACCGTTGAAGCGAATGGTGGATTCCCAACTGACGTGATTGAAAGGTACTGGGTTGTTCTCGCCGGGGGGCAGCTGTGCGAATACACCAACTGGAAGCAGAAGTTGGGATTACACAACGACCCTATCAACCTCAAGATGGCGTCCGTTCGCGAAGCACGCAATTCGGACCGGCGATTCTGTTTCGAAGTCGTCACGCCACAGTACAAGCGGGTATACCAAGCAACGTCGGAGGAAGACATGAACAACTGGATATCGTCCATCCATAACGCGGTCAAGAGCACGATCGAAAGCGGGGGCTCAATCAAGAACTTTGACGCCTCGCCGATAGAGAATGAGGGTGATGCTGTTCAGTTGAAGAATATCCAGTCCGCCTTGACGGGGAAGAGTCCACACTATCACCACTCCGTCCACGGTAGCAACCCAATCAGTAGCTCGGCCAATGTCAATAACATCTACCGCCGAACCACGGTCGGTGCTCGGCCGCCGACTAATCCGGCGAGGAGGAACAGCAGCAATTTTGGAGAGGACCCGGAGAAGTTACTGCAGTTGGTCCGAGACGCTGATCCGAGCAATAGCAGCTGTGCGGATTGTGGAAGTCAGGTCAAAACCGAGTGGGTTTCCATCAACCTCGGGATCGTGCTCTGCATCGGTGCGACCCTATCCACCCATCTGGCGATTATCGCCTACAAGACACTGACTGGCAGCAGAGTGCAGTGGTCTCCACCGCTCCCTCGGCACACACATCAGTAAAGTCCGCTCACTGACCTTGGATGTTACTTCTTTCACACCCGATCTCGTCGAGCTCCTCTGCCAGATCGGCAACCGTGTCGCCAACAGCGTCTGGGAAGCCAAAGCCGATCCTGCCCTCCGGCCAGGCCCACAGTCCTCCCGCGAATCACGCCTCAAATTCATCTCCGCGAAATACGTTCAACGCGCGTTCGTCGCCCCATTGAGTCCCACGCTGTCAATCACCTACTCACCCGACGAACTTCTCCTTGATACGGTCAAGAAGGGGGACCTTGCCGCGGCTCTGTATGCGCTAGCCCTCCACGGCAGTGCAAACACTGTCGACCCGGCCACTGGCATGCATGTTGTGATCCTCGCCCTCGCGACCCAGACCCCACTTTCTCCTACCCTCCCCTCGACATCTTCTACCGCCTCCTCCGATCCTACGGCGGCCACCACCCCCTTCCCGCTCGCCGAGTTGCTGCTCCAAAATGGTGGAGAACTCCCCTACCCGCTCGCGGCCAGCACGGAACAGAGACTGTCCGATGCGGCGCGATCCTACGTCGCCCACAAGACGGCGAAGCGATGTCACCAGGATGCCGTCCCGCCCGTCCCTCAGGAAAAGCTGGATCGACTTCAGAAACGAGTCAGTTCTGGGCCGAGATTGCACAGAGATCGAGCCGTTGTTGAGCGGTAACGGCATGGCTCCGGGATATTGCAATATGATGGAGTAATGACTAATGGTAATTGAAGGGAACTTGGGTGTTGGTGTTGAGGTGTTGGGTTGAAATACTTGCCTGGCTTGCTTGTATGTTGTGTTGTGTTATGTTGGTGTTGTGTCGGTGTTGATTTGTACGTCTGGAAGAACTGAGGGGAAGTTGGTGCGAAGCGTATTGTCATGGGCTCATGTGATGTGATTTTGGTTTTTTGATCTGGTGATATATCGACTTGGATTTAGCTCAGACATATATAAGAGTAATATTCCGTGAACGGTATTTCGCAGATACATTGTAACTATACCGAACTCCCGTCATCGAAGCAAGTACAAAGTATCTACATATATTCGTACATATGTAAATATACGGCGGCGGGGCCCCTAGGCTTACATACAGCGAGAGGTAATCCATCAAGGCGGCTCCCTGAGGCTGATTGGCTTGGTAGCTGTATAAGCGTCGCGCGCCTGTATGCACCTGGACCGCTTGGTTCGCGGGGAGCCTATGGACCTCAGACGCGCGGCTGTCCCTACGGAGCCCTTCGTTAGCTGGAAGGGAGTCGACGACTTTGCGGCGGTGAGGAAGGCGCAAGGTAACTCCCATTAACTAAGGGCCAGTTCGGTTGCCAGCTGCATTTTCAAACCTTGGGTTTCTGGCGAGTTGAAGGTTACCAAAGCTGCAGGTCGTCTCCCCCCCCCCCCCCGCGCGACGACCTGTTTCGGCAACCCAGATATTCAACAGCACACCACACTTCCGTATCATGAAGTTTCGCCAGTTTCCGAGAGACTTTCCGGGGGAAACCCCCGAACTGCTTTTAGCAGTGGCGACGTGGCCCTCCCCGTTTACCCAAAGACTCAGCGGACTATCTACAGACTCGGCTGGCTACATACACAGCGGGCGGCTCCCCCTCATCCACAGGCGTCAGTCGCTCAGCGCCAAAAAATGTTTTCACGTGGCATGCGAAGGACATCAACAGCGCGCCGGCTATTCGTGCTCCAGAAGATGCTCGACAATTTTTTTTTTCCAGTCATCCCGATGTGTGGTAGGCGTTTTATCGTGCAGCGTCCTCCGGTATTGGGCGATTAGAGCACCAGCGGCGAGCGGCCTTGCTGGGCTGAGGAACGGTAGTGCATGGGAATTGGACATCGTAGGCGTGGTGGTGGGGTTGACTCGGGGGGCCACGCTGGTATGTACTGGTAGATGAATGTCAGTAGAGTTTATTTGTATCGTAGCTCAGTCGACAATATGCATTTCCTCAGATAGTTAACTCAGGGTGGTGTGCCGAACGCTCACCCATCGCCTGGAAACCGAGGGTCAAGCTGCATCTAAATTTTGAGTGGTAGATTGCAAATGCATCTCGCAACCGAACGGGCCCTAAGATCGATACAGTCGTGAAGGGCTGCGGAGTATGTATTCGCCTTGGCGACAATACAGGAACGGCGTGGTCTGAAGCATTGAGAACACGACACCAGACTGTCATTTCTCTTCTTCGCAAGAAGTTTAATTACCCATTCGAGACTCACTGCATTCCAGGCGCAGTATATATTTTGACATATTAACCCGTTCAAAGCCGTATGATCCGACATGACCTTAACCCACACAATTCCATAGCAAAACAAATGTAATATACGAAAATGCACTCGATTACACACAAGGAAAAGAAAGTACGCGAGGTAGACTGAGTTGGGTATTTAATCGCAGAGAAAAAAGGCACCAAAACAGATGGACCCAAAATTCCCTACCGCATGATCTCTTCGTAGATGAGCGCTGCACATCTGGTCAGTATCATTCGAACACGCTGGATAAACGAGGGAGCTTACTCTTGAGCTGCTCCTTGGAGAGGTCGTCCTTCCGCCTGTCAAAGTCGAAGAACTCATCGGGGATCGGGGGCGCAGTAGGCTCATCCTCGGGGTCGTGGTATGGCTCCAAGTACGGGTGCCGCAGCGCTTCCTCAACGTTGATGCGTTTAGCGGGGTTAAACGCGAGCAACTTCTCCAGTAGGTCGAGAGCTTGCGGTGAAGTCTTGGGAAACATAGTGGCGAACGGGATCCGCTTCTTGAATGGGAGCGAACGAATGTACTCTCTAGCACGACGGGACTTGATCCCGTAGTAGTCCTCCATGGTGGGGGTACCAAGAACGTCGAGGATAAGCGTGAGCTGGTGGTGATCTGAAGGAACCCAATGTCAGTACCAACTCGGGTTATGGCGCACGCTGAACTTACAATCCTTGCCAGGGAATAAAGGTTTGCCGCTCAACATTTCGGCGAGGATACACCCGACACTCCACACATCAATAGCCTTGGTGTACTCCTTGAAGGTCAACATGATCTCTGGCGCACGGTACCAACGGGTCGCAACGTATTCCGTCATAAATCCCGAGTTGTCCTCGGTGCTGGCCGCAGACCTGGCAAGACCGAAATCGCAGACTTTCAGATCGCAATTAGCATTCAGAAGGAGGTTCGATGGCTTGAGGTCGCGATGCAGAACGTTCGCCGAGTGCATGGCCTTGAGCGCGCGTAGCGTCTGATAGATGAAATATTGACAATGATCGTCTGACAAGTCCTGAGTTCTGATGACACGGTGCATATCCGTCTCCATAAGTTCCTACCAGCGAGTCAGTCACTGTCTCTTCTGCTTCCGCTCGTAATGCGAGCCGCGCACGAGCATACCTGGATCAAGTAGACCTCGGTGAAGGAATCGAAGTCCCTAGGCTTCTGGATATCGAGAATGCTGATAATATTCTCATGATTGAAGTACCTCAATAGTTTCATCTCACGCAAGGTTCTGAGACAGAACATGCTGTGATCGAATGGGGTGATCTTCTTGATGGCGACTTTCTGTCCCGACGGTTTATGAAGGGCCGAACTGCGAGCGCACAAAACCCCTCCCGTCAGCCCGGATCTGCCTCGTCGGAAGAAGGAAACAGGCCGGCGAAGGCTTACCAGACGACTCCATAAGCTCCCTCTCCAACAACATCCAAGATCTCGTACTGATCGCTGACATTGAAGCTGATCTTCCTCGAGCCATGTCGTTGGGACATCTTTGCGGGAGATGTCCGGGAGTTCTTTTTTTGTGTTTTTGTTTTCGGAGTGTGATTTCGGCTAGCAGTTGACTGCTTATAAATTACGTATTGGAAGCTCACAGTTGTAACGCCGTGATGCGACGGTGATGAGCAAACAAAGGATCGGATTTGGGCGGAGGGAAAGAGTGGGGCGTAAGCTCGGATAAGGCGGTGTGGGACCCGGGTTAGCGCGTCCACGAAACTGTATACGGATACGACAAGACACAAGAGCAGTTGTTGGAGCTGGAAAAAATTCTGCAGAGACCGTCAACTTATCAGCTCCAGACCGAATGGGAGTTGCGCGAAGCAATTCAAAGCTAGAGTTGAGCCCTTGAGTGGTGATGTGTGCTGGCGAGGCGTGGATGGGGCTGATGGGGAACAAAAGGGAAGCGGTCAGACAACAAGAGCGGGGAACAAGAAGCAGCGGTGGAGGGGTCGCACCTGTGGCGAGTGGCTATGCGAGCGGTTGTCGCGGTGACGACTAGCTACGGGGGAGTGGGAAGGACAGAAGGAATGAATGATGCTACTTGCCTCGAAGATGTTTGTTTTGAAGTTCCAGCAACAAAGGGAGAGGGGATGGGAAAGGGGATGGGAGAGATGAATACGAGAAGAGGGCGAGAGAGTTGAAGGAGACGGATGGGGGGAGGAGCAGAAGGAGAGAGAGGGGAAGCTGTTTGTTGGTTGGATGATTGGATCTGGCTGTCGGGGATGGACTACATGACAGGGATAGAGGTGAAACACAGCTGAGCGGCTGTTTGGGCTCGAATACAATTCTCACTTTCGTCATTTTTCTTCGTCTTTCCTCGTTCTCGCTCGCCTTTCCTCGTTCTCGCTCGCTGGGAGTGAATGGGGACATCGTTACCACGCACATGGCGGCTCAACAGCAGGATGGGCTTCGTCTCGGGCGTCCCAACGACCCATCGAGGGAAACCTATCCGTTAAGCGCCTTCCCCGACATCCGTGTGGCTTTTCGAGTCGTCAGAGCACGTCGGAGTCAGCTCTCAGCATTGCGGTCCAGTCTAGTCGTCAACTGCAGGGCGAATCGGAACCGCGAGAGCCATCCGTCGCGTTCAAGTGATTTACCTCTTCCTCCTCCTCTCCCTCCTTATTCTCTTCTATTAGTCTCGAAGAAAGAAAGAGAGAAAGGTCCCCTGCCACTGTTCTACTTGCGAGCCGGAGCGGATCTCTCGTCAACGATTCAAAACCGCACCGTAGAAAGCGATGGGGTTTTCGACCGGCTTCACGGGTAGCTAGAGTTAATCGCCAGCAAGTACAAAAAGTATGCAAGAATCTAGATATCTGTCTGACTCTCTGTCTATCTTCCGAATCCACTGTCCCGCCCAACTGGAATGCGAGCGAGTGTGTTCCCCCGCGGCCAATGGAGAGTGCAGGAATCGAATCGGTGGGGATCCATGTCTGACTTCTTTCGTTACGTACGAAATATCTGCACGCACTCGACTAGTTACTCTACTTTATGTAAGCCGTGGTGTGACTTAACTCCGCTCAGTGTGTATAAAGCCGGAGACAGTGTAAGTGGAGCCGCCGGTGGTATGAAGTTGGTATGTGCTGTATAGTTGAAATTGGGGGGGTAAAAAAAACGTTATTTCCCGCCAAACGCATATCACTATCGTATCGGGACACGAAAAAACACGTATTTTCATCGTATCGGTACCATTTTGTCCAAGATATGATAGCACTACTATGTACAATTTCCACCCCCTCCAATATACAGTAGGGCACACTTCGCTGCTGCTATCCTGCACAGAACGACGGCGCTTACACGATGCCTCTGGCTTTTCACGTTGCCGTTCCGGACTCCAGTCTACATTGCTACCAGCATCAGCCGCAGCAACAAGTCACAGACAAAAGCTGCCGCGCGGCTGCACCGCCGCTGAGACAGAGACAATTGATAACAGACGGCTTTCGGATTCAATTCGCAACTGGCCTTATCCAGAGCGAGTGCATAAGAGGACGATGGTGATGAGTCATCGATCGCATGCGACCCTATCGGAGTAAGGAGGAAGTTTGTATACAGCCATGATCTATAGAGGTCGAATGCTAAGATGAATTAAAAAAAAATCGGCTTTCGGATACAGATATGGAGATACATGTATGGGGAGCAGTCCTTGCAGCACCAACTGGCCTAAACTGATGATCGCCCGGTCCGGCCCGGAAGAAAAAATGCATTACGCACTTCTCTACTATCGCCCCAACTCAGAACTCCGTCTCCTACATAATAAAGGCTCAATCCATCATGGTATTGAACAAGCAAGCTAGAAGTCGTATGTTTCGGCTACATCCACACACGCGCGTGACTCAGCCTCCGTCTTTTCTGCGAGCCCGCGTACTCCCTCCCCTCTATCGGCGCGCCGACCGGATTGACCACTGGTGCGAGGTGCGTTTTCACGGCCACGGCCTCGAGTCTCCGCCGCTCCACGGTAATTTTGTCGGCGTAACATATGCCGGTGGTGTTCGGATCCGGCTTCAGCAGGAAACTGTCGACCGCATCGCCTATATAATGACTAGCGGAATGAATTTTCGACCAAGCAGCGTCAAGATCATGCAGATGGCTTTCACCGCGTTGCACATGATAACTATCTGCAGCATCACCGTCGAGAACTGCAGCCTGCATACTTCATTTCGCACTTCAACACGACATTCCTTGATCGGAACGAACTGTCCGACTTGGTTCAGAGCCTTGAATACTCCATATTTATAGGATCCCCAACGGCCCATTCCTCTCTGTGCATCGGCTGCGGCACTGATAATATAGCTGTTCAACAGCGCGTCGGTGTTGTTGCCATATAGCATTACGACGACACCTCTGGTTTTCGTAACAAGTTGCTGAGTAGGCCAGAAAGCATTCCCGCGGTGAAATAACCTTCCAGTTTCGAGCACGAGCGATAATTGCCCTCCCTTCCCTCAATATCTCCTCGGTGCTGTTTGCGTGGATGGCCATTGCTCTGAGGCTTGGGTGAACAATAGCTACAGCGCAACTGGCAACTCCACCGTCGAGAACACCGCACTGTTGTATCTATGCAATTTCCTTGTCAGCTAATCAGTAGGACATGCGCCTGTCGACCATCGCGACTTACAACAAGTGTAGCGGCATCGACGTCAATCCCAAGAGCACCCGCAGCGCCCACCCGTCTCTTCTGGATGCCCGCTAGATTCCTGACACTCGGCACGCCGACGTCGGGCCATCTGCCCTTCGCATGAGCGCGATCGACCTCCGCGCGGGCAGGGCTCGCCAAGCACTGTTGGGCACAGTTACTGCCGCTCAGCGCCAGCGTCCTCATCGCATTGATGAAGAGGTGGCACTAGCGTAACCGCATCCTTGCATCCTGGCAGGCGCCCTGGTAGTTAGATATGTAGACGGTCCCAATGCCCCCCCCCCCCGAAAGGTGGCCGAAACTTCACCTCCCACACGGTCAGGATCGGGTTGAGCAGGAACACGACCGATACGCTGAAGATGCACCCAGTCAATCCCATGCGCCAGCCCGAGTACAGGCACATTCGCCGCTCTGGAGGCACCGCGGCTGATGTAGGATCTTCTTTCTGCCAGGACGTTGGTCGACGACCAGCCGTCACCGCCTTCCAACCCGCCGTCCATGATACCAGCCACCCTTCACTCTCCACTCTCGCAACCACCACCCTGTAGCTAACTACGGGAAAAGCACGTCCGTTTGCAACTCGGTCTCGGGATCTATGAGCTATCGATCGGAACCGTCTGCCGTCGTCGAGGCTCGCAGTATCGGGGAATCCTTCGACCTGTGGGGTCCGCGACCATGCAAAGCGAACCATATCGCGGGCCACGGAATTGCCTGTAGCTATATAACTAGCTCCTCCTCCCCTTCTGAGCGGGGGTTTATGTACATATAAGTACATAATGTAGGTAGATACAGCACTGGAGAAAAGCCAAGGGTGAGCCTGCAACTCGCGGGCTGGAAAGGTGTAGTGGGGAGACGCTCTCAGTGCCTCGGTGGTTGTGGGTAAGTTTGACCTCTTACGTTTTCCTTTTATTTACATATTTTACCCCATTTTTTCTCAGCTCGAAGTCGTTCCCGTATACCAGCTCCCGGGCTTCCCACTTTCATGGGTCACTGCCGATTCAAGCACAACTGCTGCAAACCTGGGCCGATCGATTCTCTGCCTTCAAGTCACTTCCGCCTATAATTAGAAGCATCCGAGAGTCCCCGAGATGAGACCCGTGAGGACTCGAGCGTGAACACAGTCATATACGGAGACTTGAATGCATGCCCACTTAGATATGTACGTATATACTACTTCCATGGTCGCCACAAGCCCGAGCTGATGGGCATGTTTTTTGTTTGTTTTTCTTATGCTGCGCGACTGAACTTCTGACTTCCAACTCCGGCCTTGAAGCATTGGAATTTGGGATGTTCTGGGCATCCATAACGGCATAGCAGTACGCTACTAGCGGAGCAGACCTGCGCAATGAGTAGCGATCGAGACGGCGCTTCGCACTCCTGGCTCTCCTCTCCCACCTAAATATATGCAGGCCGTGAATGGCGAATGTGCTTCTCGCTTGCATGGCGGGAGACGATTGCTGATGCCGGACGGAAGGGGCTGGCTGCAAGTGGTCCGTCAGCCGATACGACTCGGGCGTCTCATCCAGCGCAAGGAACAAACCCGTTGCAGCACAAGTCGCCTCTGCCCACCAGCTGCAAAATATATCCAACCGCCATGGGCGCGCCGTCCCCGCCACCCTACGGCGATGCTTTCCGTCTCGTGCCCGAGTCCCGCGCACTCCTTCCCGTCCACCAGCGCCGCAGCCAGCTAGTCCGAGTCCCGTGCCAGGAATATCGCCTGCGACGTGATCCAGTAGAGCAGTCCCGAGAAGAATAAGCGCGAAGCGGTATAGTAGTTAGAGGTAGTACAAGCTTCGCTGACCCTTACGCGGAGTGGTGACCTGGTGCGCGTAGTATTCCATTCCTGGGCCGACAGCACGCTGGTCAAGATTGCATTGCAGAGGAGGTAGAGGAATGAGATGATCGTCTGCGGCAGGTTGGCGATGAACACGGCGGCGATCACGTTCATGTTGATCCCAAAAGCGTCGATCACTGAATACGGATTGACCTGGCCGAACCCGCGATCCCAGATATCTTTGATCGTATTGGCGGTGTATATAAACAGATCCAGGCGGACGGCTGGCCACGATAGAGTAGGAATCCCACTATGGTTAGGCTGGTGCACATGCAGGATAGATATACTGGCGATCCACCGCCTCAGACTATGTAACAGCATGCTGCTAGTGGTAGGAGGTGCGTTCCACGGCTGCAGCCTCGCGTCCCCGCTGTTTCACGGTATGTCCGTTTTATGCTGACCCAAACCAAACCTGCCATCGCCAGTATCAACTGCAAGTGTCTGCAAGAAAAACCGACTTCATTCTGCTTTCCCGATTCTTTGACTCTAGTATCGCGAACGGCTGTCGCCGTTCGGGAACAGGGCAGATATCTTGGTAGCCGTGTCCTCGGGTACCTTCTTCTCGTCATCTCGCCGTCCCTGTAGGCCACTTCTAAGCGCTGTCTCGGCCGCCGGGCACTCTCCGTGGGAGCAAGTCGCGGCTGTCGACGGCAGTCGGCGCCGAGGAAGCTGCAGTGGCGTAAGTAGAATTTCCTACCCTTCATACCCACCCGCATAGGTACCGTCGAAGGCGGGAAGCGGGGCATACCCTTCTTTCGGCTGCATATCAACCGATCCTGGTTACCTAGGTGGGTAGGTTAAATATATGCACCAGACGCCAGCTGATAGCCATGATGAAGCCGACGAAGTCGTGCAAGATTCAGATTTTTGCGGTTGGGTATGTACTACAAAACTGCACCGCAACCAACCGGCATGCCTTTGGAGGAATACTATACACTACGTACTCCATGTAGGTAACTGAGTACATGGAGTACGAATGCCGATGGCTGCCTTATTCGATCCGGAAATACGGAAATAGGTATTCAATATAACTATGTACCTACATGTTCTACATACGGGGAAGCGAGCGCTGACTGGGTCAGCACTGCAAACGGGGAGAAACCCGGCCAAGAACGACAGAGTCAGACTGCCAACCTTCCCAGAGCAACCCGCTCAACGTCAAGCAGCCTGCGGAATGAGTCTCCTGCGCAGGCGCAAGCAAACCAGCAGACTCAACCCGGCACAAACGCCGGACCCCCCGGCATTTTCTGATACATACAACATCGATGGCCCATCGATCACACCACTACAGTACTCTTCTCTACGTCGTCCTTTTGTAGACATTCACACGGTCTGTAGAGGCCGGGCATGTTTATCATGCAATCCGGAGATTTATTTTCCATTACTCGCATGCGACCAGTTGTCTGGCCTAACTCAGTGAGCCGGGATTGAAGGAAGAGAAAGGAATTTACACCCTCTGAAGGACCCGAGAATACATAAAACTGCGAGGCAGTCTTATCCAATGACACCAACTCGGTGGGGGGCGAATGATCCAAAACGCACCCGATCCCTTTATAACCATGCCTTGGCCAGGGCGGGCGTAGGTTGAGAACAAATACAAAGCCCTCGGCACTTTCTCGACGGCCCGCGTCTGTGAGGGTTCTATTCTATCTCAAGAAAGTGATGAGCTCATGGACATCCTAGGTCTAAGGAGTTTAGAGACAGATCCTCACGTCTGGGTGTTAGGGACCTCTCTAGTCCGGATGCATTCCCCTCCAGAGCTTGACAAGAAGCTCCTCTCGCCTTCAGCAAGCATAGGTTGGTACTTGCTAGCAAGTGGTGGCTACTTACGTTTGGCAGGGCTGCTTTCCCACCTAGCTCCGGGCACAAGAGCCACTAAAGCCTTCCTTTGGTGCATGGCCACGCGGAGCGAGTTTCATAGCCTCTTGGGCCCTCCCAATCCGGTGATGAGAACAGTGCGTCGCATTACTGCAGCTCTTGTGAGTGAATAGCTGTGATCGCTGTAGGGGGCAGCCGTCGCGAACGCGGACGAGCACCGTCGTCGTGCACCGTGGGTCGACGACAGCATCGTCACTGGCACGGCGAGAGTGGGCACGTCTTTCCCGTAGCTATTCCGACAACTCCCCCGGACCCATCCGTGTCGATGTCAATTCCCGTGTACGGCGCTTTCCCGTATGAATGTAATTATGTATGTATGTACGTATGTATGTACATCTCCTCTCCGTGTTTCGCAGCGCTACGTATTCTCTCTCCCTTTGCCCGCGGACCTGGCTTCTGTATCCCCCCACTGCAGCGGCTTCAGCTCCTCGGGTCGTTCGTATTCGCGTGGCAGGCCGCGCTGATGGCAGCCGAGCAACCCCCTGGGATCGGCATACCGTGGCAATGCCAGTGCAGACCCGTCAGGATGGCTCCGGTCACGGTGAGGGCGCTCGTGGGCAGCGTCAGGATTATGGCGGCTATGGAAAATGGCAAAAGGAGTGGTCATCCCCAAGCCGGGAAAGCCAGACTATGTACTCCAAGATCCGTGCCTACCGAGTGATCTCCCTCTTGGACGTCATCAGTAAGCTGGGTCGAACGCACCGTCGCTCGCCTGATTACCGACCACCTGGAGAGCGAAGAAAAGAAGAGGCCTCCACAATGGCCAATTTGGATATCGGAAGAGGAGGTCCTGCGTTGATGCAGTGGCGGTTTTTATGAACCGCACTCAGCAAGCGTGCGGGGAGGAGAAGGTGGCAGGGACGTCAAGTCGGCATTCAACAATGTAAGCAAGGCGCATTTGGGAAGGCGCATGGAGGCACTCGGGATCGAGACGGATCTTACTAGGTGCACTGGCAGCTTCATGTCGGTCCGTCAGGTGGGCCTCGTCCGATGGAGAAGGGGTGAGGCGAACCCAGTGGATACCGGCATCCCACAGGGATCCCCAGCAGCACCAGTCCTCTTCATCGCGTACCTGTCAGGCTTTGGCGAGGTGGAGAGGACGGCCCCAGGCATCAGAGAGCTATCCTTTGTGAACGACATCGGATGGTGGGCAGATGGTGAAGACGAAGAAGCAGCGGCGGCCAAGTTATCAGAGACAGCAGCGGCATCTATCGACTGGGCGGCAGATAACGGATAGAGACAGCGATTTTCCGCAGGAAGAAGACGCCTCCCATAGCGGCGGTGAAGGTTGGCATCAACACCGCCCCATTCAACAAGGAAGTGACACGCTGGCTCGGGATCTGGCTAGACTCACAGCTCACGCTCAAAAACCATCACACCATTCGGCTGAAAAACGAAAGAATGCGATGGCCCGGCTCCGCCGGCTCGCAGGGCAGATGGGCCTTTCGCCAGCGTACGTATCATGCCGTTCCATTCCCTCGCCGCCATCATGCTGATGAACAGTGGCGCCGTACGGGAGGTAGAAACCTACGGCAGCCCGAAGCGGCACGAAGAATCAAAAGTCTCACAGCCAATATTCAAATTTAGTACAAACCCCCAGTTGCGCAACACATCAAAAACCGGCCCAAGTACATTAGGAAGAGCGGCTAACTGGCACGGTGCTTCGGTTTTTTCGTGGCTTTACCCAAATACCACGGATTTTTTGTGTTACGGAACACTTCGATACCGAGTGACTGACAGATAATAGTATATGTATCAGACGAAGAAAAAAATCCATTACTCCTAGTATTCTATTCGTCTTTGGTACCGATTCTCTATGAATCCCTTCTCTCTCCCCACTCACAATTTACGGCCTCAATCTACGACAATTTGGTGCGCAGTGGCCGGGGCTCTTTACAGACGGAGCATCTGGCTGGCGCCCAATCAGAAATATCAGGTAGCTGACCAATGACTGCCTGTCGCTTAGTACCAGTCCGTACATCGTCCTTCCTCTTGGCCCTGGGAAGCTATTAAACTCGCCCCTCGTAAGGGACGTTAAACCTGTGCGCTACACGACTCTGTCGTGCTGGGGACCGAGAAGCCTAAGCTTCTCAGTTACCCAGCTTTAGATATATGAAACTAAACTATCGCAGGATACCAAAAACTCGTGCTAGGGATTGGTCCTGTGTTTTGAAAGGATCGATGATCCGACTCGGATGCCACAACCCTCACCTCACGAGTTTGGGATATTATAGTGATTCGTGGGGGGGGGGGGGGGGGGGGGGGGGTGGCCGGGGGGTTTGGGGGGGGGGGGTTTTTT
>Ga0307516_10001132_pt1 | contig 37158 bp, 53 predicted proteins | sample 19_EM_MG_FD_203310 | JGI IMG/M metagenome (GOLD analysis project Ga0307516, IMG submission 203310) | Populus trichocarpa ectomycorrhiza microbial communities from riparian zone in the Pacific Northwest, United States - 19_EM | ecosystem: Host-associated > Plants > Roots > Unclassified | place... | reverse complement strand
TCACCATCGGCAAGGACTCGACTGATCTCATTCCCACAGTATACACCCTCTGGAAGCGCAATCATCTCCTCCCCACCATATCCACCCCCGCCGCTGTCATACCCAACCTCGTCGGAGGTGCAGATCTCATGATCCCAGGAGGTTAGTCCTCTTCGTTTCCTCCAGCTGCATAGAGACCCATGCTTTTCCTCGACCAAGTCGTTCACCACTCCCCTTCTTTGCAGCCTCACCAGCTCGTCTCCATACTGCAGTTCAACCGCGACCCCGAGGAGCCATCCGTGACCCCTCCTCTTGCCGTCGGCAGAATGGCAGTCTCAAATGAGACATTGGCCCAGAGCCGCACGGAAAAGGGCAAGGCCGTCCTCGTCTTGCACACATGGAAGGATCATCTCTGGCACATGGGTTCCAAGCGAGACGTACCGAAAGCCGTCCCATTCAATTCTGATAGAAACCAAACGCCGAGTGATGACCCCGATGTCTCGTCATCGCAACCGCCAATAGATGGTTTGTCAAACCTGGCCATTCAGCCCTCAGAGGACGCCCCTACCTACACTCCTCAGGAGATCACGACCCTTCTCAACATTTCCCTCTACCAGGCCATATCCTCTTCTATCCCCGCCTCCTCCTTTCCCATCCCCGCAACCAACTTTTATACGAACCACATTATCCCATCCCGACCCGCCTTTCCCGCATCCATCATCTCACATTCGCCACCCGACGCGTCTCCCGCTCCTAGCGTGTCCTCCGAAATCACCATCAAATCATCGACACACAAATCACTCACCACCTTCCTCAAGGCCGCAGAAAAGTCGGGCCTGCTTACCCTCAAGTCTCCTCAGAAGCATTCTCAACAAACAGATCTTTTGGTCACTTCCGTGAACGACAAGCATCCGTCCGTGGCTGGTCATGTTCGTCATGTGTCGGTGAAAGATGTCCAAGAAAAGGCTGCAAAGAAGGCGATGCAAGAGAAAGCAAAGGAGGCAGAAAGAAAAGGGGAAGTGCAAGTGACGGAGCTGTGGAAACCTCATCAAACGACCGTTGGCGTGTTTGAAGCCATGAGTGCGAGGTGCGAGTTGTTTCCCATATTCAGATTTTTCCCTCTTGCTGACGGGAATCGATCGGTGCAGCACGTCCAACGTCTATTCTCTCTCCGAAGTCAAAGCTCTATTGAACTCGTATATCCGTGACAATTCTTTGGTGAACCCCTACGAACAAGCCTACGTTAATCTCAACCCCATCCTTTCTGCTTGTCTCTCAAAGTCGATGACCAAGAACAAAGGGAAAGACGAACCAGCCGAGCCCATAAAATTTATGAAACGAGATGAGCTGGCAAAGGCCCTTCTCGATCGCATGCAACCATGGCATGAAGTCCGAGTCGAGGGAAGAGAACCTGTGAAAAGGTGTGTTGGCTGCCTCTGTATTGGGGGTTCGAAGATTACTATTTCTTTTGCAGAAAAGGAGCTATAACGCCGATCCAGGTAGCGACGAAGACTCGGCAAGGGCGCAAGGCGTGTACATTGATCACGGGTTACGAACCCTTCCTCGTCGTCGACGCGGAAGAGATGGCTGAGGAGTTGAGGAAAGCATGTGCCGGTGCTACCTCGAGTGCGTTTGTTTCTGATTTACTGGAGAAGGGCAAGGCTGATGATGACCCCGACGGACAGTTTCTCCCATTCAGGGAAAACCTATGAATGCTGGCATGGAAGTCTTGGTTCAAGGAAGACAGTCAAAGGCGGTAGTGGAATATCTGATGGGCAAAGGGATTGATAAGAAATGGATTCAGGTGCTAGGATAGTCTTGACACGGTGAAGACAGTACGTAGTCATCCATGTCTACAGACTTATCACGACGCATAAAATGGATCAGTAGAATCTTCTAGGACACGCTGTTTCTCGCAGACAGCCCCAGCCACAGCGTGTCCCACGAAAAACAAGTGCCTTTACTGGTGCTGGGACTTGCTACTTTAGCCACGTGCCTGTTCCCATCAACCGCCATCACGATCCATCAATCAGCTTGCTCACCACTCTCGACGACGTCCAGCAAGACTTTTTTTTCCCCACCTGCGCCCCTATAGGGTGCGGGATTGCTGTTCCGCCACCCCTGCAAGCTGTATTAGTAGCCTCGGATGATGAAAAAAGCAGCGTACAATCAGGACAAAGTGATGATCAAGAGCGCAGCTCACCATTTCAACTCAAATGATAGAAGCCTTGATAGGCCTGTTCTCGACGGACATGATGGAGAACGACCAAAATTCGATATTCGCAGGCTTGGGTTGGTCCAGGTCCAAATGTGCGGGTCTGGTTTCAAATGATTCCGCCTTGGAGCAAGCCGTGAGCGGCTGTTTTAAAAACGAAAGCTTGGATCCTTTGCGGCAATATGGTTGAATACACCATTAGTATAAAGGGCGAATTGAACTTTTGAGTTGACCAGCTCCCCCCAGTATCACGCTTGAAGGGAACACTGCCTCATCCAGTACCAATGCAGCGTCTTCCTCTCTCTGGTGGTTCTGGTAATATCCCTGTTGCATCACCAGCAGTCGTTACTGATCTCAAATGTCGTATTCGCTGTGTTCATGGTATGGACGGCTTCGACAAAGAGTTTGGCGGCGTCACCCTTATACTCCATGTCCCAAGCCGTTTTCGTTACGGAACAGAAATGAAGATGAGCAAGGATGTGGTGGGGCCGAGGGAATAATTGCCCACCGTCAGCATCTGACAACTTTGTCCCCATCGTCCAGAGCTCGGGAATGGTAAATCAAGGATGGTCGACGAGGCCGCGAAATATATCTTTACTCTCCCATTCAATCTTCGGCCGGGGCTCGAGACCTCAAGTACGGTTCACCAATCTTTATTCCCTATTCCTTCTGACTGGCGACTTATAAGGTTTCCCGGCCGACCATCCACAGGTCCGGCAACTTTTGATCAGCGAAGTTGACAAGAGGTCCAAGGTCGTCTGGCTTCGTTATTTGAAATTTTTGGAATCATTGTTTAAGAAGGTCGACGACAAGATTCAACAACTTCCTTTTTGCCGCTCTTACGAGGATCTCGCTAAAGATTTGCATAGCAAGCTATTGGATGAGGAGTATCGAGACGAATTGTCGACAATGTAATAAAGGTAAGGGCATTTTTGCCACACCCTATTGCGATCTGACATGGACATCCTTTAGAATTTGTTGGAAACATGTCCAGTGGGACATAAACAAACGAGAAATCTATCCCAAGCCGAAACCGCAGGTAGGTTCAATTTCGTCGAGATTGTCAGAGAGTCGACTCACATGTCACAATTACAGTGCGGAATTCCCTCAAACAACTCCTCACCACTATCACCGAACACTCTTCCGAGCATGACTCTACACGTTGGTCAAAATCTCCCAAGGGCCGGACATTCAAGCCCGTTCGGCTGATGCTCTACTTTGACGAATCTCACGACTTGCTCGATAAGCGCACTCTCTATGTAAATGCTCCCAACGCTCCGGACGCAGCGAACGAGCAGCGTTTGGCGTATCAGATCCTATGCAGAACCTTCTGCACCTGTACGCGTCAAGACCTTTTCGTCGTCTATCTCTCGACGAACTCGAGTCTGGGCTTCTATTCACCGTACTACGAGAAGATATGGTCCTACCGCTCACCGGCAGGTGAGGCTAAACCTGGCCACATGCAGGCGCCCTTCGTGGAACTACCATTCGATACGTTTGCAAAGGTGAAAGAAAACCATGTCAAGTTGGAGCAAGTTTCGGAACCTGGATACATGGTCCAATTTGGTCGTCCTTTGTAGGTGGCCGCGCTTTCATTTATTGCTTGTTTACTAATGAAGCTCAAAGGTTTTGGACACGATGGCAGGCCGCGGTTGATTCGGATGCTACCGACGTACAACTTGGTTTGTTCTCTTTTGCAAGGACAAAGCTCTACGGCTTGCAGTATCCCGACGCCAGTTTATCACCGGAGCGGAACTCGACTAAGAGTAATGGCCAACTCGCCGCACTTGGGATTAGGCTGATGCTAGAATTTGAGCCTTTGCGCGAATCGGCAGATAAAGAGGCGAAGCTCGTTGAGGGGCACATGCGCGTCACATATTCGGTGCCGACACATCGCCAATATCTTCGCAGTGGAGCACCTTCCGAACCCGTTTTGGCTGAAGCGGCTGCCCGCGTCATGAGCGAGATACACGGGGGCCCGCTAGGTGCTGTAACGGGTTATCTAAGGAATGGTCTCATATCAAAGGGCGTAAGAGGGGAACTCGTCGCCCGGCTTCTCCTCACTTTGGCACACAACAAATGTGTCAGATTTGATTCTGCGAAAGTGCATGAAGCTCAGTACAGCAAGGCTGTACCTCTCTCCGATTTTCTCGAGGCTCTGGTTGGTCATGGCCACATGCAGAAGATTCTAAAATCCCGACCTGACAATGTGCCCGGCGGTGCAACTTTCAAGGAGGCATTCAAGCATGCCAAGGTCAATTTTACTCATTTTGTCAAAGGCGGTGACGAGAGCGTTATCACGGACGAGGCCGCTTTCTCGCTGCATGGCATTTCAGTGCACGAACGGTCGGTGGATGATCGACCTTTATATACCGATTCTTCTCTGGGACGAGAAGCTCGGCCGCTACGTCGTTTCTGGCATTTTAATCCAGATCAAAGATCGGTTGAAGAAGCAGCCTGTGAAGATTGATGCCACCAAACTCGGGTTTTTTAGTCGTCCTCCAGCTGGTCATCCCGACTCTGCTCGCTACAACGAGCAGCCGTATATCACCATCTTTATGGATCTCGGTGTCCAATGAGGAAGCCCGAACGGTTTGGCGACCAAGAAGAAGCAGAGCCCACCACCTCCCGCCGAGGCATCTGCGCATCTGACCCCGCCTAAACCAAACGCTCGGGCTACTACTCTCTCTGAACTTGCTATCGCTCCTGCTCCGACAAGGGTACAACAGACACGCCAGGCCAAGAAGACCAACAAGAGCAGCCATCCTTGCTATGCGATAACCATCGTCGGGTGTTCGAAGACCGTGTACGACGTTATTGGGCCGAACGATATGCGGCTTTGCTCACTTCCAGAGACGTTCTTGATGAACATCCACGACAGGGCGACCTCTTTGTCAAGGTTTTGCGTCTGAAGCCGCATTGGACGACGCTTGCTCAATCCTTTCACTGGGCGACAGATGAAGATGACAAGGAGGTCGAAGCTGGGCCGCATGAATCATTCATGGAGGGTCTCTATATTGGGAAACTCCCAGGAGATGAAGAGGACAGCGACGAAGACGAAGACGACGAATCGGAGCATGACATGGATGTTGATGCATGACGGCATGCACTTTGAGCTAGTGAAATGCACGGGTAACCCCGAGTATGCCGAGGCATACATACCCTTAACAGTTTCTCCGACTCAGGGAAGACCTGCGAATGCTGGCATGGAAATCTTGGTCCAAGGGAGACAGCCAAAGGGGTTGGTGGAGTATCTTATGGGCAAAAGGATTGGCAAGGAATGGATTCAGATGCTAGGATAGTCTACGTAGTCATCCATGTCTTATTAATTTGCGACGCATAAAATGCTACAGTACTACATGTACAACCAAGAGAAGCATTACTGCCCAAACGTTCCATGGCCAGGACTACCTGTGTGTAATCTCCACCATCTCTGCCATCGTTGTCACAGCCGTCTTAAACGTTGGCAATGGCCCCCAACTAATTGTAAACGACGGCGGTGTCGGAGGGGCGGCGGATTGTCTGGAGGTTGACGGTGAGATCGTTTCCACCATGGCTCCTATTGCAATTTGGGATTCTGTTATGTATGATAAAGGAGCATGAGTGTTCGAGCAATAGAGTTAGAACTTAGTAATACAATCCGGCCTCAACCATGGCCGCCATGAAACTGGCCATTGTTGGAGGTGGTCCGTCGGCATTTTATCTCGCGTCGCGGCTGCTCTCCCTCGCGCCCAACGCCCCGCAGCTGCGAATACACATGTTCGACAGGCTATGGGCACCACATGGTCTCGTCCGCTACGGTGTCGCACCCGACCACCCCGAAGTCAAGGCAAGTCTCCCGTCAGACCGCCATCCTCTATTCATCCTCCCCTCCCCAAGAACTGCACCCATAAATTCGACGCCGTTGCAGGCGCAGACCCGCGATTCCGCTTCTTTGGCAACGTCAACATCGGTGCACCGTCCCCGTCCATCCCGTCCGCAGTGCCCCTTCCACTCCGATCCCTCTTCCAAAATTACACCCACGTCGCCTTTGCGACCGGCTGCACCGAGCCAAATCTCCACCCGTCTCTCGCGCCCTCTCCTTATTGCATCCCTGCCCTCTCCCTCGTCCACTGGTACACCCAGCACCCTTCCCGTCCTCCACCCCCGCCCCTACAATACCTCTCCCATGTGTCCATCATCGGAAACGGAAACGTCTCGCTCGACATTGCCCGTATGCTCCTCTCACCCGTCTCCCTTCTTGCCAAACACGACGTACCCACCCCCGTCCTTGACGTCCTCGCACGCTCCCGAGTCAACCACGTCTCCATCATCGCTCGGCGGGGTCCCCTCGAAGCGGCGTTCACGACAAAAGAACTCCGTGAACTGATCAACCTCCCTGGCGCGTCGATGCTTCCCATCCCGCACCATCTCCTCTCTGTCCCGCAGACAATGACGAGGCAGCAGTCCCGTATTTTGCAGCTGTTGCAGAAGGGCTCGCCGACATCGGCGAGCACGCCGCGTAAAACGTGGTCTCTCGAGTTTTACCGCTCCCCTGTGCATCTCGCGGTCCCGGCTTCTTCGTCACCACCTTCTTTCGAGCACCCGCGCCGGCTGGCCGACTTGACACTTGCACACACAACTCTAGACCCAACGCACGCCTGCGCCATACACACCTCCACCCAGACCGTCCTCCCCACTTCCCTCGTCGTCACATCGCTAGGGTTCCACGCGTCCCCGACGCTCCCGTTCTACGACCCTGCTTTGCGGCACCTGCGCACTGACCCTTCCGGGCGCGTGCTCTGTCCCGGTGGGCCGGTGCAGAACGTGTATGCGTCTGGGTGGACGGCGACGGGCGCAAGGGGGGTGTTGGCGGCGACGATGATGAATGCGTATGCGCTTGCGGATACGATACTTTCCGATTGGTTGCTGAGCGCGGATGGGGGGGAGGTGCATTCGGTTCCTTTAGAGCAGGCTGGATTTGGTCGTGGTGGTGGGAAGGGTGGGTTGGGGTTGGGGGATGTCGGTGGGGAGGGAGAGATGGTGCCGAACCCGGATGCGCATCTTACGGAGCTGCCGCGGGAGGTCGTGGAGGGGTTGAGAGATGGGGAGGTGGTGACGTATCATGGTTGGAAACAGGTGGATGCGGAGGAGGTGAGGAAGGGTGAGGAGGTTGGGAAGGAGAGGGAGAGGATGGGGTGGGAGGAGGCGAGGGCTTTTTTGAGGGGGAGGGGGTAAGACTAATGCTTTGCACGGCATACAGACATGTATTCTGCTCTGAGACTACGAATACATGGAAAAAACATGCATCATAGATTGGAATATGGCCTGGTCCTGAGTCGAACAGGAAAGTTCCGGTGCACATCATGTAGGATTTAGTACTATCCTATTCGGACGTGTTGCCGTTACACCACTAGGCCTTTTTCTCTATCAACTGGTAGAAACTTTGCGGAGAGGAGGTAAAACCAATGAATTGCACGACGTACAGACATGACTACGAATACATGGAAAAATGTGCATCTCCGGAGCAAGAAAGATGAGGAATCGAAAGTATAGCCTGGTCCTGAGTCGAACAGGAAGGTTCTGGTGCAGCTTGAAAATCGATTTTCTAGCCTATCCGGATGTGTTGCCATTACACCACTAGGCTTTTTTCTCTATCAACTGGGTTATGACTCCTGCTAGACCGTCGAGCCGATTGTCCCTGGACTGTGTGGGCGCGATTCTCGCCTACCTGACTATGTCTTGGGCCTGTCGTATTGAACGGATGGGACTCATTGAGCTTCCATTAGAGATGAACGCAAGACCGTACTATGACTTACGCCAAGTGGACTGGATGATGAAGAACCGGAGCGGTGTTTGCAAGAGGACTTGATTGTTCAATAGGGTGGATATGGGAGATGTCAATCGTGCAAGTTCGGTGCACATCCAGTAGAATTGAACCTCAAGCACAACCCACTTGAAAAGCTTTAGTCAAACGGTTAATGTACCGAATACAAGATCTATGAAGCATATGGCAAGAGTCACCGTATATTGGGGTAGGCATCTTTCGAGGCGTCAGAGTAGCACAAGCGGGACAATCCTTTGTTGAGGCGACCTCCAGGGGCCCATATGCTGGGTACTCCTGCGAACGACAGCCCACCCATGAACAATCCCGAAAGTTCAAAGTGGCAGAGAAAGTAGAGCAGATCCTTGTGGTTCCCCAGGAGAAAAGGGGAATGTCAGAGAGTCCTGATTTGCAATACATGAAAGAAGGTGCGTCTCTGGAGCAAGAAAGATGGGGAGAAAGGGCAACCAACCTTCTCGAAGCATGGCCTGGTCCTGAGTCGAACAGGAAGGTTCCGGTGCACAATACATTATGACAAACTATCCTATCCAGATGTGTTGCCGTTACACCACTAGGCCTTTTCTCGATCAACTGGTAGAAACCCATCGGCGTGCGTTATGATTCCCGTTATACCGTCGAGTCGATTGTCCCTGGACTTTGCGGGCTCGATTCTTGCCTGCCCACAACACCACGTCTTGGACCTGTCGTACTAAACGGATAGGCCTCGGTGGGCTTCCATAAAAGATAAGCACAAAATTTTATCAACGTACGACTTATTCCGGGTGGACGGGATGATGAAGAATCGGAGCGATGCTTTGCAAGAGGACTCAAGAGTTCAGTGCACATTCAGTAGAAGTAAACCTCGAGCTCAACCCGCTTGAAAAGCTTTGGTCAGACGGTTAATGTACCGAATACAAGACCGGTGAAGCATATGAAAAGAGTCGCCGTATAATGAGGTAGGGATCCGGTTTCGAGTAGCATTAGCTTGAAGCGAGACATGTACAAGTCCTTGGTTGAGGCGACCGTATGATGGGGGTACTTCTGCGAACGACAGCCCACGCACAATCATGTAGGTTCAAAGTGGCAGAGAAAGTAGAGCCGCCCAGGAGAGAAGGTGAATGTCACGGAGAGAGTCCTGATTTGGGAGTGATGATCAAGATCTTTTTCTTCTTCCGATCATCACCATGCCGAGCGGTTTTCTCGAGTACACCAACCTGCACCAAAGAAAGATGTATGCAGGGGCCTCAAGCTCGATGACCACCCCCATCTTCAACACTTCGGACAACACAACCTCAAAAACCCCACAACGGCTCAACTTGAAGTCAGCGGACAGATCAGCCTAATGCACACGACTGAAACAGAAGCCGTGGGATCGTAGATGCCGTCAGTAAAAACTTTTTCTTTATAAGCTTGTAGGTTCACGTAGGCAAACCTCAAACCGACCGATAAAGTGCTGGAAGTCGGACGGGAACGGGAAATCTTGCAGTCAAAATTCTCGAAAAAGCGAAAAATGGGACAGCAGTGGAGATGGATCCTCGAATGGCTGCAGAGGTCTTAAAACGCGTTCAGGGAACGTAAGTCTTTCATAGCCTCCAGAAGCAGACGTGCCCTGATAATTCGTATCAGGCCCGAGCAACACAAGTTGAACGTCGTCATTGGCGATTTCATCAAGGTCGACGTGCCCTACTTTGATGCCTGCATCTCGAACACGCCTTACCAGATATCTTCCCCTCTCGTCTTTCGTTTGCTTTCCCATCGACCGCTCTCCCGCGTAGCCAACATAACTGGGATGAGGATCTCGATCGAATCGGATGAGCCAAGGACAAGCGCAAGTGGACGCAGCGGAACATTGGCGATTCTTTGCCTTTCGCAGTCGAGAACTTTCCTGGCTTGTTCTCAGGAGCTCCAAGCCCGATTCTTATTTGTAAATGCTATGTGGATATGTTTGCCTTTATCTGGAAAATGGGTTGATGCGCCAGAGTCACAGAATCATCATCACTAGTCAGCAGGATACTGGTGTGTATAATCTTACATCCACGTCGCCTTTGCGCCGCGCCCTCCCCTTTTTGCATCCCTGCCCTCTCCCTCGTCCACTGGTACACCCAGCACCCTTCCCGTCCTCCACCCCCACCCCTACAAGACCTCTCCCGTGTCCATCATCGGCAACGGAAACGTCTCGCTCGACATTGCCCTCCCTTCTTGCCAGACACGACGTCCCTGCACGCCCCCGAGCCAACCACGTCTCCATCATTGCCCGGCGGGGTGCCCTCGAAGCGGTCTTCACGACGAAAGAGCTCCGCGAACTGATCAACCTCCCTGGCGCATCGATGCCTCCCATCCCGCACCATCTACTTTCTGTCCCGCAGACAATGACGAGGCAGCAGTCCCGTATTTTGCAGCAGTTGCACGACATACAGACATGACTACAAATACATGGAAAACGTGCAATTCTGGAGCAAAAAAGTTGGGGGCGAAATTAGGTCCCATCACGGCCTGGTCCCGAGTCGAACAGAAAGGTTCCGGTGTACGTTGGTTGCTATAAGTGCCGGGGATCCTATCCGGATGTGTTGCCGTTACACCACTGGGCCTTTTCTCTATCAACTCGTTGGCGACGCTCGGCATGCGTTATGACTCCCGTCAGACTGTCGAGTCGATTGTCCCTGGACTTTGCGTGGCAATTCTCGCCTACCTGTCCATGTTTTGGGCCTGCGAAAATTGAAGCCATCGTCTTCTTTGACCAGCACGACCAGTTTGTTGTCATGAGCCAAGATGGAACTACAGAATCCTGGCTGGACCTCTGCGGCATATACCTAGACGATGTCTATACGCGAGGAATGGACCTCAATCTGCTGAAAACGTTTCGAGCTGCTGTGACGCTGGGTCCCCAACTGACCAAGGATCGATTAATCCAAGGTAACCTGGTAAGTAGATGTCTGAAAGTCGATGTGATTCTTGAAGTGACTCATGCATTCGTATCAGGTTGTATGTGGATGCGAAAACTGGGTCATGGACAGTCTCTCATCTTGGCACCACAGGAGGTCGATCGTGGGAGGAGCTGGATGTACGGAGTTCAGAGGACATGTATGGCTGGGCACCACAGTGGAACAAGGATCATCCTGTGTTTGATATTCCCGAGCTTGAATGGCACTTGAAGGGCTTGGGCATCACATCCGTGAGCAATGTGAAATTGGACAAGGAGCAGGAAAGAGAGGTTAGCCATGAGATGGAGCGAGAGCGACAGGTTCAGCAGCCACGGAAAGCAAAGCTGACGACTGACATCAAGTCCACGATGATGTTCGTGAACCGGTGGAGCAAGGGATATTCAATGAGGATTCTGATGGATTCGTGCAGCTCTTCGTGGCAATGAAGGACTTCGTGACCACAATTGTTGGCTCACTAGCCATGTCTTCAGCCAAAGATTATCGTTCTGTATACATGGTAGGTATAAAAATTACAAAGGCATAGTCTATAAGAAGAGATAATTTGCTATGACATTTGCCACCATATGGACGTCACCAAGGGAATCAGGAAAGTCAGCCATAAGAATGGCTTTTGCTGATGACTTCTTGATGTCGGGGGGAACTAGTTGGTTTCGTGCAAGCTGAATACTGTACAGTGCACTCCAACAGAAGAGCATGAGGTGGCGATATGAGTTGGGAATGGTTTCCCAGGCAGTTTCGATTGCGTGGCTCAGCACAAATTCCCGACCGGTTGAATTCAAGATGAACTTTGCCCTGGTTCTCAGATTGATGACGCCAAAATGAAAAGGGATTGGGGAAGTGGGTAGTAGGTTGGAGATGCATCATGCCACTGTATCCACCACTTTGCAAAAATATCGAGCACTGGGGGAAAAAGTGAGACCCCCAACTTTCGAGGGGCAATGTAATGACATACAATCAACCTCCAGGTGCAAAATAGTCTTGAATTCTCTATGTAGGACATACCGCGTATGTGGATCGAGGTGCAACCACCAAACTGCGTGGAGTTCTGTTAAATGATTTTTAACAAGCTGAAGGGACCATAAACTGCGAGAGGGCCGAGGCTTACCATTCAATATGTTCTTGTATACCTGTGTGCGCACCAGGATCCTCTGTTCCTCTTCCAACTTCTCCTTCTCGATGACGATCTGCAACTCCATCTTTGCACTACGGAAGCACTGTTTATAGCTGTGGGGCGCTATAATGTTGCCGGGGGTGGAGTCTGCAAGGAGGTAATCTGAAAGGTCTCCCGAAAGGGAACTTGCAAGTTCGCCACTGGGATCGGTTGTTGAGGTGATGATGATTGAGGGGAGAGGTATGTTAAGTCTCACCTAATGGTATTTGGTAACAAAGTACATTACCCCTATCTAACCATCTGAAATGGCATCGGAAGATATCTGTTCGAGCCCCTTGTTCATCGGATTCTGGGGATTCTTGGTCCCTACATGGCACATGTGATGTCCTGCAAGCGACAATTTGACGGTCTGGACTCCGTGCTATTGAAAAGGCCATACCCTCCGACGCGCACTTTGCCAAGGCGAAGGGTGACATCCAGAGATTCCGCAATCTGCCCTAACTTGTTAAACATGGTTGCTACCAAGTGAATGTCCCTTTCTTTGGTGCGTTCGCCGCCGAAATCAATGGCACATTGGCCGTTTTGTGGATTATCTAGATCGCGGCGTCCGAGGCACATCGGGGTTCAGAAGTAGTCTATCGGAAGGTCCGTCAGATTATAAAGTAGCTGAAGACGAAAATGCGCGCCGACCAATGGCCTCCGGCGAAGGTCAAGAAGAAAGTCGGCTGTGTCGGCGTGTTAGAGCCGAGAGTGGAAGTACGCTATCTTCTCGTCGTTCCGAAAGGTGCAAACCAGCCATTCAAATGGGACTCCCCGGCGGGATGGATGGAGAACCGCGAGAGGCACAGGCGATATCCACCGTTTGGAGGTTCTTCTTACGGTGCGACTGGCTTGTGATGCGCGTTGACGTGACGGATTTATTATAATGTACCGAATACAACACCAGTGAAGCAATATTGGTCGGCATCCAGTTTCGAGGCATCAGGGACTCAGAGTAGAAAGTAGAGCAGGTCTTTGCGAAATGTCACGGAGAGAGTCCTGATTTGGGAGTGATTATTAATCCTTTTCTTCCTGCGGTCATCACCATGCCTCGAGCGACCACCGAGCGGTTTTCTCGAGCACACCAACCCGCACCAAAGAAAGATGCAAGCAAGACCTCAAGCTCGATGACTACCCCAATCTTCAACACTCAACGCTTCGGACAACACATCCTCAAAAACCCCGCAACTGCTCAAAAGTCAGTAGACAGATCAGCCTAATGCATACAACTGAAGCGGATGGCGTAGAATCGTAGATGCCGTCAGTAAAAACTTTTGATCCATAAACTCGACGTCTCATACAGGTTCACGTAGGCAAACCTCAAACCAACCGATAAAGTGCTGGAGGTCGGACCTGGAACGGGAAACCTCACAATCAAAATTCTCGAAAAAGCGAAAAATGTAACAGCAGTGGAGATGGATCCTCGAATGGCTGCAGAGGTCTTAAAACGCGTTCAAGGAACGTAAGCGTTTCATAGCCGCCAGAAGCAGACGTGCCCTGATAATTCGTATCAGGCCCGAGCAACACAAGTTGAATGTTGTCATTGGCGATTTCATCAAGGTCGACATGCCCTACTTTGATGCCTGCATCTCGAACACGCCTTACCAGATATCTTCCCCCCTCGTCTTTCGCTTGCTTTCCCATCGACCGCTCTTCCGCGTAGCCATCCTCATGTTTCAACGCGAGTTTGCCCTAAGGCTGATTGCAAAACCCGGTACAGCCCTATGGTCTCGCCTTTCTGCCAATGTCCAAGTTCGTATCCTACATTTGAAACCTGTTGGTCGCTTTCTCATCTCCCGTTCCGATGTGCAGCTTTATGCAAAAGTCGACAACATCATTAACGTGTCCAGGAACGACTTTCGGCCCCCTCCGCAAGTGGAATCGTCCGTCATCCGCCTCGTGCCGATAGACCCGCCACCGCCCGTAAAATTCGAAGAGTTTGACGGGATGAACCGCATCATCTTTTCTCGTCCGAATAAAACCCTCCGTGGCAACTTCCAAGCCAAAGGTGTCATGAAAATGCTGGACCAGAATAGACGGACGTGGCTTGCGGCCCAAGAGATGGTTGGTATCTTTATTTTTATTGCTTTAGGCCAGGAATTCATTTCTTTGATCAGATAGTAGACGATGTGTCCATAAATTCACTCGTTGATAAAGTCCTAGAAGAAGTAGATTGCACGGAAACCCGAGCCTCCAAGATGGACGTTGACGATCTTCTCAAGTACGTCTTTCTTTCTTGTTACCGAAATTGGTGAAATTTTGCTTACTGTCTGTCAGGCTATTGGCCGCATTCCACGATTCTGGGATTCACTTTTCGTGATGATATTTGGCTGGTTCTTGGACTATTTGCTCGTTTCCAGCTCCAGTCGCATTTGAAGCCGACTTTTGCATGTTACTTCTGCTGCAGGCGCCGCCTCACAGCTTCTCATGTGCCGGACACTCTTCAATTGGCCGAGGCATGTGATAACCCACGCGCAGTAAAGCCATTGCTGTTGTATTCAAAAAAATTGCAGTTCGACGATTTTCTTCTCAATCAATTTTGTAAGCGCACCGTGAATTTCAATTCTTTTCTCTCTGAGTCTCGTCTAAGGTTTCTTTTGTGAATTCCTCAGCGCTGCAAAGTTATCAAAAGAAAAGTGTTCCCGTCAACCCTAATGCTCCACGAATCGCTTTCACAGCCATTCACAGCATTCTGAGGAAAGAGCCAAGAGAAATTGCGCAACGTTTTTTTTTGATGAAGGTGTTCGACACAGCCCTGGGGTCCACCGAGGTATACATAAGTCAGCGAGGTTCAGAGTGGTCCTTCCACCGTCATCCAGAACTTTGTTCTTTCATTCTTGAAACCAGGAATGGTGATTATCATGACGCCCGACCAGCAACTCCATCCCTCGAAAAGACCTGTTCCTGACACATTCGGTTGCCCGGACCGGGGTGAAGTTGGGTGTATGGTTGTGTGTGTAAACAGTCCTCGACAAGGACCCACAAGCCTTGTCTTGTCTGCTGATGATGCCGCCTCCAACGCTACATCGTCGGCCTATGTTACGAATCACGATCTGGAAGCAAACCTTCCAGTAATCCCTCCTGGTTCGTGAACAAGGGCAATGGCAGCTTGCATCTTGAATCTTGATGATCTTTTTTGTTTTTTAGCTGTGCATGTGTGGGATCCGAGTCGTTCATCGCATCGACAGCCCCATATAAGCCCCTTTATTCCCATGCGCCCGCGCCCTTTGAGACTCCAACTCGACCGAGAAGAACGTCGGTTCTATTGGCAGCTCATTAGGCTTGCTATCATATTCCTATTCGTCACCGGCATTTTCGCCGTTATCTTGGTAGTTCCGAGGTTCGGCCCGCCCAGGCCCTCCTACTAAGGCAGGTTGTGAGTCGTGATCTTTCAGAGGTTGAGCCACGAGCTAAGTAGTGCCCCAGGTTTAGAGCTCGGCCCCCTAGACGGATCATACAAGACACGCGAACTCAACCCTACGACATTTTATCATTGCGACTTTCATCTCATCATTCGGCGCTCGCACAATCACTTCGACATCTTAAAGATCTCCCAGGTTCACGTCATTTATTCAGCATTACCGACCTTCATCCCGACATCGATTGCAAGCACGATAGAATTATACCCATATATGACACGAATATACCATATGTCTTTGGCTGCGGGCTGCCAAGACAGACACTTACTACTGGAGGCATGGAGGCCGGGCAGCTCCATGGGACATCATGCCCGACGGCGAGCGGCAAAACACCTCCACCATTCACACGAACCCCCCAATACCGCACAGAGTCCAGACTCCGCAATACCCCTCAGAGTCCTCCCACTGCCTTGGCATAACCTGCCCGCAGCCCGAGTTCGGATGTCCGATGTGATCCTTACCTGAACGGACCGGTGCGCACGGATTGTGATTCGTCACAAGCTTTACGCACATCAGGTCCTCTTTCGTCTTTCGACTCTTTGGTAACCTTCGAACTACAGGTCCGGTACCGTATACAATCCAGTATCTAGGTTACATTTGAACATTGTAACATTGTAATAAAGAGCCAGGACAATGTCCATGAATTAGAATGAATTCCCCACCAGGACATACTTAAGCTATGCGACTATTTCGGGATCTATAGGGCTTGTGCGGTGTAATCTTGGGGTTAATAGCTGAACCGTGATAGACAGTGATCGTGGTTCAGTGTTACGGAGACCGAAGTCGGAGGCTAAGCCCAATGGGGACCGAAAACATGGAGACCATGTTGAAGTGAAAATCGTACTGGCGATATTCGGAGGTGTGATCAGATAATAAGTCGGCAAGTTCGCTTGGAGCAAGCTCCCAAATTTGAGATCTATGTACTTACTGTGGTCTTACCCCTGAGTATGGAAGATATGCGCCCTCAGTTCTGAGGAATAATGGTATTGTTCATGTATAAGTACGTCCCAGACGTGAAGGGCAAAGTGAAGGGATTCTTGACGGGCCATTCAAATTCAGGGACTCGGATGGCATACGAAGGGTCAGACGAGCTCTCGCTGGCAGATCATGAGAAAATGACGGTCTGAAATGGTCGTATTATCGATAGGTTCTAAGATGATCCTGATCTTCAGTAAATTTACCACGCTTTGTGAGTGCCGAGTTGCGTGGTCGTGATCAAGGAACGCTTGTCATAACAAATCGGGGGTTACGGAAGGTGCAGAAAAATTTCGAGTAGATTCCAGTGGAGGGGAAGCGAGCTGCTCGGCGCGGCGACTGGCTGCGTTGCAGGACTATTGGATATCGAAGGTGTGAAATCGAGCAGCGGAAGCAACATTGGGTAATAATTCCGCGGCACTTGTTGATAAATTGACGCGTCGCGCCACGCGTTTCTCATCTTTGCTTGGACTAAAATGCAAACCACAAACAATATAAATTCACGAAAGCAACAAATGGACCAGGAATATATACAGAATAAATAGGTACTAGGTAAATTATACGGGTGTAAGATACCAAAAGGCCGGATGAACTATGAACGCCCAATTAATATGGTAGAGTGTGAAACACGCTTTTTCATCGCGTCGTGCGCTGGCACTCAGCAAATGGGATTTGAAAGAGATTTTGAATTTTACGGTCTTCACTGACGATCTGAAAGGAATGGGGTAGGCGAGACATCAGCGGCAACACCGTCGACGACGTACCTCTGGGCAACCACAGTTGCTCGCCGTTTTATGTTTATGCCTTGAACTGGTTTTGCACTCGACGGAATAGCAATCAGAAGTTTCCCCAGTGAAGTAGCGCCCGTGGAAGTGCTATTCGAGGGGTTGGGTTGATAAGAACTACGCGACGAGAATAATGAACGCTGGACATACTCCACATCCGCGATAAAAGTCGCCAACGCTAATTGGTCCAGGCGTCAGTCGGGTACATCGCGAGCGAGAAGGGCACCCACATTTGGTGCCTGCACATCGTAGTTGGGAATGGCGTTGGTGGTGGGGAATGGTCTAATGGGCCGGTGAAGTAGCGGCCTTTTATATTTCTAGGAGACGGACGAATTAGTTAATTTCAGGGTGATGGGTACAACTGAACGTTACCTTGCGACGCGCCACGCCAAGGGGCAGGCTGCCGTTTCTGCTTCCGGGGGTGAGTCGAAGAGCATGATGATTTTCGGGGTTACGCGGTAAAACGGGCAACATGCAAGGTGGAAATCGGGCTTATGCCGTTGACAGCAGCCATGCCCGAAATTAGGATTGAGCTTGTTGAAGGATAGTGGACTCGTTTACGTGGATCGGTTTCGAAGCGAGGCGAGGTGTGTCCCCGATGGGCTATCTTCACACCTCCACAGCTCTAATGCACACACCACACACCACACCGGCTCACCTCGTTCCACGTGGCAGACGTTTGGATGACTTACTTAGGGGGTCATCCGAATTTGGTCTGTGCCTGGCGACAACACAAATCGCCGTCAAATGTTTCGGGGGCTTAGGATCTCAGGATTGAGTCCGATATTCATCGTTCCTGATAAATCTCAGTTTTACTTATGTATTGCCGCCCGTAAATCATTCAAATTGGAGAGATCTCGTCGTTGCTCGGCTGAACATAATGATGATTCGATCGTCAATTGACTGAATTCAGTACATATGTACTGTATGTTCATTGCTGTTCACTGGTGCGAACAGTCCGGACTCTTCCGAAACAATGGTCAAGGCATGAGGGGCCCAGGAGGCGGTAGCAACGCGTCGTGCAGCCCAGTGATGCATCATTCTGTTGTTGATAAAGTCACCACACAGGAGGTTCGAAGGGAAACGATCTCGAAGGATTCATCAGCCTCCCGCCCCACGTTTCGAACATTTTCGAACGTCCGCGAAAACGGCCATAATTTTGTCGAGTTGTTCGTCCGGTGTTTCACGGAAAACCTTAACTCAAAACCAAATGAAATGTTCTCGTCCCTGTGCAAGGAAATCAAAGTGCATAGGAATTCGTACCTTTCCTCAGTCGAGATCTCTGGCGAAGTGACCACAGTTACATTGGGACCTCGTTAAAATTTCCAGCAGGGAGGTACCAAAACAAATCTTCAAGCGTTTCGCAACGAATCGCGACCTGAAGATGCATGATCTATTTTTTATTGGCGGCTGGACAGTGGGAGTACATACTTGGGAGATGGGTAGCTGAAGATGTATAGGCGTCGGTCGGTTGCCAAAACCAACTGATAGACGACGGTGCCGTGGAAAGACCAAGTCGCCTGGTATGGCATGATATGGATTTGCTTTTGCTCGATTTGTGGCGAATAGACGACTCGCAGGCTTGTCGCGAGCACATCGGCGTTTCCTTCACAGGGAATATGTAGAGTTCTGAATAGCTGGAGGCAGCCTATACCAACAATGATCTGTCCACTGAGAGTGTGAATGGTTGCCGTGTGAGTCACTGTGACGAGTTTGAAACCATGCCTTCATGTAAGTCCTTGGTGCACTATAGCGCAGTCCATTGATAACGACTTCGACAGTTGCGGATCTCAAGGATAAGGCTATCAAAGCCAAGGATGCCAGTATTGAAAAGATCCAGCAGACCAAGGACCGGAATACAAGGTCTGGTGCTTCTGAGTTCCCGGTCTACGACACTCAATCTGTATAGTGTACCGTTAAAGAAGACGAACTGGAATCCTTACAGTGGGGAACCGGCCCCTGCACCACCACCTCCAAGACTAAACGTAAATGCTCGCCCCGCCACATCCTTCCTTCCTCCCCCTCCCCCTCCAAATCGACCGAGCATACCACCTCCTCCATCTCGGACGCCATCGATCGTCAAGTCCTCTCCATCATACACCCCTCCGCCTCCATCAGCGCCACCTTCTGCACCAGCACCACCCCGCTTACCACCTCGGACACCCTCCACTGGACCACCCCCGATAGTGCGGTCGACCCGCCCGGAAAATGCGGTACCCCAAGCCAAAGTCCAGCCTGAGTCTGAAATCGACTGGTCCAATTTATCCCCCGAAGACAAACAAGTCTTTTTCAGCTGGTTAGACGAGTTCTTCAGCGGGTTCTATAATATCAACATCCCTTCCAGAGTGCATACTTCCTACAGATAGTCTCACTTTGGTAAGGAGCCTGATGTGATGTTTAAAAAGATAACCTGAACCGGAGTTCCAGGTACCTGCTCCTTGACTGGCATCACGTCTACTTTCCGCCGGTGGTCAGCAAATGACATCGTGGAGAACGAATTGTCGTTGACCTTTGATGTGCGGATATCCTTGGACCTTGCCAGAGGTGTTTGTAGGGCATTGAAGAGGATGAGGATCGACACATGGGGTTATCATGAAGGATTCAACGGAGATTAAGAGACCTCGATCGCTGATAACATTTTATCATAGTATGTCAATCATAATCTGTGGTCTTTGGGACACGTTGACGGTTGAGTCGTAATCTTGCCCTCATGTCAGATATAGATCGCATTCCACTGTCAGCACAATCTAGCGCTCGTCCACATGTACACTGGTGCTTAAAATGCGTGTTTTGCACAGGTTCGCCGCTCTGGATCGGAGCACCGAAACATAGTCTTTGTACGTAGATATTAATCTAGGACGATTGCCTATTCTGACGGGAAACGGGCACCCGTGCACCGTGATTTCCACCCTGCGCTGAACGTGGAAGAGGCGAGCTATCCTACATCCTTTTATATCAAGCCATGGCAAAGGCAGTTTCCTTTCCAGCAATGCAAACCAATGAAGCAGCCTCGTGTATGAGGAGTCCGCAGCTCTGGTCAATCTCGATCTCTTGTTTTTCCCAGAGAGACTCACTCTGACCCACTGGGGTCTTCCATGGTATCGCCCTTTTGCCGTTCAAATTCATCCGAGGTTTTATTGGCACCGAGGCAAGCTAAATAATCCGATGTCGCGGTACATGTTTTCGTTGAGCAAGAGTCTAACCTTCGAAAAGGGTGGGCTAAACGCACCCTCTCCGCAACAAACTCTTTTGAGCTTAGAATAATACTCAATTGGTGGCGCTCCGAATCGAAGCATTAATTCAAAGACACAAGTCATTAACATTTCTGAGCCTCACCAAAGTCACCACCTTTGTGCTACAAGCTTAAGGGTTCTCGTCTAGAATGCCACCCTGCAAGTGTTCGTCCTTACGTCGAGGGTCTCCCTTACATCATGCTAAAACAATCCGTTAACCGTCAACACCTGCTTTTAGGCGCTTTCCACCAGTAAGCGGATCGTATTATTACCACGAGCGCTCGCTACGTTCGTCATGCTTGTTGGAAAGGAGATCCTGACAAATGCAACGGGTTATTCAACTCCCAAAGCAAACCTTTCTCAGTTCCGCAAGTCGTTCTAACTGTATGCGTTCATGTTCGAATGGAAATGGACATTGTAGAGATGGAATTCAGAATTCGCTCGCCCTGGAAAAGTATTCCAATTACTATTACGATATCTTTTGCATCTTTCTCTATGAGAAACGTGCAAAATATCTTGAGAATGTCCTTATTTGGACATATCTTATGGAAATCTTTTTGAGGTTTTTTGGAGAAAAAGATGCAGAAAAAATCTTGAAAATAATTGGAATACTTTTTCAATATTTTTCAATATTTCGGTGCTGGCAAGTATCGTTCTTTGCATCCAGTGTCTGGAAGACTGACCCCGCGAATTGTGCCGCTGAGTCACTTCTTGCTTCAATCTTTCACCTCCTCTCACTCCCAGCATGAAGCGTGGATTTCTCAATAGACCACCGACGAAGGGCATGCGGGAAAGCAGACCAGATCCTTCTAGGGTCGTCGCCGCTAAAACGCCCATCGCGACGTAACTTGCGATTGTTCCGCAGATCATCAGGATCGAGTCCGATGCCCCAGTCCAAGGGAAAGCACCCTTTCCTAATCAGATGAATGTGTTTACACTTCCGTATCCCACTCCCAGTCAGAAAGACTTATCTGTCATTTGTTTACTCTACCCCGGCACAAAAGAGGCCCTCCCGGCTCTCCCCGGGTTTCCTGCACCTCCTCCCCATCGGTTCACACCCCTGCCGTATTATATGAAAGCCGTCCCTGGTATGGGCTACTCAGTTGTGCGGCTGTCGCTTTCCAACCAGGAGATGTGATTCTCTGCGAACGCCCTCTGCTTTTGAAGCCTATGTATTGGCTGGGGGGAAGCATTACTATGGACTATGCATTTAAATTTGTCAAGGAAAATCGCAGCTTCGACCTCAATTATCTCGCGAATTGTAAAGGTCTAGATGTGCCGAGGTTGGAAGGAGTTATCGACACAAACGCGCTGTATGCCGGCGGCCTTCCTGGACCCAATGACGGTCGTCACGCCGTTGTCTGTATGGACTTGTCACGCGTTAACCATAGGTCAGGTTTATGTCGGGCTAACATCACGTCGTCATCTGACGAAGAATCACCCGGACAGCTGTTTCCCCGATGGCGAGCACGCTTGTGATCTCAAGTTTTTGACATACGCCGTCCGTGCTATACGACCAATCGCGCGAGGCGAACAAGTCTTCATCACCTATCTCAATCATTTCGATCCTTCCAGTGTACATGTCCTCGTTGCACCCTACCACCGGCTGAGTCCACCCTCAGCGACATCCGTCGCAAATTGCTCCAGGCGCTAATCGAGTAGACCCCAAAAGTTCTTCGTGAGCAAGATCGGTTTCTCAAGGAGTGGGCCTCGGATCCGTCCCTGCCGGACGATCATCTCACCAAGCGCAGCCAAATGGTGCTCCATTTGATGGGTGAGGAAGGCGCATATGACCAGAATTCCTGGTTTGCTCATTGCATGCTGCTCTTTAAAGCATTTAGCGCTCTCAGTGACCGCGAGGTTGTGCAGAAGTTCGCGATCAAAGCTACAACCATGGCCAAGGTATACATCGGGAATGATGGTGGGTGGAGCAAGATTGCCCAGGCGCCAGAAGCTACGGAGTGGTGGGGTTTGCGAAAGAAAATCACGGCCTGAAAAAAACCTTGAAGAAGAATTCGTCCTTGCTGTTGTCGCGTTGTTATCGTCTCACCGTTGAATTTGCTCGTCCGCTGGCTCTACTTTTGGCTCACACTCTCCCAAGCGTTTTTGTACCTTCATGACTCGTGAAAAATGCTCCTGCCTCTCGTTGATTTCTCATTGAACCTCCTCGTCTGTTGACTCTAACTTTGACTCAACCCACACCCGTGCCGCGCTGCACGCAATGGCTTTTGTATCTTGACAACTTGCGCACCATTAGACGGAGAACGAAACACTTCGACGCGTAGCGAAATTTAATTACTCCCCGGACAGTCGTGCTGCATCCCATGTATTACTTGTGCTACTAGTATTCGCGCGTCTTTCGCCTCAACTGTCTGCGGAGATACCTGTTACAACCATCGCTACAAGCATGCCGTACCCAAGGAAAGGAGGCAAAGGAGAGTGATATTCAGACAGGCCTTTCCAATTCCCCCGTTGGAACGGGTATAACTGTTCTGGGAGAACAACGGGTAGACATTTCTTATTTGGCCAAAGCGAGTGCTGTGGATGTTCAAATCTTCTGTGAGCATCCGAGGAAAGAATGAGCGAGATAAAGATCTGTGATGACGCCTTGCGTGCCACCCCTCCCCTCCAGGGAGGGACATCGACGCCTATCGACACTCAATATATCAAGAAAAAGGCATATTGCACAAGGAAGCAGTGTGCGAGACGTGGGAGGTTCGAATAATTCGCTGAAAGACGAAATCGCTGTCCACTGGCAGAAGGAGAGGGAGCAGGCAGACGATGATCAAGACTTCGCGAAGCCGGTCGAGACACATGTTAATGATGAAATGAAGTGCGTTCTGATGCAATTAAGAGCTCGATTTATAGAACGCTTGTTTAGGCCAAAGGGATTCCTGAGAAAGACCTTTGGCCCGGCCGTCCTGATGTCTGCCTGGGAGCATGCTCAGCAAGGTGGCAGGATGGAAGTCCCCTGAATTAGTGATCGCTTCGACTCGCTGTGCTTCTCGAGGAAGACATCTGACGACACGAGAACTCAGCAGAAGATACAGTTTGGATTCTCGTTCGGCCCTACAAGCAATGATAAGAAAGTGGAAGTCCAGTGGGGTCATGAACTTAGGACCCGGGAAGCTCCCGAGGAGGCCGCCCTTGGGTGAGGTTTGTCCGGTAATGGCGGATTTCAGACCAAAGCATCATCACTTCACAGGACTCATCATAGCGCCTCCCAAACCAAATCCGGCAGGCGTCCCGCCACCGTCCAAAGATCGACACGAGACCGTCGAGCGGATTTGTGGACGTTCCTGAGAGCAAGCTGGCCGCTGCCGGTGTTTGGGAGAAAACTTGGGTCGCGGCAAGACCTGAAGCTTGAAGGCTGGTGCCCCTCAATTGCCGGCGTGTCGTCAAAGTCCCTGGATGAAGAGGTCACATCAATACGTACGGAGCAGCAAGACCTGCAGATCAGCGACATATTATACATACAATAGATTCTCCGCTTGTCGTCCAGCGACGACTGTCTGTAATGCTTTTTGTGCTTACCCGACCAACTGTGTTTAGGTTCCCAGTAACTTACTGTGGGTTAACCTTTCTCAGTTTCGCAATTTGTTCTAACTGTATGCGTTCATATTCGAATGAAACCGTACGTAGAGATGATATTCAGATGAGTCGCTCACCCATCTTTGGCCCGGGACCAATATGGAACTCCGAAGAAGCCCCCGCGAATTGTGCTGTTGAGCCACACTTCTTGCTTCAATCCTTCATACTCCCAGCATGAATTCCTCAATAAACCGCCGACTAAGTCTGTGCAAGACAACAAGCCGGATTCTTCTCTGGTCGTTGCCGATAAAACACCCGCCGCGGTCACGGTGCAGCTTGCGATTGTTCCGCAGATCACCAACATCGAGCCCGTGGTCATACTCGAAGGGAAAATACCATCTGCTCTCCCTGACCACACGGATCTTTTTAAACTCCCGTATCCCACCCGTGGCCAGCTCGATTTATCTGTCACTTTTCTCCTGTATCTCGGCACAATGAAGGCTCTCCTACACTGGATGCACTGAACAATACTTGGCACCGAAATATTGAAAAAATATTTAAAAAGTATTCCAATTATTTTCAAGATTTTTTCTGTATCTTTTTCTCCAAAAGACCTCAAGAGTATTGAAAAGATTTCCATAAGATATGTCCAAATAAGGAGATTCTCAAGATAGCTCTTCGATATTTTGCACGTTTTTCAGAAAGAAAGATGCAAAAGATATCATAATAATAATTGGACTACTTTTCCAATATTATTTCAATATTTCAGCACCAAATATTGTTCTGTGCATCCAGTGCTAGCTATCCCTGGGTTTCCTGCACCTCCTCCCCATCGTCTCACGTCCCTTTCCGACCTCTCATATGTCTTGCAATACGTCTCTGGTATGGGCTACTCAGTTTTCGCGGTCGTCGCTTTCCAACCAGGAGATGTGATTCTTTGCAAACGCCCTCTGGTTTTGATGCCTGTGTATATGTCGGGGGGTGGTCCCCAGACCAACGGCGCTCTCGAAGAAGCAATCGAATTTATCAAGCAAAGTCGCCGGTACGACCTCAACAATCTCTCGGATTGTCAAAATCCAGACGTGCCGACGGTGAAAGGAATTATCGACACAAACGCGCTGATTGCTGGATATCTTGCTGGACCCTATGACGTCGACGGGCTTCACGCCGCCGTGTGCATGGACTTGTCACGCATCAACCATAGGTCAGGGTTATGTCGGGCTAACATCCGAGTCGTGCCGTCGCCTGACAAAGAATAAAACGGACAGCTGTTCCCCCAACGCCGTGTACACTTGGGATCTCAATTCGTTGACGTACACCGTCCGCGCCATAAGACCAATCGCGCGAGGCGAACAAGTCTTCATCACCTATCTCAATCTTTTCCGCCCTCGCGTGGAACGCCAAAAGGAACTTTCTTCCAAGTATTACTCCAGACGCTAATCGGGCATACCCCAGAAGTTATTCGTGAACAAGATCGGTTTCTCAAGGAGTGGGCCTCGAATCCGTTTCTACCGGACGATCATCTCACTAAGCGCAGCCAAATGGTGCTCGATTCGATGGATGAAGAAGGCGCGTATGACAGGAATACTTGGTTTGCTGATTGCGCGCTGCTCTTCAAATCATTCAGCGCTCTCGGCGACCGCGAGGGTGCGCAGAAATTAGCAATCAAAGCTACAACCATGGAAAAGGTATACACCGGGAACGATGGTGGGTGGGGCAAGATTGCTCAGGCATCTGAAGCTACGGAGTGGTGGGGTTTGCGAAGGAAAATCACGGTATAAAAAAAGGATTCGTTCTTGCTGCTGTCGCATCGATATCGTCTCACCGTCGAAGTTCTCGTCAGTTGGCTCTGGTTTTGGCTCGCGCTTCTAAGCATTTTTGTACATTAAGCTTCGTGACTCGTGAAAATTGAATCGCGCTTGGTCCTGCCTCTCGTTGAGTTCTGGTTGAGCCTTTTCGTTCCCGCGGCGCGCCACGCCCAATGGCTTTCGTATCTTGACGACTTGCGCAACATTAGACGGAGAACAATACGCTCACCGTCACTCCTAGACTTCAATTCGACGCGTAGCGAAATTACTCCCGGTCAGTTGGGCTGCATCTCATGTATTCCTTGTCCTAGTTGCGCATCTTTCGCTTCAACTGTCTGTGATAAGAGATACCTGTTACAACCGTCCCTACAAGCATGTCGTACCTAAGTCACAGAAATCACGCAGTGTACTCAAAGGAGAACCATTCCAGTCGGGATCATTTGGCCAAAGCGAGTGTTGTGGAGATTCAAATCTTCTGTGACCATCCAAAAAGATCCGAGGAAAGAATGGGCGAGATGAACATCTGCGATGGCCCTTACCTGCCAGGGGCATCGACACCTAGCCCAATATATCGAGAAAGGGGCATATTGCACAAGGAAGCATTGTGCGAGACGTGGGAGGTTCGCTGAAAATAACCAATCGCTGTCAACTGGAAGCAGGCGACGATCAAGAATTTTTGCGAAGTCGATCAAGACACATGTTAACAATTGAAATGAAGTGTTTCTGATGCAATTAAGAGCTCAATCTATAAAAGGCTTGTTTAGGCCAAGGGGATTCCTGAGGCAGAGCTTAGGCCCGGTCGTCCTGACGTCTGCCTGGTCTGGCATATAGCATGCTCACCAAGATAGCAGGATGGAAGTCCCCTGAATTAATGACCATTTCGACTCGATGTGCTTCTCGAGGAAGTCATCTGAGGACGCGAGAACTCAGCGGAGGAATCAAGATACAGTTTGAATTCCCGTTGGGCCCTACGAGCAATGACACTGACAGGAAAGTGGAAGTCTAGTGGTATTATAAACTTCGAAAGTTACTCACCCGCGATCCAAGCAGTGCAAAATACATTTTAGTGCGTGTCAGACGCCCAGAACACCTCAAGGCCACAATCTGTTGTCAGCTCCAGTTGAGGCATGTGGATGAGTTCGCGGGAAAATCAGCTATCTCTATTTCAATTGCGAAAATCACACGAGAGTTGCGAGAGAAAGAAACACAGCTTGGATGGCTAAAACAAAATGGTGAATACACCCTAGAACAGCCCAAGAAGATCATCCTGCTGTGACTGCGGCAGCTGAGGTGAACTGGCAGACAAAGGCGCAGCCGCCGCCGGGACAGTCCCAAATCCGAGTCCCAAACCAGCGTTCGGCAGACCGGGTGTCACAGGGCTCATCAAGGAGGCAAAACCACCTCCGCTTCCCAAACCAAATCCGGCAGGCGTCCCGCCGCCATTGCCAAAGATCGACACGAGATCGTCGAGCGGATTTGTGGACGTCCCTGAGAGCAGGCTGGCCGCCGCTGGTGTTTGGGAGAAAACTTCTGTTGCGGCAAGGCCTGAAGGCTGGTGCCCCTCAATTGCCGGCACGTCGTCAAAGTCCCTGAATGAACATCAGTATGGAGCAGCAAGGCATGATGATCAGCGACTTACAGTAGATTCTCCGCTTGTCGACCAGCGACGACTGTTTGTAATGCTTTTTGTGCTGACAATCGCTCATCCGACAAACTGTGTTTAGGTTCCCAGTAATGTCAATGATCGAAGGGCTGGTTATAACGAAATGAACGTACTCAGCCCCCTTCCGCACGGCATCAGCTCCGACACGGCCCCTTCCGATAAATGTTTCAGCCGGTTTATGATATACGCTCGCAAGAGTCGAAATCTCGCCCAACAGTTCCTCCAACAGTGCCGGAGAAACTGTCGTACGTGGTATCGAAATTGGAGGTCGATGGGCCAGCACTACCGCCTGGAGATATTAGTTATTATCCACGCGAATCTTTCGAAATGTCGTTGATACATACCTTGGCTGCTCCAGGGTCTGTCGATAGTAACCGCCAGTAGATATATGCTCGATCCCGTACATCCGGAGAGTCGCAGTCTTTTGTTGCGGTTGTCAAAACGCGCTGAACGATGGCTTGCGCCGAGTCGGGTTTGTTGAGGAACAATTTGACGACGGCCGTCAGAGTCTGTAGTTGTACCTGGTGGACCATCCTTGTCAGCGACATTCCTCCTTGAATATGTACCCACGAACAGGGTATGATTCTTCAGTGAAGGAGTCGACAAAGATCCCCAGCAGTTCGTCTGCGTTATCAATTTTGTTCGCGTATTCCCCAATAATCCAAATGAGAGATGCTTTGGCTTCTGGCTCATCCAGTTCATCAAGATTGGCGCACAATATGGGGATGACACCTTCATACGTCGAGGGGTATTTTCGGAAAATATCCTATCCAACATAATTACTTGACGTTGTCCTTGAGAAAAGTCAGGAAAACGAACCTTCATGACGACAACTGCCTCTTGTACAACGTAGCTGACGCGAGTTGCGATGAGATCCAAAAGGACATTAACGCAACGTTCCGCTGCAGCATCGATCTTTACGGCCGTCTGTCCAATCGCCTTGATGCTTTTGCGAACAAAGTCTACATCCACTTCGGAAGCGTATCTGCAAAGAGCGAACCGATTTTAGATGTTCAGGCCACGATTATGGAAGTCACTCACTCCTTCAACTCACTCAACAACGCATCAACGTTCTTCTCGCTTGCCAATCTTACCATGATGTCCAACTTCTCGACCTTGACATACAGCGGGTCATTGTACTTGCAGAAGAACACGCGCATCTCGCTCGACAGGATGTCTGGGCGTTTCTGTAGCAAGAGGTTGATATTCCTCAAACCGACCCATTGGACTTCTGGTGGAGACGAAAGGAGGGTGACTAATGGAGGGGCCATTTTGCGCACGAGTTGTTTAATGAGCTCTTCGCGGTGTACGTTACGCATGTGTATCATAATCACCTATGGAAAACAATGATCAGGGCGTCCGAATCGGAGATCCAGGTAGACGAACCTTGACAGCAGCGAGGACCACGCTGCCGTTGACATGTTGGAACTGTGGCACGACACGTTCGCATATATGTTCGCTCTCCTTCTCGTCCTTGGCAACATACCTCGCCAAAGCGTTGAGCACGGCCACCCTACCCCATTCCGAGCATTCGTTCAATGCGATAAGTAGTTTGTTGAGGATGGTGGACGTGATGGTGAAGATGCCTGCATCTGAGGTGGAAGTGGAAGGTTGAGATGTAGCGGCGGTATGGATATCGGTCAGCGCTGCTACCGTGTTCGCGACCACCTAGAGGAAGAAAGTCAGGGTAGGAAGGAATGTGGGGTGATGACGGGACGCACCATCGGATTGCTATCCGAGATCATCTCGTGCAACTGTTCCAAAAACCCGTTATCGATGACAAGTTCCGGCTTGAGATCGTACAATTTTGCAACGCAGAGCGCTGCCGTCTTGCGGACATATGGGTTCTCATCTCGCAGGCATTTCTGAAGGGGGTCGCATAGGTAATCGATGATTTTTTCTGCACGGAGGCACCCCATTGTGCGGATGGCTAAAGCCCTGACGAGGGGGTTTGGATCGTCAGTGTCCTTTACGAAGGTGTTGACTGCGAGGATGACGAGTTCGGGCTGGGTCTTTGCATAGTTCATGAGATAGAGGTAGACGAGCTTTTTCTGCTCGAGATCGTCGGTCTGCATGTTCTTGAGGACATCTGGGAAGAGTCCGCTGACATCTTGGGGATTTGTTGAGAATGGAGCCGAGGTTCAGCGGGGAATGGGTTACCTTTGCCGACGGTCATGGACGCGATGGTGCGCTTGATTGCATCCTTTCGTTTGTCGCGGTATTCGCTATTGAGATCGACGCTGAGTTCGTAGTTTTCTCCTTTGCGGGGAGTACGTATGCTCATGGCGAAGGTCGAGGTGACAGGTGACGCTAATTATAATGGCGTGGGAATCGTCAATGAACAATGCAAATATCGTTCGACTCCTTTTCTCATCATCATGGCCCGCATCTTCTGCATCCCCGGCGTCATCTTCATCTTCTTCGCCTTCGTCCTCAACTTCTTGGCCTCCATTTCTCTTCCTTACCTCACCGCGCTCGACATCACACGCACACATTTTGACCACGGCGTCATCCTATCAGACACCCAGAACAGTGGAGTGACGGAATTGAAGGTGAGTTTGACCCCTCATCAACCGTATCGCTCTGAACGTATCTTCAGTTTGGTGTTTGGTGGGGAACATCCATGTTACATCGTTTGAATCCATCTAAGTAATGATCGCAGGGCGCCTTGCTTTTACAACTCGGAAGACCAGAAAACGTGTTTTGCTTCAGGTCCGTGCTGACGTTCCTTCTGTGTGTTTACGCTAATCTTGTGAATCCAGGTCATGGATACAAGATTTCCATTTCAAACGACCAAAAGACCGCCAATGTGGTCATTGGTTCGTCTTGGACCCAAGGTCTTGCAGTGCACCCTGTCGGTGAGTCCTTGGCCGGTCTCTTCCGGGTTTTCCCTCCTGATGGCTTTATCTCACCAAATCAGCTGCTGTGGCGACCTTTGTCGCTCTCGTTCTTTCCTTCTCTCAGCACCTCACTGTCACCCTCGTCGCATCCCTCGTCGCCTTCCTCGCTGCCTTGTTGACACTGATCGCCTTCGCCATTGACATCGCCTTGTTTGTCTTCCTTCGACACCAGGTCAACAAGCTTCCAGGAGTTACGGGGAAAACCAACCCCGGACCTGGCAAGTCTCCCCTTGCCCCTCTATCGGATGATACCTCATATCAACTGTCTTTTGTATTCTAGGGTTCTGGATGACTTTTGCGGCTTTCATCCTGCTCCTCTTTGGAGGCGCCACCGTCTGCTTTGGACGCCGCAAGGATCGCGTGTCAGGAACCGCAGCTTACCCCCCTTATTCCAGCCCCAGGAAACCATTCTGGAGCAGGTTCCGCAGAAACAGAAACTAGACCTCGCAAATGCCTTCTCTCAATGCCCTCATCTTTCCAATGCGCATATCTATTCTGGAATGCACTACCATACGACCTTTTAACTCTTTCTTTTCATGCTGGATCTGATGTATCCCCTTGGCTTCTCATGCGATACTATGAACAATTTGTATACTTGTTCTCCAGGGTACTCAATACGCCCTTTCCAACAATGGTTCTCGCCTTATTCCGCGAGGTCTGCTTCCTTCCCTCTATGTTCTTCGTGATTGTGGCGCTTCTGACTTGTACCTCTCGATGCTCTGTGCTATCCTTCCACGGTAGAAAACCCAATCTGTGATCTCATTTACTTGACCCACCATCTGATGAAATAAATGAGAAGACCTTAGAAAGAGAATATTGCGGAATCACGCACGACCACACCATACTTTCCTCCCTTCAAGTTGTCACGCACGCGAGATGTCACGATGTCACGCGATTTTCAAGACGCGTGACCGTCCATCTCCTCATATTTCCATACAATCCATATTCGCGATAGCCCATAATGCCTCGCCGTTCTCAACCAGCGAAAAAAAGAACTGTGCAAGTAGAAATAAGCTCGGGGGACGAGACGATGGACCTTGGACCTTCTCAACAGTCGAACAGCAGCGATGATCGCAGGTGCGTCTTTGCTTTCCACAAATTTTGTTGGTTCATATCCGACGTTTTTCGACGCATATAGGCTACAACTCGTGCTCGAAGAACATTTTGCGGGTAAGTAGGTACCGCTTCTACTCCAGACCTGCCGATGACATTAGGTTCAATCCATAGCCGCGCGCGAGAAAAAGAGGAGGGAGCAGGCCCGCAAGTTTTCAAAGGTGACGTATAAACTGCTCGCAAAAGAGGTAGGAACTCTCTCTCGTCTCTTCCCGAACTTTCTGAGACTGCCCGACTATAGATTGGTGAGACCGGAGATGAAGTGAAGGCATCGACGTCGGCGATGTACGTCCTTGCTATGCCCTTCGACTCGGGGTGGAATTAACCAAGAGGGTCGGCGCAGTGAGACGCTCCACACCGAGTTCCTCGAGCAGTACGCGGCGAACGAAGATGAGATCCATAAACTCTGGGCAGAGATTCAGAAGGAACAGCAGAACCTTGCGGTAAGCGCTTTCCCCTGGTCGGCGTCGATGGGATGCATTGAGGTGTGTAGGCATATGCGTTGAGGCAATATGAGCTCAACTCGGAAGTGGCGGCGAAATGGCCAGAAGGGGGGCAGACGCCTGGGCTGTTGAAGATCAAGAATGCGTGTCGTGGTACGCAGCTTGTTTTTCTGAACGAACGATGTTCCATTCCGACATTTGCGTTGGTGTAGAGAATCGGGCGGTGATTGACCGTATGACTGTTTTACCGCGGCATGGTTAATTTTAGTGTGTACCCGGGCTGAAGCGAAAAGATCATGGCGCTAAACTCCTAACCCGATCTCTATTCTGAGTATCGCGATAAATATGCATTGTGATGGCAGGTGTCCCGGATATACTAATGACGCGGCACCGCGAGTTGTCCCGCTGACGGCTAGACTTGGAAATAGGGCGGTGCCGATGGGGTGTCAATTGATCCGCGATTGAACGGAAGTGGATAAAATGTGACTGGGTGACATGCAATAGATTCAACGTCAAGACTGGAAACGTTTAACGCGCGGGGCCCGATCATGACACGTTCCGCCATTCTAGAGGATTTCAGGTGACTCTGGGTCCACATGAACACTCGGGCACAAGGTGGACTTGGGCGAGCAAGCCGATCGAGCAAGCCTCTCTTCTATTGGATGACTTGACATTGCGTCCAAAATTCGACGTCAGCCATCCATCTCCCCCGGTCCGACGTGACTGCCGACCCCCCTCCCTCCTCCCTCCTCCCATGTCTGCCCTCTACCCATTGGCCATTGCCTGCGTCTTTCTGCCAGTCGCCCTCTATGTCTATCGCACCCTCGCTCCTCCACGGCCCCAGCTCCCCCCCGGTCCCAAGGGTGCTCTCTTCATCGGAAATGTCATCCAGATGTCTGGCAACCACAACGAGGTCCTCTTTCAAACCTGGGCACAGAAATACGGTATCAATCTCCATCTCTCACCTTTCCACAACTTCATGGCACCCTAGGCGGCATCCTCTACCTCCGTATTCTCAATCAATCCGTGCTCGTGCTAAGCGATCTCGAGGCTGCCCGGGACCTCCTAGGCAGGCGCAGTTCAATTTATTCCGACCGCCCTCGTTTCGTCTTATTCTCCGAATTGTGCGTGGACCATTGCACGATCTATCCCACCGTTGACAACCCTACAGAATGGGTTGGCACCTTGCCTCGACTCACGTTCGCTAGTACGTTCCACTCCACTCATGTCAGCCCCATTTGTTCACGCCCTTACAGCGGTCCTCTATTTCGGAAGCATCGTCGCTTCATCCAGCAGTCGTTCAATCAACGCGCAATCACAGCTTTTCGTCAGCTTCAGAACCAAGAAACCCTCCTCCTACTCGACGGTCTCATTCAGACTCCAGAATCATTCGTACAACACTTTAGAAGGTCTTCCTTTCTCCCTAACTTCGTGGTACCATTCATTTATCTTCTATACCAGATTTGCCGCAGCTACTATTTTGACGATAACGTACGGCCATAAAATCACCTCGGTCGACGACCTCTTTGTTACCCTCGGTAAGCTTACTGCCCCCAGAAAAATTAATTTGTTCCCCTGACCTTTCATCAGCTGAGCGGGCCGGAAGTCTGACCATCGAGTCTGGCACTCCTGCTGCTACTCTCGTCGATTTCTTCCCCATCTTGAAGTACAGCCCTTCTATTCTCTCAGGATTCTTCCCCGCCTTACCTTCCAACTCTAGGTACATCCCGACATGGGCGCCTTTCTCCGGTTTCAAGCGCAAGGCCCTCGAAACTCGTAAAGCGGTCGACAATATGATGAACATACCGTTCGACATGGTCAAAAACGACTTGGTTCGTGGATCATCTCATCCCACTTTTCATCCGGTTTTTTACAGGCCCTCAGCGCCAAGGGACGGCTATCCCTTCCTTTACATCGACCCTTTTGGACGCATACTGTCGCCCAAATAATACCCACATGCCAGAAGAAGCGACGTCAATAGAAGACGAACAGGTCATCAAAGGGGCAGCAGGTACACTCTTCGCAGGCATGTATGCGTCATTTCTCCCTTTCACCGGAAAGTAATGTCTATTACAGCTGCAGAAGACACGGTATATTTCGACCGACCGCTCCTGTTCACAAGCTGACCTTGTACCTCTTTTAGACGGTCGCCGTTATGGAGACATTCGTTCTGGCCATGATCCAGTATCCCGCCGTGTTAAGGAAAGCCCAAGACGAAATCGACAAGGTTATTGGCAGCGACCGGCTTCCGACCTTCGACGACAGGGGCTCCCTACCTTATCTCGAGTGCATCTTGAAGGAGACCCTCCGGTAAGTAATATACTTTTGACTGCCGTCCCTTTCTTGATCCATCCTTCTCTGCTGTTAGGTGGAACCCGCCTGCCCCTCTCGGCATGCCACATCGCGTGATGGAGGACGACATCTATCGAGGGTACCATATACCAGCAGGGACCACTGTATATGCGAACATTTAGTGAGTTTGCATTTCCTCTATGGGTTGTTCATCAAGTTTACGACCGGCATTAGTGCGATGCTTCGCGATTGTTCCCAGCCCGACTCTTTCATTCCCGAACGATACCTGGACCCAGAGTCTAGTCTACCCGATCCACGAGAAGTCGTCTTTGGTTTCGGCAGAAGGTCCGCACAAAAAAGCATATTCTCATCGGTCATCAAAACTAAAAGGCAAAACCTGTTTCCGAACAGAGTCTGTCCCGGAAGACACTTGGCTGATACAAGCGCATGGTGTTTGATGGCCAATATGGTGGCGACGCTCGATATATCGCCGTCGACTGAGGATCGAGACAAGGGCGTCCTGCCTGCATTTGACGTCACGCCGGGCTTTATACGGTACGTCTTTATGATTGCCTCTTCGATTGTTCCGAGAGTCAATCCACATGATCCGTTGGAACGCCTAGTCATCCGAAGCCCTTTGGGTGCTCCATCTTTCCCCGCTCCGAGAAGGTGATGAAGCTTATCCAGCAAGCCAAAGCCTGTGGCGACGACCTTTGAGCCCGACCGTTTGTGATCCCGATCAAGAATTCTTTTTTCTTTCTCTCCTGTTTCTTCTTCTTCATCCTTGCATGGCATCTGGCGTTCTTTCCTTTCGATCAACTTGCGGATACTTATGGACTGAGTCGATTTTCGGTCGAGGACATCATGGTCTTTTTCGTCTCCTCAATACCTTTTTCATTTATCGTTTCGTTCTGTTCTTACCTAAGAAACCTGCTGCCTCTGATCATCATCAATACCCTCGAACAAATTGCATGCTTTTTAAATCTTTCCTGATCTCTGTGAATCGACGTTTTATCGCAAAGCAATGACAGAGTCGGAGACATTGCTGCTCTCGGCGCCAGCTGAAGACGGAGACGTGAAGAAACTTAATGCTGGATCTGGGGAGTCGTCCTCCATCACACTCGACGAACTGGGGCCGATGGTGGTTAACAGCGACGGTGTAAGCTTAAGCGTCCCTCCTGTGTTTGGCAGTTGAACCAGAACCTTTGATCTCGCAGACACTATCCAGGATCGCCAACTGGGGGCAGATGACTGGAGCTGAGCAGGCGAACACGCTGAGAGTCTTATCTGTGAGAAACAAGTCAGTGCCTGCAGGCAGCCTTGCATAGTGCAAAGCTCCTCTCTTTCTGGTTTTATGAAGCTGGGGTCGTTTTGACTGATGTATATATATGAACAGGGCTCGTCTTGCCAATGAGGCGAGGAGACAAAGCGAGAATGCATCGTGATCTTCAGAGCATGATAAGAACGCCGCGATATCAATTTCGTTCAAGGACGTGTGCGGGGAAGATATGTGACGTCGACGCTTCCAATACCGTCATACGTATCAGTCCTCCACGGAACAGCCAATCTCAATACGGATTAAGTTTTTGCGATCCGCGACGTTATGTGTAGCTGGATTGTAGCCGACGAGGTACGCACTAGCCTGTGGCCCAGTCAATACATTGATAATTGTGACATTGACGAGGGCAGGCAGGCGGAGCTACGAACACGGAATAGTTGGACGAGTAAGGAAAAGTGATATTGGATGTCGGCAGCGTTCCATCGATAAACGGAACAAATTTGAAGGGACGACTAAGACCGTCCTCACAGAGAAGATTACAAGTCTGTTCGGACATTATAAGGACCAACATGTTATCTCATAAGTGAAGTGTAACTCACCGTGTGCACCACACGCGTCAACGGGGTGAGGGCGTTTGTAAACCACAACGCCTGTTACCAATGGCAGTTGATTAATGCTGTCCATCAGGTTAGACATGGGTAGCATACCAGCACCGGCGCTATCTGTGGTAAGGGCGACTTGGTAAACGGCTCCTGGGACCTGCTCCGACATCGTCTCTTGTAATGACCTGCATCTCAGACTCAGGATGAGAGCGAAATCAGCGAAATCAAGCGCAAACATACCGCGACTGATAGGATAGCTACTTTGCAATGGCATGTCCGATACTATCATTCTCAGGGTCTTCTGAATTGCGCTGGATTTCAGCCGTGACATCAAGCCGAGACCATGTACGGAACCGGGAAAACCATCAGAACCCTTCGGAAATCCGCCCTCTAATCGCCTTCAAGGTGGATTCGACCACATCCCATACAAATCGTCATTCTTCAACGCCTGGAGATCCGCGTCCATCCCACCCAACCCTACCATCCCGTCGCCTCGCCAATGCGACGCGTAGTGACCAAGTTATGGCCCGTCGAAGTTTGCCAGAGGACGCGACACAAATTTTTGTTGTTTACCCAAAATGGCTGATTTTTTGCAAACGGCAATAACGTTACTGAAGATGGAGGAATCGTCTACGTTTGAGGTCGCCCAAATTGTGTGTTAGCTGAAGCCTAGTAATACAAGGTTACGACATTTTGGATCGGAGTACCATGTAGCCCCTGTCCGAACATCCAATCTCAATATGGATCAAGTTTTTGCGTTCTGCAATGCTATGTGGGACTGGCAGATTATAGCTGACAAGATATGCACTGGCCTGCTGCCCAGTCAATCCGTTGATAATTGTGAGATTTACAAGGGCAGGCAGGCAGTGCTAAGAACAGAGTAGTTAGACGAGTAAGGAAAAGTGAGACGGGACATACTGGATCGTCTGCCGGCAGCATTCCATCGATGAATGGAACAACTTTGAAGGGATGAGCATGACCGTCAGGGGAGACTAGATTATAGACCTATTTGGACATTATAAGGAC
>Ga0307516_10001131_pt1 | contig 37159 bp, 30 predicted proteins | sample 19_EM_MG_FD_203310 | JGI IMG/M metagenome (GOLD analysis project Ga0307516, IMG submission 203310) | Populus trichocarpa ectomycorrhiza microbial communities from riparian zone in the Pacific Northwest, United States - 19_EM | ecosystem: Host-associated > Plants > Roots > Unclassified | place... | reverse complement strand
TGCCTCCCAGCCCGTGGTGTGCGCGGCGACGAACTCGGGGTCGGTGTGCCCGTTCTCGACCAGCAGGTGCAGCAGCCCGTTCAGAAGGGCGAGGTCGGTCCCCGGCTTGACCTGGAGGAACAGGTCGGCCTTCGCGGCCGTGGCGGTGCGCCGCGGATCGACGACGATGAGCTTCGCCCCCGCCTTGACCCGCTCCATCATCCGCAGGAAGAGGATCGGATGGCAGTCGGCCATGTTCGAACCGATGACGAGGAAGACATCCGCCCGGTCGAAGTCCTCGTACGAACCGGGCGGCCCGTCGGCACCGAGCGACAGCTTGTAACCGGCCCCCGCGCTGGCCATGCACAACCGCGAGTTGGACTCGATCTGGTTGGTCCGCACGAACCCCTTGGCCAGCTTGTTCGCCAGGTACTGCGCCTCCAGGCTCAGCTGCCCGGAGACATAGAACGCGACCGCGTCCGGCCCGTGTTCGTCGATGATCGCGCGCAGCCGTCGCGCGGTGTCGGCGATCGCGTCGGCCGCGGGCACCGGCACCGGCTCCTCGCCCCGGTCGTCCCGCACCAGCGCGCTGGTCAGCCGGCCGGGCGCGGCGAGCATCTCGGCCGTGGTCGCGCCCTTCGTGCACAGCCGTCCCGCGTTCGCCGGATGCGCCTTGTCCCCGGACGCCTTCAGGACGGTACGCCTGCCGTCCGGCCCCATCCCGACGTCGAGCACCAGGCCGCAGCCCACACCGCAGTACGAGCAGACGGTCCGCACCTGCTGCGTCCGCTGGTCCCGGGGAGTCGTCGTCATGCCGTCGACGGTACGAATTGCCCGTTACGCCTGTGTGACACGGCTTGATCTTGAGGAGTTACGCCCGCTGCACAGCCGGTCCCCGACCGGTGTGAGGTGCACCGGAGTCGCGGAGCGTGTCACATTGGGCCGAACGGGTGACCATGGGTAAGAATTGGCTGATGCAGACAGCAGTGCGAGCCAAGGACGGAGCATGCCGGTGAACAGCCACGATGTCACCGACGAACAGTGGGAGGGGCTCGCCCAGGTGGTGCCGCTGCGGGGCCGGGACGCCTGGCCCTCCTCGGTGGGCCACCGGTCCATGCCGGAGGCCGAGACCGAGCTGCGGCGCCGCTTCGTGGTGCTGCGCGTCCTGATCTTCGCGGACGCGCGTGAGGTCGCCGAGACGCTGATGGCGGGCATACCCGTGCTGCTCGACCTGACCAACGCCGAGACCGAGGTCGCCAAGCGGGTCCTGGACTTCAGCACCGGCGTCGTCTTCGGACTGGCGAGCAGTATGCACCGGGTCGACCGGAACGTGTTCCTCCTCACTCCGGCCGGCACCGAGGTGACCGGGCTGATGGAGGGGACGGGGGTCCCCGGGATGTGAGGTGCCGGGCGGCCGGTGCCCGAGGCGCTGGACACCCGGTGTCAGGGCCGCCGGTCGCCCGTTCGTAGGAAGGTCCTTCGGGCGGAACGGTTCGCCCCGACAGCGGAGCCCTACGGTCCGGATATGACCGTGCCCTCCGCGCCGCTCCCACGTCTCTTGTCGCCCTCGGTCTTACCCGACCACGACGAGGATCTTCCGGAGCGCCCGCGCGTCACCGAACTCCGGCTGTCCGCCTTCGCCGCACACCGCCGCGCCGGATTCCCGCTCGGCCCGCTCACCCTGTTCACGGGCCCCAGTGGCTGCGGCAAGACCAGCGCGCTACGGGCGTACGAGGCGCTCGCCAGGCTCGGTAGCGGCATCCGCCTCCCCGAGGTCTTCCCGGATCCGGTCGCCTGTGTGCCCGAGCGGGCACGGCCCGACGCCCAGCGCCGCCGCGGCTTCCGCATCGGCTGCACGACCGACGGTCCCGAGGGGCCGATCCGGCTCGATGTCGCCGTCCAGGCCGAGCCCACGCTGCGCATCGTGGGGGAACGGCTGAGCGCGCCCGGCGGCATGGTCCTGCTGGAGACCGCCCTGCGCGACCCGAGCCGCCGCCAGGTGCAGGCGGCCTGGCACACGGCGGGCCAGTCGCCGTTCACCCGCGCCCCCCTGCCCGACGACCGGCTCGGCACCGCCCTGCTTCCGCTGCGTGTGGCCGGCAAGACGGACGGACAGCGCCGGGTGCTCGCCGCCGCCGAACAGACGGTGGTCGCCCTGCGCTCCGTCTTCGCCTGCGATCCGCGGCCCGGCCGGATGCGCGGTCCCGTCCCCGCCGGCTCCGGACGGCTGCTCGGCGGCTGCGACAACCTCGCCGACGTGCTGTGGCGCACCCGCGCGGAGTGCGCCACACGCCACGCGCGGTTCGTCACCGCGGTGCGCGCCGGATGCGCCGGCCCCGTCGCCGACGTGCTCGCCGAACCGCTCGCCGACGGGACGGTCCAGGCGCTGCTCGACCGGGGCGACGGCACCCGCACGGACTGCGGGCGGCTCGGCGACGGGGAGTTGAGGTACCTCGCGCTGGCCCTGGTGCTGTTCACCGGGCCCGGCGTGCTGGATGTCGACCCGGTCGGCGAGGTGCCCACGGCCATGCAGGCGCTCACCGTGCTCGCCGACCACCTCGACCGCGGCCTGGACCCCCGGCAGCGGGCCGAGCTGCTGCGGCTCGCCGCCCGGATGTGCGACCGCGGGCACATCCGGCTCATCGGCGCGGTGAGCGACGCGTCGTGGGCGGCCGGGGTGCATGGTGTGACGGTGGTACACCTGAAGCCGTGACAGAACCTCTCGACGTGGCGAAACTGCAGCGCAGGCTGGCCGAGTTCGCGGCGGCGCGCGACTGGCAGCCGTACCACACGCCCAAGAACCTCGTCGCCGCGCTGAGCGTGGAGGCCTCCGAACTGGTCGAGATCTTCCAGTGGTTGACGCCCGAGGAGTCGCACGGCGTCATGACCGACCCCGACACCGCGCACCGCGTCCAGGACGAGGTCGCCGATGTGCTCGCGTATCTGCTCCAGCTGTGCGAGGTGCTCGGTATCGACCCGCTGGCGGCGCTGGACGCGAAGATCGACCGGAACGAGCGGAGGTTTCCGGCGCCGTAGCCGACCGCCGTCATGAGGAGTGATCAACTCCGTTATTACTCTCCGAAGTCAAAACCCGGTCCGAAACCGATTCGTTGTCCGAAGATTTCCGCCTTCCTCTGGCTTTTTGTCTCAAGCGCCCTCACTCTGGGTAGTGAACAAGGGAGTTCGGGCGGACGTGCCGACGGCGCGTCGGACAGACAGGGGCAGCTCATGGAAGCGATGCGGCTCATCGTGATGAGCAGGCGTGCCCTGGCGGGAGGCGGGGGCCCGCCTCAGGTCATGGCGGAGGTGTGGCAGGCACAGGCCCTGGCCCAGGCGATAGGCAGCCGCCTCGCGGTCACCGGCCCGCCCGAATTACGCGGCGAGGCACTGGGGTTGACCGAGCTGGCGGGCAGAGGATGCGGGGTCCTGGACCGCCCGGACATCGACACCGAGGCCCTCCTGGCGGCCCGGCTCACCGAACTGGGCGATGCCCGCCAGACCCTCACCTCCCTGGGCGGCCTCCTCGGTGAGGTGGGCATCGCCCTGGTCGGCCTCGCCTCCGCCGCGGACGACGAGGGCACGTACTGGCAGTGCATGGAGGCGATCGACGCGGCGGACGAGTCGAGGGACAGGGTGCGGGAGATGCTCCGCAGGCTGGCGGACCGGGACGAGGCCTTACCGGCGTAAGGCGGTCAGCCAGGGCCCGGCACCGCCCCCAGCCGACGATCACCACCGAACCGGGTCACCGGCGAGGTCGCAGCCGCGTACGGCGTCGACACGTTCGCGCCCGGCCGGGAACAGGAGTGACCGAGGAGACCGATGCGGTCGACCGTCACTCCGGCGTGCAGGATGGAAGCATGGACCTCCGCATCTTCACCGAGCCCCAGCAGGGCGCCACCTACGACACCCTCCTCGCCGTCGCCAAGGCCACCGAGGATCTCGGCTTCGACGCGTTCTTCCGCTCCGACCACTACCTCAAGATGGGTTCGGGGGAAGGACTCCCGGGCCCCACCGACGCCTGGATCACCCTCGCCGGCCTGGCCCGTGAGACCAAGCGCATCCGCCTCGGCACGCTGATGACCGCCGGCACCTTCCGGCTGCCCGGCGTGCTCGCCATCCAGGTGGCGCAGGTCGACCAGATGTCGGGCGGTCGCGTCGAACTGGGCCTGGGCGCCGGCTGGTACGAGGAGGAGCACACGGCGTACGGCATACCGTTCCCGAAGGAGAAGGTCGCCCGCCTGGAGGAGCAGCTGGCGATCGTCACCGGCCTGTGGGCGACCGAGCTCGGCGAGACCTTCGACTTCCACGGCACCTACTACGACCTCAAGGACTCGCCCGCGCTGCCCAAGCCCGCGCAGCGCAAGATCCCCGTCCTGGTCGGCGGTCAGGGCGCCACCCGTACGCCGCGACTGGCCGCCCGGTACGCCGACGAGTTCAACATGCCGTTCGGCTCGATCGAGGACAGCGAGCGCCAGTTCGGCCGGGTCCGCGCCGCCGCCGAGGAGGCAGGACGCGAGGCCGGTGAGATCACCTACTCCAACGCCCTCGTCGTCTGTGTCGGCAAGGACGACGCCGAGGTCGCCCGCCGTGCCGCCACGATCGGCCGTGAGGTCGACGAGCTGAAGACCAACGGCCTGGCGGGCACCCCGGCCGAGGTCGTCGAGCGGATCGGCCGCCACGCCGAGGCCGGCTCCGAGCGGATCTACCTCCAGATCCTCGACCTCTCCGACCTGGACCACCTGGAGCTGATCTCGTCCCAGGTGCAGTCGCAGCTGTCGTAGGCCGTACGGGCAGGGGCGTGGGGGCGGGCGTGGGGGAGGGTGTGGGGCGCAAGGGGGTCACTGTGACAGCTCTGTGGCCGGAACTGTGGCCTCCGCCATGGTCGGTTGATCCAGGTGCTGATGAGGTGGCCCGATGCGAAGAACCACCTCACTTCTGCCCGCCCTCGTCGCCGCCGCCCTGCTGGTGACCGGCTGTGGATCGGAACGCGCCGGTTCGCAGAGCGGCGGAAGCGGTACCTCGTCCCCGATCCCCGTCGCCGATCCGGGAACGGACGGCGTCCGGATCACCGGTCTGACCGTTCCGTCTCCCGGAGGCGCGGCCGGGGCCTCCGCCGCCTACGAGATCACCAACGACAGCACCGAGGTGCTGACGTACACCGTCCTGTTCGACTTCACGACCGCCGCCGGCGAGGTGATGACCAACCTGCACCAGACCGTGCGGGACGTCGGCCCCGGCCGTACCGTGCGGCGGACCGTCGACATGCCGTCCCCGGCCCCGGGGGTCCATGACGTCACCCGGGTGCGGGTCGCCGAAGTCACCAGCGTCCCCGCCGCCGAGGCGCCGGCCGAGCCCGGTGACTGCCCGGAGTCCGGGGTCCGGGTCACGGCCGACCAGGGTGACGCGGCCATGGGGCTGCGGGTCGTGGGACTGTGGCTGGAGAACTGCGGAACCAGCGCCTACCAGGTCGACGGCTACCCGCGGCTGACCCTCCTCGACGACGACCGCGAGCCGGTCGACGGCGTGCGGATCCTCCAGGGCGGCGGCGGCATCGCCACCGCGGTGGCCGGGATGGACGACCCGCCCACGCCCGTGACCCTGAAGCCCGGCGACCGGGCGCGGGCCAGTCTGGTGTGGCGCAACACCGTCGAGTCCGGCACCGCCGTCGATGTCCCGTATGTCAGGGTCCGGGCGAAGGCCGGCGCGCCGCCGGTCATGGTGTCACCCCACCTCGACCTCGGGACCACCGGGAAGCTGGGAGTCGGCCCCTGGCGCGGGGAGTAGCCCGGACGATCCCGAGGCCGAGCACGGACGAGGCGCCCAGCCTGAGCCGGGCGCCTCGTTGGCAGTGCGGACCCCGCACTGTGTGCCGGACCTTATGCCGTGGTCGTCTCCCACAGGTCGGCACAGGTGCCGAAGCGGATGCCGCCGGTCGGCGTACCGGACCAGTCGCCGATGCAGGCCTTCAGGCCGATGTGCGTTCCCTCGGCGAGGTCGAGATTGACGTCGCGGGTGGTGTCCACCCCGTCGCGGTTCCAGTAGTAGTAGTTGCAGGCGGCCGTGTCACAGCCGATCGATATGAGGCCGATGGTGGAGTGTCCGTCCTTCGCCAGGTCGGTGATGAGCAGATGCTCGCCGTCAGGCTTGAAGGTCGCCTTGCCGCCGTGGGCGGCGTTCGGCGTTTCCGCGTAATCAGGTTCGGCGTAGGCCGTGATGGTGCTTCCTGCTGATGCGGAGGTGGTCATCGACAGGGCAAGAAGAAGGGCGCCGGCGGTAGTCATGACAACCTGGAGGACGCGTCGCATGTTTTTCCAAACGAGAGGTCGGATCTGAACGGCAGTCATGTTGCGGTAAGGCGAACGTGAGGATCAATTGAATATCGCGTGAAGTTGCGTACGTCACACACTTAATGTCAACTTTTACCCACAACGGATATGCAACGAGGTGATAGCTGGATAATCAAGGAATAATCTGACATTGCGTCAAAAACGGCTTGGGCGAGGGGAGGTAGAACCTTCCTGGGCGGGTGATAAGTTCGCCGCTGCTTCCAGCCTGGAGCAGTCTCCAGGCCCACTCGCTTCGCTCGGCAATCTCAGGAAAAACATGTCTATTAAGATCAAGGTTGCATTGGCCGTCGCATTGCCGCTGACTCTTGTGGCCGTTTCCGCCTGCGGTTCAGAATCCGAACCGGCGTCGGCACGCGCAACACCGGGGAAGGTCGGAAGCCTTGAGGGGGAAAGACTCGATACGGCGGCGAAGAAAGTCGCGGAAAGCGGACTGCCGTTTTCTCTGCGCGACAGCACGGGCGCGGGCAGAATCATTGATGCGAGCCGACTCGAAAAGTATCGGGTGTGTTTTGTTCGGCATGCGGAAAAAATTGACGGCCTCGACCTCTATGTCGCCCCTCTGACGGAGAAGTGTCCGAAATCGATTGGCTGAGGGGTCTTGGTGTGTGCGCCGTGTGAGTCGTAATCCAGTACCGCCGTGGGTCCGCCGACACCCATACTCGGTCACGTGTTTCTGACGATCTCGACTACCGGCGACGAGCAGCACCCGGCAACTGACCTGGGCTACCTCCTCCACAAGCACCCTGACAACCCGTTCTCGGCCAACCTGTCCTACGGCAGGGCGCACGTCCTCTACCCCGAGGCGGACGCCGAGCGCTGCACGGCGGCGCTGCTGCTGGAGGTCGACGCGGTGGCACTGGTCCGGCGCGGCAAGGGCAAGGGACGCGGCGGCGCCCCCGACGCGGCACTCGCGCAGTACGTCAACGACCGCCCCTACGCCGCCTCCTCGCTGCTCGCCGTGGCCCTGAGCGGCGTGTTCTCCAGCGCGATGCGGGGCGTGTGCAACGCCCGGCCCGAGCGTGCCGCGCAGCCGATGCCGCTGCGCATCGAGGTGCCCGCGCTGCCCGCCCGGGGCGGCCCGGAACTCGTACGACGGCTCTTCGAGCCGCTCGGCTGGACGGTGACCGTCGAACCGGTGGCCCTGGACAGCGAGTTCCCGGAGTGGGGCGACTCGCGGTACGTGCGCCTCGTACTGGAGTCGCGGACGCTGACCCTCGCCGAGGGACTGCGGCACCTGTACGTCCTGCTGCCCGTGCTCGACGACGCCAAGCACTACTGGGTGTCGCCCGACGAGGTCGACAAACTGCTGCGGGCCGGCGAGGGCTGGCTGCCCGAGCACCCGGAGCAGAAGCTGATCACCAGCCGTTACCTGTCCCGCCGCTGGTCGCTGACCCGGGAGGCGATGGAGCGGCTGGAGCTGGTGCGGCTGGCCGAGGCCGACGACAGCGAGGTCGAGGAGATCGACAACGCCGTCGAGGCGGAGACCGAGGCCGAGGCGAAGCCGACCCCGCTCGCCGTGCAGCGCCGGGACGCCATCGTCGCCGCGCTCAAGGAGTCGGCCGCCGCCCGTGTCCTCGACCTCGGGTGCGGGCAGGGCCAGTTGGTGCAGGCGCTGCTCAAGGACCCGGGGTTCACCGAGATCGTCGGCGTCGACGTGTCGATGCGGGCCCTCACCATCGCGTCCCGGCGGCTGAAGCTGGACCGGATGGGGGAGCGGCAGGCCTCCCGCGTGCAGCTCTTCCAGGGCTCGCTGGCCTACACCGACAACCGGCTCAAGGGATACGACGCCGCCGTGCTCAGCGAGGTCATCGAGCACCTCGACCTGCCCCGGCTGCCCGCCCTGGAGTACACCGTGTTCGGCGCGGCCCGTCCGCGCACGGTCCTGGTGACCACCCCGAACGTCGAGTACAACGTCCGCTGGGAGAGCCTCCCGGCCGGCCACGTCCGGCACGGCGACCACCGCTTCGAGTGGACCCGCGCACAGTTCCGGACCTGGGCGGACACGGTGGCCGAACGGCACGGCTACGACGTGGGGTTCGTGCCCGTCGGACCGGACGACCCCGAGGTGGGACCGCCCACCCAGATGGCCGTGTTCAGTCTCAGGAACGTGAACGAGAAGGAGGCGAAGGCGGCATGACCGAGACTCGGGTTTCCCAGCAGCAGGGGCGGGTCCTCCCCGTCACCGACCTCTCCCTCGTCGTACTGATCGGAGCCTCCGGCTCGGGCAAGTCGACCTTCGCCCGACGGCACTTCAAGCCGACCGAGGTGATCTCCTCGGACTTCTGCCGCGGTCTGGTCTCCGACGACGAGAACGACCAGGGCGCGACCCGGGACGCCTTCGACGTCCTGCACTACATCGCGGGCAAGCGCCTGGCGGCCGGCCGCCGGACCGTCGTGGACGCCACCAGCGTGCAGCAGGACGCCCGGCGCCAGCTGATCGACCTGGCCAAGCAGTACGACGTGCTGCCCATCGCCATCGTGCTCGACGTGCCCGAGGAGGTGTGCGCCGAGCGCAACGCGACCCGCGACGACCGTGCGGACATGCCCCGGCGGGTGGTCCAGCGCCACACCCGCGAACTGCGGCGCTCGCTCAGGCACTTGGAGCGGGAGGGCTTCCGCAAGGTGCACGTCCTGCGCGGCGTCGAGGACGTCGAGACCGCCACCGTCGTCACCGAGAAGCGCTTCAACGACCTGACCCACCTCACCGGCCCCTTCGACATCGTCGGCGACATCCACGGCTGCGCCACCGAACTGGAGTCACTGCTCGGCACGTTGGGCTACGTCGACGGCGTCCACCCGCAGGGCCGTACGGCGGTCTTCGTCGGCGACCTCGTCGACCGCGGCCCCGACAGCCCGGGCGTCCTGCGCCGTGTGATGTCGATGGTGGGCTCGGGCAACGCCCTGTGCGTGCCCGGCAACCACGAGAACAAGTACGGCCGTCACCTCAAGGGCCGCAAGGTCCAGCACACCCACGGACTCGCCGAGACCATCGAGCAGATGGACGGGGAGAGCGAGGAGTTCCGCAAGCAGGTACGGGAGTTCATCGACGGCCTCGTCAGCCACTACGTCCTCGACGGCGGCAGGCTGGTCGTCTGCCACGCCGGGCTGCCGGAGAAGTACCACGGCCGCACCTCGGGCCGGGTCCGCTCGCACGCCCTGTACGGCGACACGACCGGAGAGACCGACGAGTTCGGGCTGCCGGTGCGCTACCCGTGGGCGGAGGACTACCGGGGGCGGGCGGCCGTGGTGTACGGCCACACCCCGGTCCCGGAGGCCACCTGGCTCAACAACACGATCTGCCTGGACACCGGTGCCGTCTTCGGCGGCAGGCTGACCGCGCTGCGCTGGCCGGAGCGCGAGCTGGTCGACGTACCGGCGGAGCGGGTCTGGTACGAGCCGGCCAAGCCGCTGCGGGCCGAGGCGCCCGGCGGGCACGACGGACGTCCGCTGGACCTCGCGGACGTGCACGGCCGCCGGGCCGTCGAGACCCGGCACCAGGGGCGCGTCGCCATCCGCGAGGAGAACGCGGCGGCGGCCCTGGAGGTCATGAGCCGCTTCGCGGTGGACCCGCGCCTGCTGCCGTACCTGCCGCCCACCATGGCCCCGACGGCCACCTCCGGCGTCGAGGGCTACCTGGAGCACCCGGTCGAGGCCTTCGCGCAGTACCAGGAGGACGGCGTCGCGCGGGTCGTGTGCGAGGAGAAGCACATGGGCTCGCGGGCCGTGGTGCTGGTGTGTCGGGACGCGGAGACGGCCCGGAAACGGTTCGGCGTCGGGTCAGGCCCCACCGGCGCGCTGTACACCCGCACCGGCCGTCCCTTCTTCGACGACGAGTCGGCCACGGAGGAGATCCTGGGCCGAGTCCGCACGGCGATCGGCGAGGCCGGTCTCTGGGCCGAACTCGACACGGAATGGCTGCTGTTGGACGCCGAGCTGATGCCGTGGTCGCTGAAGGCCATGGGGCTGCTGCGCGGTCAGTACGCGGCCGTCGGCGCCGCCGCCGGCGCGGTCTTCCCGGGCGCGCTGGCCGCCCTGGAGGGCGCGGCGGCGCGGGGCGTGGACGTCTCGGACCTGCTGGCCCGCCAGCGCGAACGGGCCCACGCGGCCTCGGCGTTCACGGACGCCTACCGCCGCTACTGCTGGACCACGGACGGCCTGGACGGTGTACGCCTGGCCCCGTTCCAGATCCTCGCGGCCCAGGGCCGCAGCCTCGCCGCCCTGCCGCACGACGACCAACTCGCGCTCCTGGACCGGCTGGTGGAGCACGACGCCGGCGGCCTGCTGCGGACGACCCGTCGCCTGTACGTCGACACCGGTGACCCGGAGTCGGTGCGGGCGGGTGTCGACTGGTGGCTGGAGATGACCGGACGCGGCGGCGAGGGCATGGTCGTCAAGCCGGTCGGTGCCGTCGTGCGCGGCGCTCAGGGCCGTCTGGTGCAGCCCGGCGTCAAGTGCCGCGGCCGCGAGTACCTCCGGATCATCTACGGTCCGGAGTACACCCGCCCGGACAACCTCGCCCGGCTCCGCGGCCGCTTCCTGAACCACAAGCGCTCGCTCGCCATCCGCGAGTACGCGCTCGGCCTGGAGGCACTCGACCGGCTCGCCGAGGGTGAGCCGCTGTGGCGGGTGCACGAGGCGGTGTTCGGGGTGCTGGCGCTGGAGTCGGAGCCGGTGGACCCGAGGCTGTAGCCGACTGCCGGGCCCCGCGCGGCTCCCGTGCGGGGCCCGGAGGATCGATTTCCGGCCGAGTCGCCCACCGGGGGGCGCACGGCCGGACTTCACGCCCCCTGATCTCCCTTGTCCCTGGTTAACCGTCAGTTGCCGTGCTAGCTTCGCAGGTCGGTCAGGCAGGCATACCGGCTTATGGGGGACAGTCGGTGGAGACAGGCGCGGGGTTGGACAAGCCCATCGACGATGCCGTGCGCCCGCGGGGACTCCAGGTCATGGTCGAGCTGACCGACGGCCTGTGCGATCTGAGCTGCACGGAGGACGCCCAGGCGCGCATCCAGTTCGCCGCCATCCTCGCGGAACAGCTCGGCCGGCCGGTCGACCTGCGCGGTGTCCGACAGCGCGAGGACGTGGCCGCCCTGGTGCGCGCCGCGCTGAACGTGGCGGGCGGCGAGCACGTACTGGTCGACGTGGTCCGCATCCTCGAAGGCACCCCGGCGGGCGACGAACTCGACCGGCTGATCGCCCCGACCCCGTCCGTGGTGCCCGACCTGCCGTGGAGCCCGCCCGGCCCGCTCAGCCGTGACGACGAGAACAGCGCTCGCGCCGTCCTGGCCAAGGGCGAGCTGCCCGCGAGCCGGGTCCGGGACGACCTCGTCGAGGAGCTGAACGGCCTCGACCTGCCCATCGGGCTGACACCCGACCAGCTGTTGTCGCACGTCCTGGAGTGGAACACCCAGCCCGACGGGCTGCCTCCCGCGGTCCTCCTGATGGACCGCGCGGCCCGCCTCGCCGCCGTACCCGCGCACCGCGCCGCCCTGGCCGGCTGGGTCGACGACTGGGCCGCCCGCGCCGGCCTGACCGAGGAACTGGACCAGCGCCGGGGCGCACGGGCCGAGGCGGTGAGCGACCCCGACGTGCCGCGCTGTCTGATCGTCGCCGTCGAGCCCGCCCGGGACGGCAGCGGCGAGATCGTCGTACGCCCCTGGCTCAACACCGTGCCCGGCCACTGGAACCCCCAGCCCGGCGCGCCGTCCACCACCACCCTCGACGACCTCGGCACGGCCGTCGACCAGGCACTGCGCCAGGGCGCCCGGCTCTGGACCGCCCCCCGCGATCCGGACCCGGGCGGACGCGTCCAGCCGCCGCCGTACATCGAGTTCGTCCTGCCGTACGAGCTGCTGAACCACGACGTGGCCGGATTGACGTACCGGATCGGCGACGGACTGCCGATGCCGCTCGGCCTGAAATACGGGGTGCATCTTCGGAGCCTGGAGCGCATGCGCAGCGACGACGCGCAGGTGCGGGAGCAGTGGCGGGAGCGCTGGCGCACGCTCCGGCGGCACGGGGTCACGGTGCATGGCTGGAGTGAACCGGATGGTCTTCGCCTGAACGCATGGCAGGCGGTGCTTGCTGGGGAGAACAGACATACGGCCGTGGTGCTGGACGCCCCGGCCGACCGTCTGGCCCTGGAGGCTCTGAAGGCCGCCATCGCAGAGGGGATCGGATTGGCGGTCTGGGACCGCAGAGGGGTCTTCGACGAGGAACGCCGGGAGGTGGTGACCGCCGTGTTCGCCGCCGTGCCGACGCCCGAGCAGATCCCGATCGCCATCCACCGCTTGCGCCAGAACGCCGAGTTGCACACGCAGGGACCGGCACGGTTCCTCGGCCGCAACATCGGCTTCCTCTGGGACGACCCCAATCGACTCGTTGACATCGATCCCGGCGATCTCGCCGGCGAGGAGGCACCGGCATGAGCGCGCAGGAGCAGACGTCCCCGAACGGCTGGCGCGTCTTCCACGCCACAGGCAACGCCCCCGCCGTCCCGCCCCGGCTGCCGGAGCCGCCGCCCTGGCGCCGGTTCCGCGGTGCCCCCTCCCAGCCCACCCCGCCGGACGATCCCGAGGCCGCCCAGCGCCGCCTGGGCCCGCACGACATCACCCTCCAACTCGGCCAGGACGAGATCGACACCGTCAACGCCGCCCTGCTGCTGCGCCGGCCGCTGCTGATCACCGGCCCGCCCGGGGTCGGAAAGTCGACCCTGGCCTACCTGATATCCCGCGAACTGGGTCTGGGCCGGGTCCTGGAGTGGAACATCGTCAGCCGTACGACCCTGCGGGACGGTCTGTATGTGCACGACGCGATGGGCCGTGCCCAGGCCATCGCCGCCTGGCAGGCCGGCCTGCGGACCGCGCCGGAGGCGGACGTCAACGCCGCTCCCGAGTCAAGTGATCGTCAACTTCCCCCGGTTCTCGGCGACTTCATCACCCTGGGGCCTCTCGGCACCGCGCTGCTGCCCTACGATCGTCCCCGTGTGCTTCTCGTCGACGAGCTCGACAAGAGCGATATCGACCTGCCGAACGACCTGCTGCACGTCCTGGAGAACGGAAGCTATGACGTCCCGGAACTGGTGCGCGACGCCGCGGACACCGCGCGCGTCCACACCAGCGACCCCTCCGGCCGTGCCACGGTGGACAGCGGGCGGGTCGAGTGCCGGGAGTTCCCCGTCGTGGTGATCACCAGCAACGGAGAACGTGAGTTTCCCGCCGCTTTCCGTCGGCGCTGTCTGCCGCTGGAGATGCGCACACCCACCCGCGAACAGCTTCTGGCCATGGTGGAGGGACACCTGGGCAGCCGCCCGGAGAGCACGGAAGACCTGGTGGACCTGTTCGTACAGCAGGTCCAGGCCGGCGGTACACACTCACTGGACCAGCTACTCAACGCTGTCCAGATGACTACCGCGGGTGGTTTCCAGGTGCATGGTGACGGGCGTAAGCTCGTGGAAATGCTGCTCCGCGACCTCGCGAAGGGCCGCTGAATGACCGGCTTTCCCAGGGAGCGCGCGTCCAGGCTCGGCGACGGAGGTCCCGTATCGGGGTCGTCGCCTCCTTCGGCGTTCTCCGAGTCCGTCGACCACGGGCGTGAGCACGGAGCGCGGCTCCCGGCCGACCTGGAGCAGACCGCACCGGCCCGCACCGGCCCGTACACCGAGGAGCACGCGGCGCCACGCTGGCAGGAGGTGGCCGACGCGGTGTGGCTCGCCGCGTACTGGTCCCGCCACGGCCGCCCGGCCGGCGACCGGCAGCCCGGCCCGGACCCCGGACCCACCGGGCGCGCCGAGGACCTACGGCCCCCGGGCCGGCCCCCGCCCCCGCTCGTGGACGGCGGGGATCCTCCCGCGGCCCCGCCCGTCGCCGACGCCGACGCCGTATGTGGCACGCGGCCACCCCACCCCGGCCCCACCGCCGACGGGACGTCCGGTGGGAGGACCACGGCCCCGGACGCCACGCACCGGCCCGGCCCGGCGCCGAGCGGTGCCCCCGGCGAACCGGCGGCACCGGCCGAGTTGTCACCTCACCCCGAGGGGCCCTACGCGTTGCACGTCGGACGCCCGCTGCTGCCCTCCGACGACCGCCCCCAGCACGGGCCCGGCCGGGCCACCGCCCTGCTCGCGCGCGCCCTGCACCGGCTGGCCCGGCGCATCCCCTCCCGCGACACCCTCGAACTGGACGAGGAGACCACCGCCGAGCAGGGAGTCGTCGACGGCATGTGGCTGCCCTTCCTCCGCCCCGCCCGCACCTCCGCCTTCGACCTGGTCCTGCTCGTCGACGACGCGCCCACCATGCGGATCTGGGAGGAGGCCGCCGCCCGGCTCGCCCAGGCCGCCGAACACAGCGGCGCCTTCCGGGGCGTGCGCACGGTCCGGGTCAACGTGCCCCGCACCGGCGCCGCCACCCTGCGCTGGACCACCGGCCGGGCCGCCGCCGACCCCGCCGAACTCCTCGACGGACGCGGCGGTCGCGTCTTCCTCCTCGTCACCGACGGGCTCGCCCACGGCTGGGCCGCACCCGCCGCCGACGAGCTGCTCGGCCGGCTCGCCCACGCCGGCCCCACCGCCCTCGTCCACCTGCTGCCGCCGCATCTGCGGCACCGCTCCTCCCTCTACCCGTACCAGGCGGTCCTGGAGGCCGGCGGTTTCGGCGCCTCCAACGACGGCCTGGCGCACTGGGCCCCGCCCGGCGGCCCCGACCCGCTGCGGCCGCTGCCCGCCACCGGCGACGGCTCCGTTCCGGTACCGGTCCTGTCCCTGAAGGCCGGCTCCATCGCCGCCTGGGCCGACCTCGTCACCGGGGAGCGCGGCGTACGTCGCTCGCTGCCCGTCGTGTTGGCCGGCACCCTCACCAAGGGCGCCCCGGCGCCCGGTCTGCGCGCCCCGCGCTTCCCGCGCGCCGCCACCGCCGCCGTCCGCCGCTTCTTCACCCTCGCCACCCCGGCCGCGCGCCGGCTCGCCACCCAACTGGCCGCTGTTCCCTTCGAGTTCGACCTCATGGAACAGCTGCGCCGGCGCACCATGCCGGAGACCGGCCCCGACCATCTCGCCGAGATCCTGATGGGCGGCCTGATCGACTGGGACAGCGGCGGCCAGGGGCGCCCGGAGTTCGCCGACGGCGTCCGTGAGGCGCTGCTCGCCACCACCACCCGCAGCCAACTCGCCCGCACCGTCAGCGTGGTGGGCGAGCTGCCCGCGGCGGGGGCGAGGGGCATCGCGCTGCGCGCCGCTCTGCGGGACCCGCTCGGCGCCCGGCTGCCCGACCCGGCGGAACACAGCTGGGCACGCAGTGAACTCGCGGTGATGCGCGCGTTGTCGGGGCCGTACTCCGAGCGCGCGAAGCGGATAGAACCCAACCTTTCCAGGCTCGGAGCCGGTACGCCCGAACGAGTGGGCGCCGGTTTGCCGACTGGTACCCCCACTGAGGTGAACCGGTCGGCGGGGGTGGGATCGCCCGATGGAAAGGGCAGTGATCCAGCGTCGCACAATTCGGACGAAACTGGAGAGACCGTGCCGAGCCCGGTAATCGACGAGACCCGACCCAATGCCTCGGAGGACGAGCAGCTCATGACGAGCACCACGACCACGACGCCCGCCATCATGGTGAACGTTCCGCTCCGGAACAGCTCGTTCGTCGGCCGGCAGGTGCTGCTGAGGGCCGTGGAGGAGCAGCTCGGCGCCCAGGACACCGCGGCCGTGCTGCCGCACGCCCTGCACGGACTGGGCGGCGTCGGGAAGTCCCAGCTGGCGCTCGAGTACATCTACACCCACATGCAGGACTACAAGGTGATCTGCTGGATCCCCGCCGAGCGCGAGAGCCTCATCCTCGCCGCGCTCAGTACCCTCGCGGCCCAGCTGGGCGTCGCCCCCATGAGTCAGGAGAGTGTGGGCGCTCCGGCGGCCAACACGGCAGTGCCCGCGGTCCTGGAGGCGTTGCGTACCGGGGCGCCGTACGACAACTGGCTGCTTGTCTTCGACAACGCCGAAGACATCGACGTGGCGCGCAAGTACTTCCCGCCCAACGGTCCGGGCAAGGTCATCGTCACCTCCCGCAACCGAGCCTGGGAGCGGGTGGCCACCCCGCTGCCGGTGAACGTCTTCGAGCGTGAGGAGTCCGTCGAACTGCTCCAGAAGCGCTCACCCGACCTCTCGCCCGCGGACGCCGACCGGCTCGCCGAAGCACTGGGGGACCTGCCGCTGGCGGTGGAGCAGGCCGGCGCGTGGCGTGCCGTCACCGGCATGCTGGTCGATGAGTACCTCGACCTGCTGCGGCAGCGCAGCCTGGAGATCCTCGAACTCGACACCACCCCCGACTACCCGACATCGGTGGCGGCCGCGTGGGACATCTCGCTGACCCGGATCGCGCAGAGCAACCCCGGGGCCCGGCAACTCCTCGACATCTGCGCGAGTATGGCTCCCGAGCCCATTCCACGGTCCGTACTGCGCGGCAGCCGGGGCGTCAGCATCACGCCCGACGTCGACCCGCTGCTGCGCGAGTCGATCAAACTGAACCGTGCCATCCGTGACCTCAGCCAGTTCTCCCTGGTGAAGGTGGACCCGCGGTCCGACACCCTGCAGATGCACCGCCTGCTGCAGACCGTGCTCCTGGCCAAACTGGGGCAGCAGGAGCGGGAGAGCATGCGGGGCGCCGCCCACCAGCTGCTGTCGGCCGCCAAACCCGGCATCTACGCCTCGTCCCTGGAATGGCGCTCCTACCAGGAGCTGCTGCCGCACGTCCTCGCCTCGCAGGCGGTGACCAGCACCGACGACTGGGTACGCGAACTGGTCCACGACACGGTGCTGTTCCTCTACTACTGGGGTGACCACACCGGCGCCGCGAACCTGGGCCGTCAGGCCTGGAACGCCTGGCTCGCGGCCTCCGGCGAGGACGACATCTACGTCATCCGCATGTCGAAGCGGTTCTCCTTCCTGCTGCGCCAGATCGGGCAGGTCGGCGAGTCCATCCCGCTCACCGAGAAGGCGCTTGAGGTCTCGCGTCGTATCGACGTCGAGGTCGAGGAGATGATCGACTCCCTGTGCGAGATGGCTGACGCCCGCCGCTACCAGGGACGGTTCCAGGAGGCTCGGGATCTGGGGCGGGAGGCCACCGAGCTGGCGCGTCCCCAGTTCGGGCTTGAGGACCCCACGACAATGCGTGCCGCCCACAGCCTCGGCGTCGACCTGCGCCTGTGCGGCCAGTTCGGTGACGCGCTGGCGCTGGACCAGGAGAACGCCCGGCTGCGCGACCAGATGTTCGGCTCCGCGAGCTTCTTCACCCTCAACTCCCTCAACGCCCTGTCCATCGACATGCGGGAGAACGGCGACTATCCCGGCGCGCGCGACTTCCAGGAGGACGCCTACCGGCGGGCCCGGGCCGCGCTCGGTGACGAACACCCGCTGACCCTGCGCATCGGCCGCAACCTCGCCGTCTGCCGACGCCGTGACGGGGCCCTCGCCGAGGCCGCGAAGCTCTCCGAGGAGACGCTGCGGCGCTTCGTCGCACGGTACGGGCCCGACCACTTCGACTCCGTGTCCACGGCGCTCAACTACTCCGTCGACCTGCGCCTCGCCGGTGACCTCGACAACGCCCGCACGCTGGGCGAGGACGCCGCGGCGCGCTACGCCGCGCGCCTGAGCGAGGAGCACGCCTACACCCTGCTGGCCAAGGCCAATCTCGCCGCGACGCTGCGGGTGCTGGGTTCGCTCGACGCCGCCGCGGATCTGGAGGACGAGGCGGCCGAGCGGCTGGCCGAGACGGTCGGGTCCGGGCACATCACCACGCTGACCGTGGCCATCGGCCAGGCCAACACGGCCTACGCGCGTCTGGACTTCGAGCGGGCCCACCAGATCGACGAGGCCAACCTGCCGCTGCTGGCGGAGGCCGCGGGCGCGGACCACCCGCTGACCCTGTCTGTCACCGCGAACCTCGCGCTCGACCTGCGCGGTCTGGGGCGTGGGCCCGAGGCGGAGGAGCTCCAGCGCAAGGCCGTGGAGGGGCTTACCCGGGTGGTCCGCGTCGACCACCCGTGGCTGCTCGCGGCCCGGCAGCGTCGCCGAATCGAGTGCGACATGGCCCCGATGCCGCTGTAGTCGCGCGTCGTTTTCGCCGGAGGCGGCCCGTGTCCGGAGATACCTGCGGGCCGGTGGGGGCTGGTCGCGCAGTCCCCGCGCCCCTTGGGGGCGCGGTGTGGCAGCGGTGTTTTGCGGGCTCGGTGGCCTGAGAGGGGGCCCGGAGCGTCTGCGGGCCGGTGGGGGCTGGTCGCGCCGTTCCCCGCGCCCCTTGGGGGCGCGGTGGTGCTGCGGGTTTGCGGCACCCCCCGTGCCTGGGTGGGGGCTGGGCGTGCAGTTCCCCGCGCCCCTTAGGGGCGCGGTAGCGCAGCGGGGCTGTCAGCCCAGGTCCGCCGCTGGGGCCTTTGTGGGTTCGTCCGGTGGGGGTTGGAGGCCGGATGTCAGGGGCGCGAGCTGCCGGCGTTCGGTGGTGCGGCCCTCGTGTGCGGCGAGTCGGTCGACCAGGAGCAGCAGGGGCTGGGTGAGCAGGGTCGTGGCCAGGGCCATGAAGACCAGGACCGTGTAGAGAGGTTCGCTCAGCAGGCCCGCCTGGAGGCCCGCGTTGAGGGCGATCAGCTCGGTGAGGCCCCGGGCGCTCACCAGGACCCCCACGGTCCGCGCGTCGTCACGGTCCAGTCCGCTCAGGCGTGCCGCCGCCGTCCCGCTGCCGATCTTCGTGGTGACCGCCAGGACCGTCACCACGAGCAGGGTGACCCACCCTGTGGCGTTCATGCTGTTCAGCGCGACGGACTGTCCCGAGACGACGAAGAAGAACGGCAGCAGCAGCGAACTGACGTCGTGCAGCGGCCGCAACAGGTCCGGGTCGAGCGTCCCGCCCTCCTCACGCGGCGCCACGACCCCGGCGAGCAGCGCGCCGAAGATGACGTGCAGTCCGAGGGAGTGGGTCACCCACGCCGACCCGAGGGCGAAACCGATGAGCAGCGCCAGCCGCAGCGAGGACTCCATCCGCGCCCGCGTCCCCCACAGCAGCCTGCGCAGCAGCGGGCGGGCCCCCACCAGCATCAGCGCGGTGAAGCCGGCCGCGAGCAGCGCCCGCCACGGCCAGTCGAGGGCGGGCCCGGAGTGATCGCCGTTCAGCATGGTCCCGGCCAGTACCGTCCACCCGATCACGTCGAGCAGACCGGCCGCGGACACCGCCACCACCCCGGGCACCGTCCGGGACAGACCGTTCTCCCGCACTATCGCCGTCAGCACGGGCACCGCCGTGATCGACAGGGCGACCCCGGCGAACACCACCATGCCGGGGGTCAGATCCCGCGGCATTCCCAGGTCGGCCAGCTGGTCCCGGAACAGCAGAGCGCAGCCGCTGCCCACCGCCATCGGAACCACGAAGGCCGCCAGCGCCACGCTCACCGCCGTGCTCGCCCGGTCACCCAGGACCTTCAGATCGAGCTCGTACCCCACCGCGAACAGGAACACCACGAGGGAGAACTGGGCGAACCCGGTCAGCGCCGGAGAGATACCCGCCGGGAACAACGTCTCGTACGCGCCCGGCGCGGCGCTGCCGAGCAAAGACGGGCCGAGCGCTATGCCCGCCGTCAGCTGCCCGACGATGTACGGCTGCTTCAGTCGCCGGGCCAGCCACCCGGCCCCGTGCGCGGCCACCAGAATCAGGGCCGAGGCACCTACGAAGTGCATGACCATCGAGTCAGGGCTCACGGAGTCCCCCTGTATCCAGATGTGAGGCCGGGGACCGGCCGGCGGAGGGTCTTCGCACGTTTGCTCGACCCCAACTTCTTTATGATACTGGTAACTTGACGTCGTATCAGGGGTCGTACACAAGACTGCACGGGTGTCACGGGGGGCACATGACGGCGCTCGTCTTCATTCATGGCACAGGGGTACGCGAACCGGACTTCTCGAAGCTTGCGGGGCGCGTGGCGGCCGGTCTGACCGCCCTACGCGACGGACTTCGCATCGTGCCGTACTACTGGGCGGGGGCGCACGGCGCCACGCTCGCCGCGGGTGGTGCGAGCCTCCCGGCGCATCCCACAGGCACCGTCCGCGGCCTCGCCGAGACCCCGGCAGCGTCCGACGCCGACGACGACACCGCCGCCTGGGCCGTCCTCTACGCCGACCCGTACGCCGAACTCGCCCTGGCCGCGGTCGGCACGGCACCCGTCGTCGAGCGCCCGCCCGGCTCCGTACCGCCGCAGCGGCGGCTCCAGGCGCGGCTGGCCGCGCTCGCCGCCCAAGGGGACGCGCCCGCCGCGGAGCTGGGCCCAGGCCTGGCCCGTGCCGCCACCGAGCTGGCCGCCCATCCGCTGCTCGGGCCCGCGGCCGACGCCCTCGACACCGACGACCTCGCGGTGCTGGCCGCCCGCAGCCTGACCGCCCGGATCGTCGCGGACGTCCTCGACGCCGACGTGCCGCTCGTCCCGGTCGGGGACACCCGTGACGCCGTCGCCGACCGGCTCGCCGAAGCTCTCGGCGCACCGCCCCGCGGCGCGGAACGCGGGCTGCGCTCCCTGCTGCTGCGGACGGCCGGATCAGCCGCCTCCCGTGCCGTCGTACGCCGTCGGCGCGCCCTCACCGAGGCCGCCCACCCCGCCGCCGGGGACATCCTGCGCTATCTCAGCCGCGGCGAGGCGGTCCGCGCCGACCTGCGCAGCCTCGTCGCGGGGCTCGCGCCACCCGTCGTCCTCGTCGGCCACAGCCTCGGCGGCATCATCGCCCTGGACACGCTGATCGCCGCCCCACTGCCCCAGGTCCGCCTCCTGGTTACGGCCGGCTCCCAGGGGCCCTTCCTGTACGAGTCCGGCTCCCTGCCCACGCTGGAACACCCCGCCCCGCTGCCGGCGCACGTCCCCGCCTGGCTCAACCTGTACGACCTGCGCGACCTGCTCTCCTACGTCGGCGCGGGTCTCTTCCCGGGCCGGGTCACCGACGTCGCCGTCGACAGCCGCCAGCCCTTCCCCGCCGCGCACAGCGCCTACTGGACCAACCCCGAGGTGTACCGCCAGATCGTGGACCGACTGCCGTGACCGGGCCCGGCCCCATGGCGGGCGCCCTGCCGTCGCGGGTGGATCCCGCCCGGGTGCACGCGTTGATCGTCGGTGTCGAGAAGTACGACGCCGGTTCCGGCTGGGAGCTGCCCGGGCCCGCGCGGGACGCCGTCGCGTTCCACCGGCTGCTACGGGCGGCCGGGGTACCGGACGCCCAACTCCGGCTCCACCTCGCGCCGTTGCCTCCGTACGTCCCCGACATCCCGTACCTGCCCGCCGATCACGCCACCCTGCGCCGGGTCCTCGTCCGTGAACTGCCCGCCTCCCAGGGCGACATCCTCTGGGTCTGGTGGGGCGGGCACGGCGTCCTCGACCGGGCCGGCCGGCTGCGGTTGTTCTGCGCGGACGCCCACGCCGCCGACAAGCTGGGCATCGACCTGGACTCCGCGCTCACCCGGTACACCGGGGACGCCGTGCCCGGCTTCGCCGAGCAGCTGTGGATCGTGGACGCCTGCGAGACCTTCGAGGAGGACCTCGCCTTCCGGGAGCAGCTGCCGCCGGACGCGCTGCCCGTGGGGCGGCCCGACCTCGTCCACCGCCAGACCGTGCTGCGGGCCGCCGGCCGGGGCCGGGCCGCCGCCAACGACCCGGTGCGCGCCACCGGGCTGTTCTCCGACGTCCTGCTCGCTCTGCTGGCCGACCGGGCCGCCCTTCTGCCCGCCCCGCCCGATCCGGAGGAACTGTTTCCGGCCGTACGTTCACGCATCGCGGCCCTCAGGGAAGCGGGACGTACTCTGCAGCATCCCGAGATCCAGCTGCGCAGCCCCGAGCGCACGGAGTACCTGGCCCCGGTCGGTCCGGCCCCCGGGACGCGTCCCCCCTCGCCGTTGCAACGGGCCGTGGAGGCCCTGCTGGTCTACCCGTTGATGGGTGATCCCGTCGAACGCCAGACGGTGGTCGCCGCGCTGGACCCGCATGTCACTGCGATGCTGCCCCGTCACACCAGGGCCCGCACGGATGCCACCGGCATGCTCAACGCGCTTGCCCGGCACCACCCGGACGCGCTGTGGGAGCTGTTCGACGCGGTGGTCTCCGTCGACGACGACCCCGACCGTAAGGACGAACTGGGCGTCGCGCTGCGTGAGTTCGCGGCCTCGGTGAGGCGGCCGCGCGATCGGAAATGATCGAGTGGCGTGATCGTACGGTTTTCGACCCGGGCTGGAATGGCCATGATGGAAATGGGACACGGCCACGGGGCATCGCGTGCCACCGTGCGAGAAAGGGGACCATCTTGTTGGACCAGCCGCCCGCTCTGCGTCACGCCGAGGCAGCGGTACGTCAGTCGGCCGCCGTCGCCGGGACCGACGTATGGGAGTCGGACCTGGCGGACGTCGCGGCACTGCCCTTGACCGCCGTGGACGGGCTCGCCCCGCTCGGCCCCACCGCGCGCCTTCTCGAGGAGGTCCTGCGCCCCCGGAGCAGGACCAAGGGTGGAGGTGAGACCGGAGGCCGCGCCGAATAGCCGATCGCCCGCTTCGACGGCAGGGCCCGGCCGGGTCCCCGTATGCCCGCCCACACACGGAGGTTCCCGGGAATGTCCAGCGAGCCGCGCCCTGCCCCGTTCCGGATACCGGAAGGAATCTTCGCGGAACTGGCCGCCGGCGGCGGTTCCGCGGCGGCCGTCGAGTTCCTCGTACGGGGGGAGCGGGCGCGCAGGCTGCTGCTTCTGCGCACGCTGCTGGACCGGGTCGGGCCGCTGTCCACGCCGCTGGCCCCGGCCGCGGAGGCCTGGCACGCCCTGAAGGAGGCGGCCGGGCGGGCACCCGAGCCGGTCGACCGGCTGCTGCTCGCCCCCGCGACCGGCGCCTGGATCGCCCACCTGCTGCGCCGCATCCACGGCACGGCGACGGGCCCGCCACTGTGGGCGGAGGCCGGCCACCTGGGCGCCCTGGCCACGGCGGCGTCCCTGCTCGCCGGCACCCGCACGGACCTCAGGGTCCCCCTGGCCGACGGCGGCCTGAACCTCCCCGGGCTTGGCCTGGCCCAACTCCCCGACGCGGAACCCGGGGTGACGGTGGGACAGGCCCGCACCGACGACGGACGACTGACCCTCACGGGACCGGCGCGCAACGGCGGCACCGGGACGCTGACGGTGCGTCCGGCCACGGAGTCACTGGGGGGCGAGGGAGTTCCGGGCGGGGCGTTCGCGGCGTCGGCCGTGGAGGACCCGGCGGGCCACGGGCAGCCGTCCGCCTCTTGGCTGCCCCTGGGCACGGCCACGGAGCCACTCGGGGGTGGGGGAGCTGCGGGCGGGGCGTTCGCGGCGTCGGCCGTGGAGGACCCGGCGGGCCACGGGCAGCCGTCCGCCTCCTGGCTGCCCCTACGCACGCTCACCCTCGCCACGCCCACCGGATCCGTCGCCATCCCCCTCGACGACCTCGACCCCTACCGCGACCTCGACGACCCGCTGCCGCCGGCCCGGCTGGACCCGCCCGAGGCCGAGGCGTGGCAGCGGCTGTTCGAGGAGGCAGTCGCGCTGCTCGCCGAGCCGGGCGGTACCGGGCCCGGCCGGTTCGACTCGGCCGCGATCCGCGCCGTGGTGCCCTGGGGCCGCACCAGCACCGCGCCGCCCGCCCCGTCGGCCGTGCGGGTCTCCGCGTCCAGCGGTGACTCCTTCGGCGCCATGGTGATCGCCCGGCCCTCCTCGGCGCTCGCCCTCGCCGAGACGCTCGTCCACGAGTTCCAGCACAGCAAGCTGGCCGCGCTGCTGCACCTCTTCCCGTTGCTCGACGACGACCGGGTGGAGCGCTACTACGCCCCTTGGCGTGCCGACCCGCGCCACCTCACCGGCCTGCTGCACGGCGCCTACGCCTTCACCGGCGTCGCGGGCTTCTGGCGGGACCGCCTGGGGGCCGCGTGGGACGACCGGACGGGGACCCGGGACGAAGGCGCGGCCGAGTTGGCCGGCTACCACTTCGCCCTGCGCCGCCTGCAGAGCCGCCTCGTGGTCCGCACCCTGCTGGCCGAGGGCCGCCTCACCGCGCAGGGCCGGGCCCTGGTGTCCGGCCTCGCCGGCACCCTGGACGGCTGGCTGCGCGAGCGGGTCCCCCCGGCCGCCCTCGCCCGAGCCCGTACGGCCGCCGCGCTGCACCGCACCGAGTGGCGGCTGCGCAACGTGGTCCCGGTGGCCGACCCCGGGTACCGGCCGGACAGTCCCCGCTTCCGCCCCGACCGCACCTCCTGGCCGGACGTCCGCACCCACGCCTTCGCCACCCGCCCCACCGCCCCGCGCACCGGCGACGAGTACCTCGCCGCCGGGAACCCGGCCGCCGCCCTCGTCCGATACGACGACGAGCTGACCGCCGACCCGGCCGAACCGCACACCCTGGCGGGCTGGATCGTCGCCCGAGCCGCCCTGGACCCGGGCCGCACCGCCCGCCGTATCCTGGCCCGCCCGGAACTGCTCACCCCGCTGCCGAGCGGCTGACCGGGCCCGACCAGGGCCTGTTTGTCGTCACGCCGACGAAAACAAGACGGCCCCGAAACGCCCGACGAACGGGTGAACGCGACCGCCGTTGGTCAGGATGGAGACATGGGATTCCATGTCGACTCCGAGGCCGGGCGGCTGCGCCGCGTCATCCTGCACCGGCCGGATCTGGAGCTCAAAAGGCTCACCCCCAGCAACAAGGACGCCCTGCTCTTCGACGACGTGCTGTGGGTGCGCAGGGCGCGCGCGGAGCACGACGGTTTCGCCGATGTGCTGCGCGACCGCGGGGTCGCCGTGCACCTCTTCGGCGACCTGCTCACCGAGGCCCTGGAGATCCCGGCGGCCCGAGCGCTCGTCCTGGACCGGGTCTTCGACGAGAAGGAGTACGGAGTCCTCGCCACCGACCACCTCCGGGCGGCGTTCGAGACCCTGCCCGCGGTCGAACTGGCCGAGGCGCTCGTCGGCGGCATGACCAAGCGGGAGTTCCTGGACTCGCACGCGGAGCCGACCTCCGTGCGCTTCCACGTCATGGAACTCGACGAGTTCCTGCTCGACCCGCTGCCCAACCACCTCTTCACCCGGGACACCTCCGCCTGGATCTACGACGGTGTCTCCATCAACGCCATGCGCTGGCCGGCCAGGCAACGGGAGACCGTGCACTTCGAGGCGATCTACCGGCACCACCCGCTGTTCCGGGAAGAGACGTTCCACCTCTGGTCCGAGGGGCAGGCCGACTACCCGTCCACCATCGAGGGCGGGGATGTCCTGGTGATCGGCAACGGTGCCGTCCTCATCGGCATGAGCGAGCGCACGACCCCGCAGGCCGTCGAGATGCTCGCCCACAAGCTGTTCGACGCCGGGTCCGCGCGGTCGATCGTGGCGCTCGACATGCCCAAGCGCCGTGCCTTCATGCATCTGGACACCGTGATGACGATGGTCGACGGTGACACCTTCACCCAGTACGCGGGACTCGGCATGCTCCGCTCGTACACCATCGAACCGGGCGTCGGCGAGAAGGAACTCAAGGTCACCGACCACCCGCCGGAGCACATGCACCGGGCGATCGCCGCGGCTCTCGGACTGAACGAGATCCGGGTGCTGACCGCCACCCAGGACGTGCACGCCGCCGAGCGCGAGCAGTGGGACGACGGCTGCAACGTCCTCGCCGTCGAGCCGGGCGTCGTCGTCGCCTACGAACGCAACGCCACCACCAACACCCATCTGCGCAAGCAGGGCATCGAGGTGATCGAGATCCCGGGCAGCGAGCTGGGGCGCGGGAGAGGCGGCCCGCGCTGCATGAGCTGCCCGGTCGAACGGAGCGCCGTATAGGCGTACGGGTGTCTGTATAAAAATGCTGAGCATCGTATAGACTTCCGAGGGTTCCTGTCACTGCACCTCTGGAGACGCCCCCATGGCGACAGTCCCCACCGCCCTCGCCGGCCGCCACTTCCTCAAGGAGCTGGACTTCACGGGGGAGGAGTTCCGCGGCCTGATCGAGCTGGCCGCCGAGCTGAAGGCCGCCAAGAAGGCCGGGACCGAGACGCGGTACCTGCGCGGCAGGAACATCGCGCTGATCTTCGAGAAGACCTCGACGCGCACCCGCTGCGCGTTCGAGGTCGCCGCCGCGGACCAGGGCGCGTCGACCACCTACCTCGACCCGTCCGGCTCGCAGATCGGGCACAAGGAGTCCGTGAAGGACACCGCGCGCGTACTGGGGCGGATGTACGACGGCATCGAGTACCGCGGGGACAGCCAGCAGAAGGTGGAGGAGCTGGCGGCCTACGCCGGTGTGCCCGTCTACAACGGTCTCACCGACGACTGGCACCCCACACAGATGCTGGCCGACGTGCTCACGATGACCGAGCACACCGCCAAGCCGCTGACCCAGATCGCCTTCGCCTACCTCGGCGACGCCCGCTTCAACATGGGCAACTCCTACCTGATCACCGGTGCCCTGCTCGGCATGGATGTCCGGATCGTCGCCCCGCACGCGTACTGGCCCGCCGAGGAGATCATCGGCCGCGCCCGCAAGCTCGCCGAGGCCAGCGGTGCCCGCATCACCCTCACCGAGAAGGTCGACGAAGGTGTTCATGCCGCCGACTTCGTCGCCACCGACGTCTGGGTCTCCATGGGTGAGCCCCAGGAGGTCTGGGACGAGCGGATCGCCGCCCTCTCCTCGTACGCCGTGACCATGGATGTCCTGCGCGCCACCGGCAACCCGGACGTGAGGTTCCTGCACTGCCTGCCGGCCTTCCACGACCTCGGCACCAAGGTCGGACAGAAGATCTTCCAGACCCACGGACTGGAGTCCCTGGAAGTCACCGACGAGGTCTTCGAGTCGGCCCACTCCGTCGTCTTCGACGAGGCGGAGAACCGGCTGCACACCATCAAGGCGGTCCTGGTCGCCACGCTGGCCTGAGCGGCACCCGCGCCTGAGCGGTGCTTGGGCGGTACTTGAGCGGTGCTTGGGCGGTGCTTGGGCGGTGCTTGGGCGGCGTCGGCTCCTACGCCGGACGCCGCTGCGCCGGCACCGCCGGCAGCCTGAACCACACGGCCTTGCCGGAGTCGGTCGCGCGGTGACCGCAGGACGAGCTGAGCGCGCGGATCAGCAGCAGACCCCGCCCGTGCTCCTGCCAGGGGTCCGGCTCGATGTCCACCGGGCGGGTGAGGTTGCCGGGCGGTGCCGGGTCCGGGTCGTGCACCTCGACATGGCAGCCGGTCGGCAGCAGCTCCACCACGAGCTCGATCGGCGCGTCCCCGATGGCGTGCTCCACGGCGTTCGCCACCAGCTCCGCCGTCAGCAGCTCCGCGGTGTCGCCGTCGGCCCCGTGGTCCAGCTCGGCCAGCGCGGTGCGCACCAGGGCGCGGGCCACCGGCACCGCCGCGGCGGAGTGCGGCAGTGCGATGCGCCAGGAGGCGAAGGCGGAGGGGCTTTCGTACAAGGTGGTTCCGTTCATGAGCAGGCTGTCCTGCTTTCAGCCTTATGCATGGTACGGCGCGCCCGGCGGAGGCATCCGGCGGGCACCGTGCGGGACCTTCGGCCCCTTGTCGGGCGGCTTACCCGGGTGAACGCCCCTCCGCGCACGTCTGCTCCCGCCGTTACCGGGATGTGGACGATCCGTGACGGCTGTGACGGCGCCGGGTCACATCCCATGACTCGGCCGGGGGCAAGTCCGCGTGGACGTCATATCGCGTACTCATGACGACAGTCACAGATAGGTGATAACTTCGAAGGGTAGAGCCCCGTGAGGCAGTGCCCGCCGCTCGAACGAGGAGGCCGCACCTCGTGAGTCCCTTCATCGGCTCCGCCGCCCGCACCCCGCGCTGGGAGCACCTCCGCGTCGACCTCGCCGACGGTGTCGCCACCGTCACCCTGGCCCGCCCCGACAAGCTCAACGCGCTCACCTTCGGCGCCTACGCCGACCTGCGCGACCTGCTCGCCGAGCTGTCCCGGGAGCGGTCCGTGCGGGCCCTGGTGCTGGCGGGGGAGGGCCGGGGCTTCTGCTCCGGCGGTGACGTCGACGAGATCATCGGCGCCACCCTGGCCATGGACACCGCCCAGCTTCTCGACTTCAACCGGATGACAGGGCAGGTGGTACGGGCGGTACGGGAGTGCCCCTTTCCGGTGATCGCGGCACTGCACGGGGTGGCGGCGGGCGCGGGCGCGGTGCTGGCCCTGGCGGCGGACTTCCGGGTCGCCGACCCCTCGGCGCGGTTCGCCTTCCTCTTCACCCGGGTCGGACTCTCCGGCGGCGACATGGGCGCGGCGTACCTGCTGCCAAGGGTGGTCGGCCTGGGCCACGCGACCCGCCTGCTCATGCTGGGGGAGCCGGTCCGGGCGCCCGAGGCCGAGCGCATCGGCCTGATCAGCGAACTGACGGAGGACGGCCAGGCGGACGAGGTTGCCCAGACCCTGGCCCACCGCCTGGCCGAGGGCCCAGCCCTCGCGTACGCCCAGACAAAGGCCTTGCTGACAGCCGAGCTGGACATGCCCCTGGCCGCAGCAGTGGAACTGGACGCCTCCACCCAGGCACTGTTGATGAACGGCGAGGATTACGCCGAGTTCCACAAGGCATTCAAGGAGAAGCGTCCTCCCAAATGGAGCGGACGGTGACTGCCCCCTCCAAAGGGGCGCGGGGAACTGCGCGACCAGCCACAGACAGCCCGCAGCCGCCCGACAAGATTGCCCACCCCCACCGCATAGCGATCATCGGCGGCGGCCCCGCCGGCCTCTACGCGGCGACGTTGCTCAAACGCCTCGACCCCGCCCGCGAGATCACCGTCTGGGAACGCAACGCCCCCACCGACACCTTCGGCTTCGGAGTGGTCCTCTCCGACGAAACCCTCGGCGGCATAGAACACGCCGACCCGGTCGTCCACGAGGCCCTGCAACAGCACTTCGTCCGCTGGGACGACATAGACATCGTCCACCGAGGCACCCGCCACACCTCCGGAGGACACGGCTTCGCAGCCCTGGGCAGACACCGGCTCCTGGAGGTCCTGCACGAGCGCTGCCGCTCGCTCGGCGTGCGGCTGCGGTTCCCTTCCGAGGCGCCGTACCCGGCCTGGCTCGCGGAGACCCACGATCTCGTCATCGCCGCCGACGGTGTGCACAGCACCACCCGCGAGGCCTACGCCCCTGTGTTCCGGCCCCATGTGGCCGCCCACCACTGCCGTTACATCTGGCTGGCCGCGGACTTCGCCTTCGACGCCTTCCGCTTCGAGATCGCCGAGACCGAGCACGGCGTGATGCAACTGCACGCCTATCCGTACGCGGCCGACTCCTCCACGGTGATCGTCGAGATGCGGGAGGAGGTGTGGCGGGCGGCCGGGTTCGCGGAACTCGACGAGCGGGAATCCGTCGAGCGATGCGCCAAGATCTTCGCGGACGCGCTGGGCGGCAGACCGCTCAAGTCCAACAGCTCGGCCTGGACCACGTTCCGTACGGTGGTCAACGAGCGGTGGTCGCACGGCAACCTGGTGCTCCTCGGCGACGCCGCCCACACCGCCCACTTCTCCATCGGCTCCGGCACCAAGCTCGCCGTCGAGGACGCGCTGGCCCTGGCCGCCTGTCTGGAGGAACAGCCGTCACTGGAGCGGGCGTTGGCGGCCTACGAAGCGGAACGGCGTCCCGTCGTCGCCTCCACCCAGCGCGCGGCCCGCGCCAGCCTGGAGTGGTTCGAGAACCTCGGCCTCCATCTCGACCAGCCACCGCGCCAGTTCGCCTTCAACCTGCTCACCCGCAGCCGCCGCGTCACCCATGACAACCTGCGCCTGCGTGACGCCCACTTCACCGAGGCCGTGGAGCGGGAGTTCGGCTGCCCGCCCGGAACGCCTCCGATGTTCACCCCGTTCCGGCTGCGTGGACTGACCCTGCGCAACCGGGTCGTCGTCTCCCCCATGGACATGTACTCGGCCACCGACGGCCTGCCCGGCGACTTCCACCTCGTCCATCTGGGGGCCCGGGCACTGGGCGGGGCCGGCCTGGTGATGACCGAGATGGTGTGCGTGTCCCCCGAGGGCCGGATCACGCCCGGCTGCACCGGCCTCTACACCGGCAGGCAGGCCGAGGCCTGGCGACGCGTCACCGACTTCGTGCACGCGCGGGCGCCCGGCACCGCGATCGGCGTGCAGCTCGGCCACAGCGGGCGCAAGGGCTCGACCAGGCTGATGTGGGAGGGCATGGACGAGCCCCTGGACGAGGGCAACTGGCCGCTCGTGGCCGCGTCCCCGATCCCGTACAAGCCCTCCGGCCAGACTCCGCGTGGACTCACCCGCGCCCAACTCACCGATCTCCGTGAGCAGTTCACCGCGGCCGCCCGACGAGCCGCCCGCGCGGGCTTCGACCTGCTCGAACTGCACTGTGCCCACGGCTATCTGCTCTCCGGCTTCCTCTCGCCGCTGACCAACCTCCGCACCGACGCCTACGGCGGCTCACTCGCGCGACGGCTGCGTTTCCCGCTGGAGGTCTTCGACGCCGTACGGGGCGTGTGGCCGCAGGAGAAGCCCCTGACCGTCCGGATCTCCGCCACCGACTGGGCCGAGGGCGGCACCACGGCCGAGGACGCCGTCGAGATCGCCCGGGCCTTCGCCGCGCACGGCGCCGACGCGATCGACGTCTCGACCGGTCAGGTCGTGGCCGACGAACGGCCGGAGTTCGGGCGGTCGTACCAGACGCCGTTCGCCGACCGGATCCGCCACGAGGCGGGCGTCCCGGTGATCGCGGTCGGTGCGATCTCCTCCTGGGACGACGTCAACTCGCTGATCCTGGCCGGGCGTACGGACCTGTGCGCACTGGCCCGCCCGCACCTCTACGACCCGCACTGGACGCTGCACGCGGCGGCCGAGCAGGGATACGACGGGCCGGGCGTCGGCTGGCCGGCGCCTTACAGGGCGGGCAGCCGACAGCCAAGGACGGGACGGACGGACGCGCCCAAACCCCGGCTGAAGCTGGGTACTTGAGGTGGGCGGTGCCGCTACGGCAGCGCGAGTACCTCGGACATCAGGCCGATGCGCCGCACGTCGGTGTCGCGGTCCGCGCGGGAGAACCCGAGGCCCGCGGAGCGGAAGCGGCGGATCTCGTCCGGTGACTCACGCACCCTCGCCGCGCACGCCGACGAACGCGGCCCCCGCGTCCCGCAGCCGCCCGTGCAGCCCCCGGAACACCGCCGCCGACCTGGCACCCGGCCAGCCCTCGGGCAGCAACGGGGCCGGCAGGCCGGGGTCGGCGTAGGGGAGATGGCGCCAGGAGTCCAGGGCGAGGAGGTAGTCGCGGTACGCCTCCTCCGTAGGGGTGTCCGTGCGCCGCTCCCAGTCGCGCAGCACACTCGCGTGGTCGTCGAGGAACGCCTCGTGCTCCTTGGCGATCGCGGCCAGGTCCCACCAGCGGGCGACCGCCTCCAGGGTCGGCGCGAAGCCGAGGTGCTCGCCACGGAAGAAGTCGACGTACGGGGCGAGCCGCAGCCGCTCCAGGGTGTGCCGGGCCTCCTCGTACAGCCGCGCGGGGGCGAGCCACACCCCGGGTGCCGCCGTGCCGAAGCCGAGACCGGCCAGGCGCGAACGCAGCACATGCCGTTTCTGCCGCTCCGACTCCGGCACGGAGAACACCGCGAGCACCCATCCCTCGTCCTCCTCGGCCGGTGTGCCGTAGATACGCCGGTCACCGTCGTCGAGCAGCTGGCGGGCGTCCGGAGACAGTTCGTAACCGGCCGCGCCCTGCGCCGTACGCGCGGGCAGGAGCAGTCCGCGCCGTTTGAGCCGGGACACCGACGAGCGTACGGACGGGGCGTCCACCCCGACCGCGGCGAGCAGCCGGATCAGCTCGGCGACGGGTACCGGGCCGGGCACGAAGCGGCCGTAGGCGCCGTAGAGCGTGACGATGAGAGACCGGGGTGCATGCTGGTCGGACACGTTGATCATCTTAGGTCGTCGGTATCACTGCTGGTCACTATAGGTGTCACCTTCGTCGTCGGATGCGGTGCGCAGCCTGAACCGCTGGAGCTTGCCGGTCGCCGTGCGCGGCAGCGCGTCCAGCAGGACGATCTCGCGAGGGCATTTGAAGGGGGCCAGTTCGGATCTGACGAAGGCGCGCAGCGCCTCGGTGTCCCGTGCGGCGCCCTCCTTGAGGACGGTGTAGGCCACCACGATCTGCCCGCGTGCCTGGTCGGGCCGGCCCACGACGGCCGCCTCCAGCACGTCCGGGTGTCGCAGCAGGGCGTCCTCGACCTCCGGTCCGGCGATGTTGTACCCGGCCGAGATGATCATGTCGTCGGCGCGCGCGACGTACCGGAAGTAGCCGTCGGGTTCGCGGACGTAGGTGTCGCCGGTGAGGTTCCAGCCGCCGCGCACGTACTCCCGCTGCCGCGGGTCGGCGAGATACCGGCAGCCGACCGGCCCGCGCACGGCCAGCAGTCCGGGTACGCCGTCGGGCACCGGTTCGCCGTTCTCGTCCTGCACGCGCGCGTGCCACCCCGGTACCGGAACTCCGGTCGTCCCGGGCCTGATCCGTTCGTCGGCGGCGGAGACGAAGATGTGCAGCAGTTCGGTGGCGCCGATGCCGTTGATGATGCCGATGCCGGTCCGTTCGTGCCAGGCCCGCCAGGTGGCGGCGGGCAGGTTCTCGCCGGCCGAGACGCAACGGCGCAGGGACGAGGTGTCGTACGCGTCGAGTTCGCCGAGCATCGCGCGGTAGGCGGTGGGCGCGGTGAACAGGACCGAGACCCGGTGTTCGGCGATCGCGGGCAACAGCTGCCTGGGGCCCGCCTGTTCGAGGAGAAGGGCGCTCGCGCCGGCCCGCATCGGGAAGACCACCAGGCCGCCAAGACCGAAGGTGAAACCGAGTGGGGGACTACCGGTGAAGACATCGTCGGAGTGTGGCCGCAGCACATGGCGCGAGAAGGTGTCCGCGATCGCCAGCACATCACGGTGGAAGTGCATACACCCTTTCGGGCGGCCCGTGGTGCCCGAGGTGAACGCGATCAGCGCGACGTCGTCGGCCGCGGTCCGCACGGTGGGGTACGGCTGTCCGGGCGTCCTGCGGCGCAGCAGGTCGTCGGGGGCGTCACCGCCGTACGGTGTGATCCTGAGACCCGGTATCCCGGCCTTGGCGAGGTCGTCGAGGGCTCGGATGTCGCACAGGGCGTGCCGCACCCGGGCGATCTCGCACATCGTGCTCAGCTCGTGCGGGCGCTGCTGGGCCAGCACGGTGACGGCGACCGCGCCGGCCTTCAGTACGGCCAGCCAGCAGGCGGCCAGCCAGGGGGTGGTGGGGCCGCGCAGCAGGACACGGTTGCCGGGGACGATCCCGAGGTCGCGGGTGAGGGTGTGCGCGATGCGGTCGACACGGGCGCGGAGGTCGCCGTACGTCCAGGTCCCACCGGAGGGCGTGTGGAACACCGGTCGGTCCGCGGCCGGCCCGGCGAGGAGTTCGTCGGCACAGTTCAGCCGCTCGGGGTAGTCCAGCTCCGGCAGGTCGAAGCGGAGCTCCGGCCACTGGTCCGGGGGCGGGAGGTGGTCACGCGCGAAGGTGTCGACGTGGGCCGAGGGGTGCATGGCGGTTCGCCCCCTTGCCTTGTGGGCATCGGTGGTGGGCATCCCGGACGGGTTCGCGCAACGAGCGTATCGTGTTGGTGACGGCAGTCAACGGTACGCGATACCGTCGGGGGAGTGGCCGCGGTGCCGCAGGGAGAGAGGACCGGCAATGCCCGCATTCTCGCTCGAACCAGCGCAGACCGTCTGGGGCGCGGAGCTGCGTGCCCTGGCCGCGGACCGGCTGCGCCCCCTCGCGGAGAAGGGCGAACCGGGTCACGTCAACCGTCCGCTCGTCGCCGAACTCGGCCGACTCGGCCTGTCGGCCCGTCTGTTCACCTCCGGCGCCCTCGACCTCTGTCTGATGCGGGAGTCCCTCGCGTACGCCTGCACGGAGGCCGAGACCGCCCTCGCCCTCCAGGGTCTGGGCGCCCATCCTGTCCACGCCCACGGCACCCCGGCCCAGCGCGAACGCTGGCTGCCCGGGGCGGCCGACGGCACCGCGGTGGCGGCGTTCGCCCTGAGCGAGCCCGGCGCCGGGTCGGACGCGGCGGCGCTGTCGCTGCGGGCGGAACCGGGGTCCGCCGACAGCGCGAGGTCCGCCACCGTCGTGCCCGCCGCCTCCCTCGGCGCCGAGCCCGACGGCCTCGCCCGCTGGCGGCTCACGGGTGAGAAGTGCTGGATCTCCAACGCCCCCGAGGCCGACTTCTACACCGTCTTCGCCCGCACCACCCCGGGTGCCGGTGCCCGAGGTGTCACCGCCTTCCTGGTCCCCGCCGACCGACCGGGACTGACCGGCACCGCCCTCGACATGCTCTCGCCGCACCCCATCGGCAGCCTCGGCTTCGACGCGGTGCCGGTGACGGCGGACGACGTCCTCGGCGAGGTCGACCGCGGCTTCAGGGTCGCGATGAGCACCCTCAACCTCTTCCGCCCCAGCGTCGGCGCCTTCGCGGTCGGCATGGCCCAGGCCGCCCTGGACGCCACGCTCGACCACACCGCCCGACGGGACGCGTTCGGCGGCACGTTGAGGGACCTTCAGACAGTCGCCCACCAGGTCGCCGAGATGGCTCTGCGCACCGAGGCGGCCCGCCTGATGGTGTACGCGGCGGCGACGGCGTACGACGAGGGCGCGCCGGACGTCCCCCGGCGCGCGGCGATGGCGAAGCTGCTCGCCACCGAGACCGCGCAGTACGTCGTCGACGCGGCCGTCCAACTGCACGGCGCCCGCGCCCTGCGCCGCGGCCACCTCCTCGAACACCTCTACCGCGAGGTGCGCGCCCCGCGCATCTACGAGGGTGCCAGCGAAGTCCAACGCGGCATCATCGCCAAGGAGTTGTACGCCAGCCTGGAGGACCGGTGACCGCCGAGCGCATCAACCCTCCCGAACTCTCCCCGCCCACCGGCTTCTCCCACGCGGTCGTCGCCACCGGGTCCCGGACGGTGTTCCTGGCGGGCCAGACCGCCCTTGACGCCAACGGCAAAGTCGTCGGTGACAGCCTGCCCGAGCAGTTCGAGCGGGCGCTCATGAATCTGCTGACCGCGCTGAGGGCGGCGGGCGGCACGCCCTCCGACCTCGCCCGCGTCACCGTCTACGCCACGGACATCGCCGCGTACCGCATCCACGCACCCGAACTGGGCCGCATCTGGCGGGAGTTGGCGGGGCGTGACTATCCGGCCATGGCGGTCGTGGAGGTCGTACGCCTGTGGGACGAGCAGGCGACGGTGGAGCTCGACGGCTTCGCCGTACTGCCGTAGCCGAAAGCCGCGGGGGTTCGTCGCGCCGGCCTGACGGGCCGTGGTCAGGCGGCGATCGTCAGCCCCTCCACGGGCACCCGGTGCGGGGCGACGATCCGACCGTCCGGCAGCAGCTCGCCGGTGTCGTCGAAGACGATCGCGCCGTCACAGAGAAGGTTCCAGCCCTGCTCGGGGTGGGCGGCGACGACGTGCGGGGCCGGGCTGTCGGCTGCGTGTGTCGAGGACTGGTGGGAACACATGGCGCACCTCCACGTCGGTAGGACCATCGGATCGGGTCCGTATGGACAGACCATCCTCTCGCCGTGAACCCATCGGAACGGCTCGCCGCGAAGCGTGACAACACGCGGACAACACCCGGACGGTTCCACGACCGTCGATGCGGACTCGCCACCGAAGGGGTGACGATCACGGCTGTGGACGCGTATGCCCGGTACCAGTGGGGGCCCCACTTCAGGAGGTCTTCCCATGTCCTTGCGCCATACCCTCGGCGTCGCCGCCGGTGCCGCACTGTTCCTGCTGGCCGCGCCCGCGGCCTTCGCCGCCCCGCCCCCCGCCGACCCGCCGGAGACCGTGACGGTCGACCCGACTGGCCGTATCGCGTCCGACGGCACCGTCACCCTCTCCGGCACCTACCGCTGCGCCGTCGGCACCGGGCCGGTGTTCGTCAGCTCGACCGTCGCCCAGAACTCCGCGACCGTCCGCCACGGCATCGGCGGTACCCGCGCGGTGTGCGACGGCCTGGAGCACGCCTGGCAGAACAGCGGCAAGCCGTACCCGAGAGCGCTGGTACCCGGCGCGGCGAACGTGGAGGCGACCCTGATGGAGCTGCACGCACAGGGCGTTCTGCCGCTGTTCCGGTTCCACGGGACCGCGCGGCAGAACGTCACACTGATCGAGGACTGACCGAGGGCCGTCGGTTCATCAGCCCGTCAGCCCCGCGGCGACCGTGGCGCCCAGTTCCCAGCACGCCTCGGCGTCCGCCTTGCCGGGCTCGCCCGTCACGGTCACGGCCTCGGCTGCCCGCCGCCAGCCGAGGCCCGTCGTGATCGCCTCGATGCCGCGGACCGCTCCGGTGACGTCATTGCCGCCGTGCACGTAGTAACCGAACGGGCGGCCCCGCGTCTCATCGAGGCAGGAGTAGTAGACCTGGTCGAAGAAGTGCTTCAGCGCGCCGGACATGTAGCCGAGGTTCGCCGGCGTGCCGAGCAGGAACCCGTCGGCGGCGAGCACGTCGGACGCCGTGGCGGCCAGCGCGGCACGCCGTACGACGCGGACGCCCTCGATCTCCGGGTCCGTCGCACCGGCCACGACGGCCTCGAACAGCGCCTGGCAGTTCGGTGAGGGCGTGTGATGCACGATCAGCAAGGTAGCCACCCTCGCACCCTGTCACGAGCGGACCCGGGTCCGCGTCATGAGGTCGGCAGGTCGCAAACGCCCGGACGCAGACGCCCGGACGCAGACGCCCGGACGCAGACGCCCGGACGCAGACGCCCGGACGCAGACGCCCGGACGCAGACGCCCGGACGCAGACGCCCGGACGCAGACGCCC
>Ga0307516_10001130_pt1 | contig 37182 bp, 45 predicted proteins | sample 19_EM_MG_FD_203310 | JGI IMG/M metagenome (GOLD analysis project Ga0307516, IMG submission 203310) | Populus trichocarpa ectomycorrhiza microbial communities from riparian zone in the Pacific Northwest, United States - 19_EM | ecosystem: Host-associated > Plants > Roots > Unclassified | place... | reverse complement strand
CCCCGCGGGTGTTCGGCTCCCCTGCTGCGATCTTTGCCCACTCGTCGGCCTTCTCGTTGCCAGCGACTCCCTTGTGGGCTGGGCACCATCGGATTTCGATGACGATGCCCTTCCTGGCCCTGCGCAGACTAGGTGACCAGGTGTCGCTGACTCTACGTAGTCTGTGAATGTCCACAAGGAGGCTCCCTACACATCCGTGAGCTAGGCGCTCAATATAGGAACACATGAAAGAGTTGACCTCACAGCCTCCAACACCCCAGAACAAGAACATTAGTTCACCATATCCGAGTTTAAATGGAAAATCAAAAAGCTTTCAATTTAGGATAAACCATTCAATGTTTGGGGTGGTCTTGAGCCTCCATCAAACCCGATTGGTAATCAGAGCCTTGGGACACCAGGGTTTGTTCGGTCAAGCTCATCAGTACGCAGCTTCTCCAACCCTGCTGACATTCTCCGCCAAACGCAACACACAGCTATCCAGAGCCTCGAAATCTTCGCAACCTTACTTTCTTCTCGTATGTTCTTTTGATCCAACTCGCTTCCACCATCTCACCACGCGCCGCCGCTCACACACTCTAGCACATTTCTTACGTCCAGCTTACTATCTCCACCAGAACTACTTTCCTCAGCAAGAGCGGCGCCGGCTCTGCCCGTCTCTTCGCCCCTGCCTACGTGCCCGTGGACCTGGCGAGCGACGCGGTTCACCACGAACTTACGCTGCACGGTTGGAGCCGCTCGTGCGGCAACCTCTACCACCCACTCGCCTGCGCATCCATGGACTCCCGTACTATTCGTCACCGCAGCACTTGAAGCGCAGCGCTTCGGTAAGGACAAGTCGCCGTCAGTTTGGCACGAGGGCGCAGGCTAATGGATAAGCCTCGGGGTCCCCGAGGGACTCCGCTGTTTCTTCGATGTTTTGTTTTGTTTAATCATTACTCACATGTCACCGATCTAGATCTCTTTCCTGTCCGCTGTCCGCGCGGTGGCGGCACGTTGCAAGCCCACCTTTGCCCTCCGCCCATGCTCCGCCGTTTCTTCGAGTGGCACGCGCACAATTTTCTACCGATAACACGCCGATGATCCGGATCGCCATCCCCGAGATCGTCGTCACCCTACACGACGACATTGACAACAATGACACTAAGGTCGACGACACCATGGTCGACAGCCTTGCTTGCTATCTACTTTCCACCGAGTGGAGGCCCAGACGCAGGACCTTGGCGTCAGACGGGCCAGAGCATCCGAGGTAGCCTACGCCATCTCCTGCGACGACCTCACCGCCGGAGATGTCGGTTCCTACCAAGGTGCGTCTGAGTCGTAGGCGACAGCGAATAAGCCAGCCCCGCTGAGGCTGTCGAGCACATGGCGAAGATACTGTGAGATTAGGAGCTCAACCAGAAGCTCACTGATATGATCTCTGCCGTCTACTGCGGAGACGATGAGTAGGTGAGGCCACGGGCCCCCCGGAATATACGTCTTTACCTTCCCTGGGGTTTGCTCCAGAAGGCTGTGTTAATACTGTCACCTAGTAACGGTTCGCCTCGTTTTCCTTTTTCTCTTTAATGGTTCCTTCCGTCTCACGATCCCGTACTTTCCAACGATGTCTCTCACTGTGGTCCCCCCCCCACAAAAAAAAAACTTTCTTGCTTTGTCCTGTTTTGTCCAATTTCTGCTCGCCTTCACCTCAAGCTCATGTATTCTCAATCGAGCAACTCCCCGTCCACCATCGCCCGTGGCCACATCCCTTACAAAATTCGGTTGCATGTTTACCGGCTGCGGTCTTTGTCTTCGTCAGTGTGTGAAGCGAATTCTCCCAATTTTGATAATGGGTCCAACTGGTTTGGAGAGGCAGTCAGTGGTGCTGTCGGGACGGAGATTGGTGCAGCTACTTTTGGATATTATGTACAATATTAGCTCGTCGTGTTGTCCTGTCACCAAACCCAAGTAGCAGTGAACAGTTCGATCTTGATGCATTGCCCCCAGTCAACTACGTAGGTTGATACACTATGCATGCTTTACGAACCCAACTACTTACCCATCCCGGGGCTTATTAAAATCAAGAAATACACAAGAGCAGAACTAGACAGCGTCGGGCTCGACCGTGGACCCAAAACCCTAGTTATCGGGCGGCCCAGTAACAGCTGCTATTCTCCGTTCAATAAGCGGTATTCACCGGATAAGATTGGCGGCACACCCGCCGCTGCGTACCTGTTAGCTACGGCCCGGGGTGGCGATGAAAATTTCCCACTTAAGACAACAACCATTACGGCCACAAAGAAGCATATTCTATCCGTTCCGACCAATGGAAAGTGTTACGATTCAGGTGAAGATTCGAATGTAGGAGCCATGGATGTCTGAGAAAGGTGGCTGTTACCGGGATTGGAGCCGTCCCGGAAAATTGTGAGATATCAGGTTGAAGCGAGACGTCCGGGTAACACACCACTAACCCCACGATGTGAGCTTTTTTTTTCACGGCATACGCAATGCGCTACCTCTACAGCCATGGTGGAGCTCACAAGATATCGGCCTCTAATCGTAGAGCTATTGTAGACCGCACAGAGGGGTCAGAAATGGCTGGGAAGAATCACCGATGAGCACCCACGAACCTAGAATGCGGAACGGGAATGCGACACTCAGAGTCACCAGGAGTAGCAAAAAAAAACCTCTGGAAGGGTGCGTAGACAATAGAGTGTAGTGGTGTTATCATAGGAGGTACAGTAACTCGTCATTGAAGGTGAATGCTTATGGTTGTGTCCATTCAACTTACAGACCTTTCGTCATGCACCTGATTAAGGAGTCGGACATTGTGGACATCCTAACGCCGCTAGGACTTTATCAGTCCAAGACTGGACTGAAATTACTAAATCACAAATACTATTGCACCGCTGCAAGCTCGTGTTGATGACTGAGATGCATGTAATAAAGCAAAAATGACGGTGTTCCTTTTCCACATATTGGCAGTCCTACCCACCGATTTTCCATTGGGGAAAGGTCTACAATGTTAGAAGATAGGCCAAAAAAGTCGCTAATGCCATCACAGACCAGCTTTTGGTACATATAGCTACGGCGTGGTCGCGACCCCTGCCCACCGTCGCTATCCGTGGACACTGCCACTACAGCCGATGCCCTTCTTTCAGCCGTCAACAACTCCATCAATTTCTATTTATAGATATTACAGCTGGCTCTTAATGAAGCTGAAGGTGCGCTCGTTGCCGTTGTGCCATCGACAGTTGGCCATGACAAGAGCTCAAAATAATCGAAAGCACAAATCAGGAAACTTCAAAGTTCAAACATTCCCTTCAACAACCTTGCCGTCCGTATGGAGAATCACATACGTAGAAGAGGACTAAAAATCGGCTGTTTGAAGCACTACTTTTGCTGTTCACATGGCTTATAGGAATATTCTTAGCACCTGGGATTATTTTGTAAGGGATTATTTTGTAAGGGATTATTTTGTAAGGGATTATTTTGTAAGGGGTTATTTTGTAAGGGATTATTTTGTAAGGGATTATTTTGTAAGGGTAATCATAGAGTGCGAGCGTTAGCGTGAAAGATTTGCAGGATCAAAACATCTGTTCGTCTACTCTGTACTATAATCCCCACTATCTACCCTTCGACTCATTTTTACCTTTCAAGTTCCGAAATCGAACCGACCGAGATGTACTTCAACCAAACCTGCAATTTTAGCGAAAAGACTTCACGACAGAACTGGAGCAATGGCGAAAGAAAGGAAATATGCGAATATGCAGCAGTTTACGAAAAGCATCGCAGTGTAAGACCGCAACCCTATGTCGATAACATCTGCAAAGAAATTCGGATTGACTTTCTCAGATAGCAGCGCTGCCACCTCCGCAGTATCGTGGCTGCAGTGGGCTGGCTACGGCAATCACTCTAGCATTTGCCCGTTGTAGTGAACTGGTTGAAATATTGCAAGAGATGAAGGGGTAATTGGCAGAGCATGTACAGGGAGGTTTTGTTCGCAAACATGGAGTTGGCGCCACCAGGACCAGGACTGGTAACGGAAAGGCAGTTGCAATGGTGGTTGAGTCCGAGGCAGCTTGCACCGGAGATTAGCATGGAGACATGAGTTATCACTCCATGCCTAGCCCCTTCTACATAAGAATAAGCGCTCTAGATATAAGAATGTCAGTTCCTGGTCCCTGTGCAAGTCTTATATACAGCTTCGACTGTACTTATTAGGGATAATCGAAGTGTGTTGAAACGCTAGCGTGTTGAAAAAATTCGCGCGCTGATACTGGCCAATGAGGATGAAGATCCTGTGATTCGTGCTGGTCACAGTCACCTGCCTCAAAGCGCCAGACTATATGTATAACTGCAAAAGAAATATTTGTGCTCAGCCAACAAAGAAAAAACAATCCGCCTCACCATCACCGCTTATGTCGGCGTTCGGTTCTAAATTATAGTACGCGTAGGCCATTCAACAGTACCCATTGCATGCACATGAAGAGGTTCGCTTTTTAATTTTTTATTTAACAATTAGTATGTCTGGCTGTGGCTCAACGGCCTGAAGGGGATATGTGGTTGCCTATGATACCACGGTGTGTATACGCTCCTGTTGAGCACCCTCGGTTCATTCCCACGCCATTCGCACAGCAGGTCCAGTCAAGTTGCGTACGGGCGCTGGCAAGGTACTTTGGATACTAGAGAAGCATGTCCTCTTTCCTCATTGTTTTGTACTTCAATGATCTGCTTCGGGGAAAGAAATTATAGTTGCCGCTCCATCATATACATACGCTGATGGCTACGACCACCTCAAGTTTAACCCCATCCCGTTCACACAGTAGGACCAGCTGAGAGGCACACAGGTGCTAGCGAGGTACTTTGAATACCGAAGAAACAAGTTCTATCTGCACCATGCAGCGGCAACAATCTGTACCATGCGATGGCAACCGCCTATCCGCAGGCCGATCAAAAACCTTGGAGTACAATTGACGCTAACGACGAGCACCTCATGTTCAATCGGATATATGGTTGCCGGTCATACCATGCTATGTACACATAGCAGATGCGCCGCGCACAACGATCATGCCTCCCCACTTCGCGCTGTTGGAATATAGGGAAAGACAGAGATGAAGATAGTGATTTTGACTAGAGATACGCGGTCGTATTCAGAATATTCTTTCCATATACAGTACCTCCGCAAAAGTCTTCCTAATTCGTCAGTTCGTGTCTCAGTTCAGCCGCATTGAGCGGGGATAGTACCCCTCTTTCGCTTCCTCAGCCACCTTGACTTCTCTCCACCACTTCATCAAACATCATGATCCACGCACCGTACAGGTCCCGCGGAAATTTTAAGCCTCAGACGGTGTAAGCTCCGAAAACATATCAAAAATATTCGAACGGAAAACGAAGAAAGTTGCACAATGTCGCGAGGACCATGATCATTGCGCACTTCATCTATGGTGTCGTTTTGGCGGTATCCCTCCTTGTCGGGCGCCCCTGTTCGACTGTGAAGAATTTCCTCCATATAAACGTGCAACAGATAATCTCCCGCGATCCGGCCGGCCCAAGGTCCTTACCGATCGAGACAAGCGAACGATCCTACGTGCCGTACGTAAGCACCGGCAGTATACATGCGAGCAAATTCATCAGATCAACGCCCCCGATACTAGGACTTGGCTGCGGGAGACTTGACTGCGGGAGACTTCCAGTGGGTGGGTGCTCTACAGCGACGAGTGCAGCGTAGCAGCAGCAACAGGCCAGCAGAGGGGTCTCCAGCACGCCGGAACAGGGGAGGTGGCAGGTAGACCATGTCATTCCTGTCAAGCATCGCCAGGTGAAATTGAAGGGTTGGGGTTGCTTCCGGGGCAAGCAGCGCGGTCCACGAGTTCCGCTGAAGACTGGCACCGTCAACGCTCGGGTTTACCGAGACCTACTACGTCACTGGCTGCTTCCAGTCCATGCGAAAGTACGTTCAGTTGTCGGAAATCCGCTTTCCCAACAGTATAACGCCAAACCAGCCAACACTGACATTCTTAAAAGTTACGCTGTTCCGCTCGACTCCCAGCCTGCATACTCCTCTGAGCTTGATCCGACCGAGCTCGTTTGGACCTTGCTCAAGCGGCAACTCCGAGCGGATAATCCTGACCTTACCAACTACCCAGGAGGCCCCGAGAAGATGAAGGCGATGCTGGCAGAAGTTCTTCCGCTCTGCTGGGAGAAAATTCTGCAAGCAGTTTGCGGCGCTATGGAAGACTCAGTTCTATTCCTTCTCGGATCCTGGATCTCGTTACCCGCTGGTAGTCACCGTGCTGCTAGGATCATTCTTTTATCTTTCTCATATCCTCTTCACTGGTTCTGTTTAATGTTCTGTACCTAAGTAAGTGCTTGATTTATAGTGCCCCAGAGGTGAAGGAGGTGAGGGAACCCCCCAGTCAGTGCTAGTGAACTGAGACACGATCTGACTGACCACGGAGACTTTTGCAGAGGTACTGTACAACGGGCCTCAGGGTGAACAATATCACCCGAGCAAGTGCTCGGAGACTCGGGCAACCGCCATCTCCGGACACCCTTTCCGGTCCGCCATCTCCAGACGCCCATTATTCTAACACTTCCCCTCGCACGGAAGATGCCAAGGAAAGCAGGAGAGGAAGGGAAAAGGAAACGGCCAATATAACAAACAGCAGCAGGGGGAGAAATAAAAAAACAGTGAAAGCCAGTATCCTCAGATGCCTCGATAATCGTCATAGCCGTGTAAAAATCCTCATGGAAAAACCACGGACATAGGAGAAAGAGTGCATCCTCCAACGAGAGAAAGGAAACCTGTTTAATCAACTGCCAGTGCTTCACCAGAAGCTCCCCCTGGATACTAGGCCGATTCACCGGCCGATTCCGGGGCCGATCCGTTGGATAATATGTTCATTTGTCAGCAGTGAGAGTAGATAGCAGGTACATCAAAATCAAGCGCGAACAGCAGCTTCGGTATGGTGCGCTACAGCAGCTCCAGCATCACCGGGAGCGTGCAGCAGCTCCACCAACATCGGGCCCGGACAGCAACTCAGTTATGGGACACCACAGCATCTCCAGTATCACCGAGCGCGCACAACGACTTCAAGTATCGATTCGACTAGATATCGTAAACGTAGAGTTATATTCCCGGCAAAGGAATTCGCAGGCGCGGGTGCAGAGGGGATTTAGTTCGCGAGAGGACTTCGTATGACGGTTCGAATCGTAGGTTCCTAAGATACGCAGAGTATCGAGGCTGCGCCTTCGGTGCACCGACTGTCGTCACGGCCCTGGGTAACAGTGTCAGCGTTCAGGGGAAATTTCGTTTCGGGTAACAATCTTGAAGGCGCCCTCTGCGGTAAGGAATGATTTCAGGTTGTCTCCACAAGTAGCAGTTTCGGGCGTTGAATATGTCGTCGACTTCGAGCGTGACAGATTTGATGGTAGAGGCCATGTTGGCGATGTTGTTACGACGCGACGCGGCTCAAGAGGCTTAAAAACGATTGTGCAGGGATGAGGTGAAGAAGCAAGGCCAAAACCTGAGGGTGCCTATCGACGGGGAGCGGACTAACAGAGAGTGCAAGCGGTCTCATAACCTGTTGGAATATAGGGATCGATAGAGATGAAGATAGTGATTTTGATTGAAGATCCATAGTCGTAGGACGAACATTCTCTCTATATACAACGGGCCTCATGGACTCGTCAGGGAAAGGTCGGGAAAACTGTTGTCATTAACAATGCATCATCACTGAACGCCTGCATATTATGCTTGCTGGGTTCCTTCAGGGGTCCCTCTTTCGGCAGCTACTATTCTGGCCACAGCAACACATATTAAAAAATAAATAAAATAATTTTATCTTGGTGTTTGTTGTGGAAAGGGGGTGTGTAACCGCGCAGTAATCTATGTACATATCACCAAGTAAAGAACTCCGGATACAACCCATTTTTCATTACTCCCTCCGCTCCCAACCCGTTAAACTCGCAACGCAAAAGTTTTATCAATTAAAAAAACATTTTGCTTATAATTCCCTCGGTCTACTATTCTTCTTTTTAATATGTTTCGGTAACAAATCAACCAGCGGCTCGTTAACAACCCCCATCTAATTCTCCACAATCTCTCGGTGTTGTACTTCTCACGCAGCCACCCTTTCCCCCCAAGGAGACGGGTCTCTTCATCATCATCCTGCCGAAAGGTGGTAGTCTTCAAACGTATACATTCGTCCGATCGGGGGAGGCCCCGTGCTCCATTTTGTACGCGTTTTTTAAACGAATGAAATGATATATTGATAAAAATACTCCCTGTTTTTCATGTTCTTACCGTGTCATGTGCGCTCCACGAATCGCAGTCAGGCGTTCGAAGCCCTGGGGTTTACTGACTCCTTCAACGTATTCATAACTTGCGCCGGTTGAATTGCGAAAGCAGAAGGTGCAATCTCCCTGCTTCTAGCCAGATCATGCTGGTGTTGCTCTGCATTTAAACGTTCGACCGTCACTGTGATCATTGGTTTGTTGACCGTACGCGTAACTTTGATTCGGACCTGACAAAGTCCAGGCTGTCGTGCTGCTGTTCTATATCGTCTCTTCACCCTATCTTTCGGTGGCGGAGGTTTAGCCCCCTGCTTTCTTGTTAACAATCGGCACTCGTATCTCCGTACTGTAACTTCGCCGTTTCGCTGTGATGTACAACCGCTGGGCCCTGCGTACACTGTACTTTTGAGTGGTCGCAGTACCTGTCAAATTCTTCCGCCGTCATATGTATCGATCGGAGTGTGGAGATAAAACAATTTGTTGCACCAAAATTTGGCGTTCTCGGGAAAGGGATCAAGGTGTAGGTCACAAAGTAGGCGCGAAATAGATGTAATCGAGGTTGTATGTATGTAGTATGGGTATTGGGATTCGCGTGTCTGGTAATAGTTTACCGCGTGCGGTGTGCATTCACTTGCCCCTTTTTCGCCACCAATGCCAACATCGAGGCAATTTTTATTTTTACTTTAATATGTGTGGCTGTGGCTGGAGTGGTTGCCAAATAGGGTAGAAATCGAGATCCCTACATGCACACAGAAACCGATCTTCGAACAGACACACATCCAGGCAACAGAACAACGGATGTTCGTTCCACACAAACAGGGCCTAAGGTGTACAGAAGTCATGGTGAGATACTTGCCATATCAAAGAAGCACATCCGCTAGTCTCATTGATTTCTACTCACTTGTTGTGTTTTGCCATAGCAACTGGTCTTCACTACTCAAACATAAGTTAACAACTATATACGTACGTACAGTCTTTACCCCGATTATGTTACAGAAAAGTCGGATTATGTGAGCGCCAGCGTCGGTTGGCGCGCGCCTCAAGAAGCAGTCTGGCGTGGCCATCACCGCTCGACGTAAGGCAGCTCTGCACCAGCAGCGGACACATATCATTGAGTGGCAACACATATTCTCTCGCCGAACAAAATTTCGGAGCTGAGCTGAAGGAGAAACGAGGTCGTTTTTGTTTAGTGCCCAAAGCACATACCTGACCAGCACCTGTGTGGCTCTTAACGGGACCTGCTGTGTGAACGGTATGGGGTTGACCATGAGGTACTCGCCACCATCAGCGGATACACTCCGTGGACGGGGTAGAAAAGGATGGGGAGAGAGGACATGCCTCTTTAGGATCCAGCGTACATCGGCAAGCCCCTTTGTGCATCTTTACTCGACCTGTTGTATGAACGGCATGGGGATAAAGGCTTCCTTCTTACTGGCAACAGTGGATGCACAGTAGCACATGAGCTGTGACAGAATTTTCCCACGCCAAAAGGGAACACCCGCACAAAAACGAGTGAGGGAAAAGCACATGTTTCTTTGGTACCAGTATACGTCGCCCGCACCTGTGTGCAGCGTCATCCGAGAGCTCCTGGCCGATTGCCGGTGCAGCCAGGCAGTATTGGACTTCCTCTCTGCTACAGATTGGGGAAGCCTGGTGCTAACCGAGGAAGACGCGCGGAGCGAGGTATCTGGGTGAGAGCTCCGGGAGCGCCGGGAGCTGGAAGAAGAGAGGAGGGCGGAGGCGGAGGAGACGAGTGCCACGGGGGAACTACTGCTGTTTCTACCCACGCCCTCTTTCATGGCATCCGGAGATGAGGGTTAGGGAAGCGAGGGGCCGCAATTCCCTTAGTTTCTTCTTTTTGTTCGGATAACCTGGACAAACTTCTCGCCGCCATAGCCTGGATAGGCTGTATGCGAGTGTGGATATACAAGAGAAACAGGTCGTTTCATTTCCGCTAAACAGTGTGTTAGTAATAGTCGTCCTTTTCCTCCTCTGCTTTGTCGCTCCTAAATTACCACCACCACAACCACTACTACACCTTTTCTTTTCATGCGTCGAACCGGGAGCTTTAACTGTCGTCGCCACAGGTGAAATCCTTGTTTTCCAACTGAACCTTGAGGTTTAAAAACGAGTGCGCAATGGTGGAGTGGGCGGACGCGTAGCGAAACGGCGGGTATATATCGACCGGTTGCGTGTCGGTAGAGTGTCCAAGCCGGGCTCATAACCTGTTGCGATATAGGGATCGACAGCGATGAAGATAGTGGTTTTGATGAATGATATGTACATAGTCGAAGGCAGAACATTCTCTCTACATACAACAGGACTGAGAGGCTCGTCAGGGAGAAGGACGGAAGAGTTTATCCTCATTGGCCAGTAGTATCTTCCGCACACCTTACCCGATGTTATCCCCGAATTCTCTGTGCTAAACTGACCGCGTGTGTCGTAGATGGTTGTCAGTATCCGCTCGGTCCCCGCCCCTTGGGCCGAGGCACGGAAGAAATCGCCCCACTTTGTCCCCTAATCGTCTCCCCTTGCCGGCGTAGAACCTCGTTATTTCCTTCAACTTTGTCCATACCTTCAAATTCTTTCCCCCTCCTTCAATCTCGACTTCTTTTCCTTCCTCTTTCAGTATCCCACCAGCTTTTCCTTCTCCTTACTCGGTCCCATCTTCATTTCCTTTTTCTTCGATCGTGTCACCTCTGCCTTCTCCTTCGCCTATACCGACTTTCTCTCCTCCTCTTTATCCAATCTTATCTGCTTTCCCACTTCTTCCTCAATGTTGTCTCCCTTCCTTCACCACCCTCGTTCCCACCTACTTCTCCTTCCCCCTCAATCGATTGATGACTTCCTTCTTCGCCTTCGACTCCGTCTCCTTTCCTTTCCCCCCTTTGGTATCGGGCTGCAGCAACTCCGCAAGACATTTGACATCCCGTTCAGCTACTTTCGTCATTCGAAAGGTGTGTGAATTTTCGTTAACTGACCTCCTTCTGAATGCAGCTCGGTACATTTTCGGACGATAGCTCACTTGGGCGTATGCTTCTCGTTGGTATCGAACGCTCGGCGTAGCGATGATTCCTTATTCTGGTTGTTGCTTAGCGTAGTGACGTGGGGGGGTGGGGGTCGCACTGATACTTCTCTTCCCGATTGGGCCCGTTTGACTTTCCTTCTCTCAGCCAATATTGATTTGCGAATAACTGCCTTCCTGTCCGCGGACAGAGGTTCGTTGGGGCAATAGTCCGCGATATGGCCAAGTTTTCGGCTCCCACAACAATGTACACTGCTGATGTCGAGATTCAGGTCTCGCTGCGATTGCCCCTGTTGAGCCGGGTGGATCGCGTCGGGATGGTAACGGGTCGGCGTTTTAAAATAATATTTTTCTCCGTATCTATTCGAGGATTCGGATAATGGGGTGAGTGTGGTTTCGGTTTCATTGGTTTGCCTGGGAATCAGTTGTTCGGACGCTGCGACAGAGACCCTATGCTGTGATGCGATCAAATATGGGCGATTAGCAATAGATCGAGCCACCATTGTTCCTTCGTCGAACGGGTTCTCCTTTCCAAGACTCCTGTGCGGTACAATTTCACGAACTCAGGGACCGTGTCAAACGTCACGGGGCCCTCCCCCCAAACCCATTGAGTATTCCACCCGGTCCTAGTGGAAGTCATCACACATCGCGTGGACAAACTTCAGCGCCAGTAGATTTCCGAGAGAGCCGTTGTCCCTCTTCGATATCATTTTTGCTTGGTCCGCGTATGATGAAATCGATTCGTTTCCGCCCTATTGTAGATTAATAATATTATTCTGCAGCCCAAAAGGTTTTTCATTAGCTGCAGTTCCAAAACCGAAGTTTGAAAGGAAAGTTCTTTAATCGTAGTCCCTTATGCCTCCTGCTGGTCCAGCACGTCAAGGCCACCGTTTGATCGTGAAGGCTTTGTTGGAATAGAGTTAACCTCGTCTCATCGGTCGTTTCGGCCGGTATTGCGAACGCTTTAGAGACGAATTCGACATCCGCGAGGTTAGCTTTCACATTCTCGTTAGCGCCCTTGAACAGTCACCTGAAGAGTTTGGTCGTGAAGGTAGCCATGGTGTTATTTCAGTTGTGATACGGGTCTATAATCGCTTCCTCAGCTAAACCCAGATTAACACGCGGAGGCGACTGAGGGGATTATTGGAGGAAGGGCCCGTATCCGGTGAGGGAAAATTCAGATACCAGTCTCGACGGTGCCCAACACCGATTGCTCCTTCGTTGCCCGAAACCGATCCTTCGAAAGAGAAATAATCGTCTAGTCCAGTTGACTTGTCTATTCCGTATATAACTGGTTCAGTAGGGAGGGTACGCTCGGCGATGGCGAATGGAGGGTGGAGTCTTCTGGGAGTGGAGCTGAACAGGTCCTTGGCCGCGGATGAAACGAGAGCTGTGATGCAGACGCCGTCTTAAACAAAATTGTAAGCAAAGGGTATTGGCCTCAACCACCCCGAGGTCATGGGGAATTGGTAAAATCTCTACTGCCTTTTCGTTTAGATGTAATAGCTCTCAAACAACTTGTAGGGGGTTTAACACGCTCACACATACGGGAAAGGTTCCTCCTAAAACACAAAAACTCCCCTCGAAACTCACTCATTGATCTAGACACATGCGAGTCTCTGCTGAATTCAAACCCCGAGTCCGAGCACCAAAAAAACTCCAAGTCACACCTCGTGCTGTTGGTGCTGTGCGTCTAGGTCGCAAAAGTGTCACGACTGATGATGAAGAGGGTCGAAAATACCGATGACGATGTTGTTGTTCTCGCGTTGGCTTACAAGATCTAAAGAAATCCCTGGAGAAAAACAACAAAACAAACAACCCCGGCCTCGTCAACGACGCTAAGACCGGCCACGTGACCGTGTGGCGCAGTACGATAAGTACGGTCAGGTGGCCAGCCTTTCCCCTCGCAATTCTGACCTCCACAACGTCAATTCAGGCTTTCGGGTAACCCTCCTATCCTGTGACGACGGATGGATGAATAATCTCTGCTCCTAGAGCCTGCTTTGACACTACGGCGGGCTCCAACCCAGTCCAGTGGCAGGATCGCCCATAAGGCGCTGGAGTCCGCCTCGCTTCCGAGTTGGAGTGGCTCACCAGTCCATGATAACCACTGGACGCCCGTGGAATACAACGCCAAAGCCACCAGCCTTTACTGAGGATTTCGGTGGCCTACCGTCGCGGTCTCCCTACATATGCGTTGCCTGGCCCCGACAGCAGGAGGTCGAATCGAATAGAGGCAACGCGGTCAAACGGCATGCGACTCCGCTCCGCGAAGGTAGTCCGCTGTTCCATCGCTCCGCCACTGGTTACTGCACGTTCTCGCCCGGCCCCACACGTTGAAGGTTGTGTACGTGCTGCGGCCGCCAAGACGACATGTGCAGCCTTAGTGCCGCGGTTTCGATGCGAGACGTTCATGAACGCCTGAAGCGCAAGGGGAGAAAGTTCTATCAGTGACGTTCGGAATGGCAGGGTGATGGGTTGGGGTGAGATACCGTGATGGCTATTAATCTGCAGCAGGTAATTCTTCTCACAGGAGTGCCAAGTAGGCGGAGTTGAAGTGCTCTTCTTCCTCCGAAATCAGGGTAAAACTTTCGCCATCAGTGCGCCCTCATCTGGATGAACCCATCCATCTTCTCCCGCTTCTCTGTTTCCCCGCCAATGCCTGAACGGCTAGATTGAGCCGCACGTTCACTTCCATGCCCCACGTCTGTTGCCTTCCGGAATGGATGCCCGGCCATAAGTCGTGGTAGCAGTTGGTGCCCAAAGATTGCGGTTCTGCTCCTAGTTGACTGGAAGCTTAGGCGTGGCGGACGGTGGTTGTTGGTGAGTGGCAGCAAATTGAATTCTCGTGTTGAACGGGATAATCAACTTGCCAGTCAAAACGCTGCGTAAATCGTTTATCATTGGGGGTGCGTCCTCCGCCGCCATCTAACCCGATTGGTGGATAAAGAATTAGGGCACTCGGGTTTGTCAAACACACTAGCGCGCTGCTGCTTCACCTTCTCAACAGACCTTCTCTGAGAAAAACACCACACAGCTGTTTCCGACTCTCTCACCCTACACGACCCGACTCTCATCTTGTACGTCCGTTTGACCCCACTCTCTTCCACCATCTCACCATTCGCCGCTGCTCACACACTCCAGCACATCCCTCACGTCCAGCTCCCATCTCCAGGATGACTTCTTTCCTCGGCCTGAGCGGCCTCGCCGGCTCCTCCCGCCTCTTCGCCCCCGCCTACATACCCGCCGAACCGCCGAACGACGTGGTCCGCTACGATCTCACACCGCACGGTTGGAGCCGCTCGGGCTCCAACCTCGACCACCCGCTCGTCTGCGCAGTCACGGACTGCCCGTGCAGGACGATGGTGCCGCGCTTTGGGAGGCATACCTCGGTGTGGCTGGAGGGCGAGGGCCAATGGCTCAGCCTCGACGCCCCCGAGGGACTCCGCAGATTCATCGCGTGCCGTACGCAGAACGCCCTGCCGCTGTGGGACGACGAGCACAGCTCTGGGAGTCTCTGGGCGAAGCTCCTAGGCTGGAGCTACTGCGCTACCGCCAGTGACCCGCCGACGACCAGTATCACCACCCCCGAGATCGTCGTGACTCTGCACGACGACGTGGACCACGACGATACCGAGGTCGACGACCCCGCCTACTGGTTGCTCTCCACCGAGTGGGGGCCCAGACTCAAGACACTCGTGCCGGACGCGGCCGAGGTCGGCGACTTTCCCTCCCACGACGGCCAGCAGGAGGTCGATGACCGCCCCGCCGAAGGGGCCGACTGCTTGGCGCCTGCGGGTGCAAGCGATAGTGGATACTCCAGCCCCGCGGAGGCTGCGGAGCCCACGGCGAATGCCTTGAGGGATCGGCAGCTTAACCAGAAGCTCGCCGACATGATCTCGGCCATTGACTGGGACGACGACGAGTAGGTGTTGCCACGGCCACCCAGAATGTTCGTCTCCCCCTCCCTCGACCTGCACTCCGGAAGGCAGCGCTAATATTAGCATCTAGGAGCGGTCCGCCGGCATTTCTTTTTTCTTCCCTTAATGTTCCCCCATCGCCTCACGCTCCTGTATTCTCAAACGATGTCTATCCCCCTGCCCTTCTCTCCTGCCCATTACCCACCAAAAGTTTTTTCGTTTTGTTTGCTTTATTTTCGTTTTCTGTTCCCCCTCGCCTCACATTCATGTATTCTCAACCGATGTACTCACTTCCCTAGTTGCCCATATCCCTTTTAAAAGCCAGTTTTCGTTGGATATCGGTGCGGCCTTCGTCTCCACGGTTAGTTTGTGAAGTGATTCGTGAAATTTGCTGCTACGTCCTTTTAGTCGGGAAGTGTAGTCGGGGTGATATCGGCAGGGAGTTTCTAGGTGCGGCCACGTTGGATATAACGTACTGCTTAGAGAAGGGGGGGTAACTGAGTGGGAGTGATATCGTCCTGTGAGGGTATGCGATAACATTACCATGCAAGCGTATCGGCGTGAAACCAGCAACGCACCGCCGCTACTGTATCTCGGTGATGAAGCGCTTTGGTTTACGGGGCTCTATGACTATCATTTGTTTTTGCCCCTACTTCGCTGCCGGGAACATTTTAAGCTGTGCACATTATGAAGATCGTCGGCACATTGTCCAGTCACCGAGCTCTAGTTGCAAGTGAACCGGTCGGTCATGATGCATCGTGCCCATCCAACAACGTACTTACACCGTGGATGCCCACTGCGAACCTATCTACACATCCGCCAAAAGTGACACACAAGAGCAGACTCTATCTCCCCCCCTCCCCAGAACCAACTCAAGTCATCAGACCGTGGCAACGCAGCTGCCATTCTTCGTACAATCGCCGATATCCTCCACACCAGCGGTGAAGCAGCCAAACAATAACCATCACAGAAACTCAAGTACATATAGACCAGCATCAGCAGCAGTAAACTGGCGAGACAACCACTCCAGTAGTAAATATCAGCCAGATTCCGTAGTAGTGGGCAAAGATGGCATCGGGTCAATCGGCGTTAACGTTCCTCAGCTGACCAAATTCGGGATCCAAAAACTCGTCGTAGTTTTTGTACCGCGGGTCGCGGATGAACACCACGGCGAAGCTCTCGTCCGCGCGGTCGACCTGGACGTCGAGGAGGTTGGCCTTCCGCAGTCGCCAGCGGTGGGCGATCTCGCAGATGCAGCCGTCGCCGCGACCCTGGATGCTGAGGACGGGTGCGGCGGGGTCGGCGAGCGGCTGGCCAGGGATCTGCGCCGCGGTGACCGGTACTACCCCGCTCCCGTCTGCGTCAGCACACTTTCATCCCCACTCGCGCGGGAGGGGACAACAAACGCATGGCAGACACGACGGCCGCGAGCTTGTCCTGTGTGTCGATGGCGGACGCGCGCGAGCGGTGGATGCGCGTGACGATCCGGACCTCGTCGCCGTCGAGGCCGTCCGGCGACCCCACCGTGCGGATATGCGCCCTGAGAACGACCCGACGGTCGTGCGAGCGCACCGGGAACACCACGTGTAGCACCGCCTCGCCGGCGCAGTACAGGGGATTTGTAAGCCGCAGCAGGACACGGACGATAATCGAACGGAACCGGAAATATTCGTAGGCGATGCACGGCATCATCGACACGGCGACCGGAGTAGGCGGATAAGAGGTACGGCGGAGGTAGCGGTGGAGGTGGGCGTGCCGGGGGGAGTAAGGATGGTGAGGAAGAATGGTGGGAGTTGGTGAAGGGAGGGAAGGAGAGAGGGAGGGAAGAGCAGCAGCAGCGGAGGAGGGCAGAGTTGGTGTGGGCGCACAAGCGTGACTTGTCGCCGTCCAGTGCGTGCTAGCCCCGCTGTAGCGGCATAGCCCGCCGGAGAGCGCGCCCCGCCCCGCTCGGCCGTGCCGGAATGTAAACGAACGTCCCGGAAAGAAGGAACAGCTAGACTGCGTGAGACGGTTCTGCGATCAAGTCGGGAGCGGCTTCACTCACTCCCATCGGGGGATGCTACGCACGGCTCTCATACATTCAGTTCGCTGTCTCTCGTGGCTTTCGCAACGCGCAGAATGCGGCGTCAGATAGTGTCACTCGGTTGGTTTCGTCATGCGACTGCGCACCTGGCGCTGCCCTTCTTTTGGATATCGTCGTGGCGTCGGCGGTAGGTTCTAGACGTATGCTGGTCGGTCTTGAGTACTCCATTCCTCTCTCGATCACCGGTACGAACAAGGCCTGTGGTACAATGGCAGAGTGATAACGAATGATCATCATGATCAAGCACTGCGTAGAATTGCGCTAAAAAAATCAAAGTGAACGCTAACTCGGTGTAGTTAGCCCACTAGTCGGAGCAATTACAGCCGTACTTGCGACAAGGATAATCGCAGTGATACTTTTCTCGGTTGGAAGACGGAGAAACACGCAGCGCGACGACCTCCACCCGCACCGCCGTCGCCGCTGTTTCTCGGTGGTCTCGGTCCACAGCCAACGGGAGGTTTCGGCATCCTCGCGCATGCCGCTGCATCCGTGGTCTGATCACCAAGCGCAATCCAGCTTATCCCCCATCACCGTCTCGCAGGAAAGTACACTCCACGTTCCGTTGTCGGACCTAACCCGACACCCGGTTCGCCTCTGGTGACGATATAGCCACCGCGGCCCGAGGCGCCATTAACCTCGGTCTGCCTGGAGCGGTAGTCGACAGCAGTTCGCTCTCTCCAGTGGGTGCTTGGTAGTTGAATCTGGGGCATCTCTCCGCTTGATGCAGCCTTGGTCATCCTTCCCTTCTGTCACGAATATCTTAGACTCGTGAGGTCTATGGCACTCGGGCGTAAGGATCTGCCTCTACACCTGCCAGCTCTTTGGCTGGAGTCTAACCTCCACCCGATGTAGAGGGTCCATACGATGTCTAGGGCTTTGTACTTGCCGTCAACCGGACATGGTAGAGTTTGGGTCTCCTGATTCGTCATTTCTTTTTTATTCGGCAATTGACTCCTGTGCCACCCGTTTTTGTGGAATTGGCTCCGACACCACCCATAATTTAAGGGGTCCGATACCACCCTTTTTGCCGAGTGATTGAAAATGTAATCGTCGTGACGGCGTCGCCTCCTGCTTCTCTACACCATATCACCAGCTCCCCCTCCTCCCTCTAGCATCACCACCTCCATACTACCAACAGCCCCCGCCCTACCCCCAGTATCGCCACCTTTTTACCACCAACAACCCCCCCTCTCCCTCCCATGTCGCCACCTTCATACCAACCCATGCCACCAACCATAGACCCTCGCGATCTCATCAGCGAACAGGCAGAAGAGGCAGAAGAGGATCAGAGCGCGCTCCATTTAGGACAGCAATTTACAGATTTTGCTGCGTTCCAAGCTGCCATGTTGTGCTGGTGTGCCGCAGCCCCAGTTTGATGTCCGTATCAGATATCCGACCGCAATGCGAACTTTGTGATATGTTTGTCAGGAGAAGTACCACCTATCCTCTATGATCAACGGACTGACAAGCTGGGTGAATCTCACGTCTGCCGGACGCCTATCTGTTCTTTCCGGGTTCGAGCTCGGAACAAAGCCAACCGCAAGTGCATTGGGATCACACGATCCACATACTGTTATCCCACGGGGCCGTCTTGCGGGGGGGCACAAGCGGAAGGGAGAGCGTCGCAGTGGAACTCACGGTTCAAGCCCTGAAGGTACAGCGAAGCCGTGTTGCCCAACATGTAAAATGCCCGGCCACTATGCTCCCAAGTGCATTCAGAGGCACACTTAGAGTAGAACCAATAGCGCTACCAAATCTGTCTTGCCTACCACTCTGTGTTTCACCTACTACTGCGTTTTTTATTCGTGGCGTCGCGACTATAATGAGCAGTTGCTAAGCCGAAATTCTATCACTCGACAAAAAGGGTGGCATCGGAGCCAATTGCCGTTTTGTTATTTCATTGCTTATTGCTTCGCTTCTCACATGCAGGCAGAAGGGGAGCTTGCAACCCACCGCCACTGCGCGGACAGCAGACGGGAAAAACGGACAAAATGTACGCCACCGTAGTCTAGATAGACTGCATGCAAGTATGATTAAACAAAAAAAAAAAAAAAAAAAAAACTAGCACACGGCGAGCCCAGGACTGTAGACCCCTGGATTGAGGGAGAGAGGGGGATTTGCACTCCCTGAAGGGGCCTGTGAAGCCACAAAACTCAGCGAAGCACTGCTCCTTAGCCACACGTAAGGTCAAATGGCAGCTGCGAGAATTCGGTCACCTGAGGGGTTCCACCAGGTTGAGAGCAGGAGACCCAAACTCCACCATGTCCTTTCAATGTCCAAGCCTAGACCAGGGCTACTACTGTAGGTTGAGGGCAAATACAACGATATGCATGCCGGTAGCTTGCCAGATATCTCACCACGGCGCGAGTGCGACGGCACCACTCTGAGACACCTCGGCAGCTTGCCTGCAGGAATTCGCGAGCATCACGGATACTCACCCGCCTTGGCGCCGCGGCTCAAGTTGAACAACTTTCGGTCCTTCCGCGCGAGCGCTGAGAGGAAATCCTGTGGACGCGGAGGAGGCGGTAATGACCTGTTCGCCGCCGAGCGCTGCAGCCGGCCAATACCTCCACTGGACAAAGAATCGGCCGACCGCTCAGTATTGGTGCTGCCGGTACCGAACGCGGACCCGTGACCACCTGTTCAAGGAGTGTAGAGGCGGAGGAGCTGCGTGCCACTGGAGAGCCGTGTGCCGTGGAGGGCCCTCTTTCGTGACATCCGCAGACGAGGAGCACTAGGGGACCGGGCCGAGCTTTCTGATGTAGCTTGCGTTTGTCGCTCGCTGTCGTTCGGTCATTCTTTCTTTCTTTTCCTTTGTGATTTCATTCATCTTCTCGGGACAGGCCCTGGGCGGAGGGCAAAGGACGGCTTGCTAACGTGCCGCCAACGCGCGGACTGCGGACGGGGGAAAAATGGATGCAAGGTGCGCCGCCATAGTCTGGATACATAGGCAGCATGCGAGTATTGACAAACCAAAAAAAAAAAAAAAAGAAAAAAAAAGCGCTGCAGCTGGTCGCTGAGGGAAAGTAATGTGCACACTCTCCTGCGTATGCCGCAGTGTTCCGATAACCGCGAATCAAGTCCAGAGTGCGTGGTATCGGCGCGCGCAAAGTCAAGTGTTCTTGCGAGAATCTCTAACTGTTTCCGGGCATCGTACACCAGCTGCAGCATGAGTCCAGCTAGTCTCACGTCCTACAAAATGAGTTGCAGTAGCATGCATAAGTACGCACTATGGACAAAACAGCTGCAACGTTCGACATACATAAAGGCGCCAAAAACGCGCCGTAAACCCCCCGCTTCGGAGGGGGTAAATGCAGAATGAAGCCACGCTTCAGGCGTACATAACTACATATCTAGAAAAAAAACATTACAAGGTCGTGCAGACGCTCGCTGCAGGTCCCCCACATGCAAATGGTCGGACCCACTCAACCCTGTGGCACCATCAGTATTTTGTCCTCGACGCACCAGACATAACTACGTTATACGTTGCAATAAAATATCGGGCGGCGACCAGCGGCGGGCTCGTGTTCAACGTCACAGCGTGGGTTCGCGGGTGACTTGAGGACTTCATAAATTCCCTCGCGGCGCAGGCTGCAACAGGAGATAGAGTCTCTCTTCCGTCCCCTTCCCGGCTGGATCCAAGACAGCGCACCGCATTTCCGAGCCATCTCGGTCGCCAATGCCTCGTTGGGCTTCCGACTGGGGCTTTTTGATGTAGAGTACGTCGCATAGATAGCGGGGGTTGCACGTGGGCGGGAAAAAGGGGGGGGGGGGGGACTTTGGGTGCGGGGGTATGCAGCCAATTGTGGCGTCTGCGGCAGGGCGGGAACGCGGGAACTCCGGCAAACTGGCAGTGCGCGCAACGCAGCTGCAACGAGGCGCGGCTAGCGAGGCTCCAGGTCGCGAGGGGATCGTGACGATTCGTGAGTTGAGCGAGCGGGCACGCACGTGACCGACGAGCGAGTGGAGTCGGTGCATCACACGGGCGCGCCGCGTGTTCGCGTACGCAGATGGGTGAGTGGCAGAGGACGCGACCGGACGACCGGGGACACGAGCTGGCGGGAGAGGTCACGGGCGGACAGGAGAGAACGGGGCGCAGACAGTGGCCCGAGAGTGCGATGGGATCTGGCTTTATTTGCTGGACGGCCGACGCTCGTACCACATAGTTAAGATGCCCAGAGTCACAGCCAGCGATGCAAAACCAACCAAGATTTTCAACGCGGCTCAGAGAAGGCAGACAACACCTTCGGGGGAAAAAAAACATCCCCTTTTGCCTGCTTCTCGTTTGGAGCCGTGGGGTTGTTGAGGTGATCCCAGATCCGTGGTGGCGGTTCTGGTGGCGGGGTTGGGTTGCAATCAAACTTCCCTGGCAGTGCGGCCCTCCACAAAAAATCCCGGTTCTGAAAAAGGCCCATTTCCAGCTGTGTATCGTTGCACTCGCTCGTACGGTTTTTTAAGATCGCGGCGAGGAACACAGAAAGTCCGTTTCCTGTCCGCAGTACATATACATATACGTTGGAACGCGGCAAGATGTCTGCACACGGAGGGTTTGGATGACGACGACCGCGCAGCGGAATTTTCGCGTCGTGTAACGTCGCACACCATTGTTTTGGTCGATATATTGATGGATACAATTGGTTGGGTTCGCGTAAATTGGCCGCGAATGGGTCCGGCACGTATCGCAGCACTGCAGCATAGATAACATGAAACACCAAATCGGAGAGCGAAAATTCAGTTTGCCGAAATGCGTGCGCAAGTAGTAACTATGTCGGGCGCAAATCGTAATGCGTGTCTGGCACGCCCGCCCTCCGTCGGGGGGGGGGGGGGGGGGTTTACTTGTGGGCTTATCGGCGGCGAGCAAGGGGCGGGGGCCGGCCGGGTGGACCGCAGGCGCCCCGGCGTGCCGAAGTATCCTTCGGTGGCCCGCCGGGCTGGCATGCGATCGACTTTTCCGGAATGCGCGGCCCGACCGGAGCGCCGTCCTCCGTCGCAGTTCCGACGCGGGGCGACATCGCGCCGCCTCGCCGCGCCCGAACGGCTCCGAGCTGGGCACGCAACCCGGCAACCGCCCCGGGTCACGTCATACCCGTCCAGGGGTAACGGCACTAGGCTGCTTGCGGATCGCGCGGTGCGCACAGCGCTGCTCCCTACGGATTCCAGTTTATTAATAGCCGCCCGACTCGGCTGCGATTGTCTAGTCTACATACACACATAGCATACATACATAACTTGGCTTCGTTGCGCACTCGCTGTTCGCGCGTTGCGCAGTCGGCTACCCGTGAATCTCCGCGATACGAGGACAGCAGTCTCCCTTGTGCAGTTTTGGGCCCTCAGCGGAGGGTTGAGGCCATGTCCGCGCAGGCGGTGCAAACACGTCGCGATGCGGGGCGGTCGTTGGAAAATCGTCGTCTAGATTGTCGCCGATGAAGCTGAGCACAAGAAGAGGAAAGAGGCTGCGTCGACTCATCCCCCCAGTCTATTTACAACACCGTCATGGTACATACGCAGCTAACGCAGGGAAGCCTGACGAAATCCATCCCCTTGCAAAAAAGCAACCGCTGTAAAACTCCAGTGTCCCGCCAGCACCTGCAAGGTATCTATCTATATTGTACATTGAAGAGAAAAAGGAAATCACTCCGGCCGAATCGAAGGCGCGGAGCCGAACGACGGTGGACGAAAAGAAAAAAAATAGAAAAAGGGTCGCTTCGTGGGCGAGATCGAGTAGAGAGTCGGGGTCGGGGACGAGCCGGCATCGCCGGCGGTGAGGTCGTTCATCACTTCCGCGACGGAGGATTCAACGGCGGAAACATTCCTGGCGGCGGGTCATCGAGGTCGGGCGTTGGCAAGCGCTCGAATGCCGGCGTCCGAGGTGTCGGCGGTAATGTGGGTTCCGTCAGGCGGTAGTAGCTGGGCTCGTCGTAGGCGCGCCGAGGATACGATTGTGGTGACGGCGGAGGGGTTGCGGGCAGTGTGTGCGGCATTGCGTCCGTTCGGTCTGTGGGGGACGCTGAGGATTAGCCACGATAGTTGCGACGAGCGGGATTCGGAAGCACGCACCTTGGCGACGGGTCGAGACTGGATGCGAAGTAGAAAGAACCGAGTTCTGCGATCGAAAGACGAGACGAACGGAGCGAACAGATGCTTGCTTCTGCGGACGGACGGCGTGGGGGATGGCGAGGTGAGCTGCTGGGAACGGATTTCTCGGAACCGGAGCGCGGGCGTGGATCCTTTTTAACGGCGGGCAGCAGTCAGCACCGAGAGCTGTCAGCATCCCTACAGAACCCCGCCGAAACATTATCGCTAAGGCCCAGCTCAAGTCACGAGCGCCTGGCTCCCCGAATCCACGCGTCCAACAGCGTGTCCGCAGCCTCCGTAAGCTGTAGCCAGTGCAACCTGACTTGGCGGTGGAAGACGCACCGAAAACTGCTTTGCAGATCAGGGAAACACAGTGCTGACGGATATGTTCTGGTTGCTTCTCGTGCCAGGTCGTGCCGACTGCTGGCGCGTCCAATCACCCGCCTTCCAGCAGTCCGCACGCCAGGTCCGCCGTCGAGCGCCGCATTGCGTCGCCAGGCCTGCAGGGCTTCGGAAGACGCCGACGACTGTGCCGTCCGCGAGAATGTGGTTAAGCGTCTCTTGAGCGCAGGAGCAGCCCCGATAACGCGCGCCGCACAGTGCACAGTCGCGGGTCGGTGACTCACTCGAACAGCTCGCCCACGCGTCGCACATCGAGTAGCGCATTAGTCAGCGCTTTGAAGGCGGCAGCCCGTCGTGGGATTAATCGGCAGCCAGGGTTGTAGGGAGTCTGCGTTGGGAACGGCAGGTAGCAATGTAGGGAGCTGAACTTCGTGCGACTGTGGAGTGTGCGCGGTGTCGGTGTCCGGAGATCCGCTGCCAGGCGTCGGCGCGCATCTGATAAGATAGGCGAAAATACCTTCCGATGGTTGGCGGGTCTGCCGTCCACCCACATCGCGGCAATGCAGATGACGCATGCCCACCTTCGGACAGCATCTCCACACGTTTATATTTCGGCCTCTGTGGGGGTTGCTTGGCGAGCGGGGAGCCAGTGCTGTCGTCACCTCGGATACACATGGGGCGCACACGACTGGATGTGCGAATGCGCGTACGCGCGCAATCGTAAACGGGAGCACCTGGTCTCAACAAAATCTCGGTGGCAGGGCACACGTATGAACGGCACTGGCGGAGCCTCATCGACTTCGTAGTGGAACTTTGCGCAGTGCAGATGCCAGTGCAACGAGCCGAGCAAATAAGCTCACGAACATACCTGGCTCCGCGACAGTAACCCAACCGAGAATTCGGAGTGTGCACCGGTGATTGGCTGCGAGCGGTACCGGCAGCGTTGACGAATTTCCCGTAGTGGGAACTGTGCTGGAGTGTACCACGTTCTCGAGTAGACTAACAGGAGTCGCGTGTACTCGGCGTCGCGTACGCCAGGCGAGTGTGAGATGTTCCTCATCAGGGCGTCCATGCAAGGTACGTACGCGCTCATCGGTCGCCGCCAATGGTGACGAGGATCCACGAGTGCATATCAGCGGTATGCGTCGTCACCCGTCGTACGTGTCGCTGTTGACTCTCTCCAGCTGTCGTAGGTACTCGCCACGTCCGCAAACACGACCGTAGGTATCTCGAATATTCCGCACCGACAACCCTGGAGGGAGGCAGAGCGGGCCGTAGCTCAGGGCTGCAGACGTAAACGCAACCGTAATTCTCCTCGTCGCAGTCGTGTTCGACATGTCGGAGGGCTCCATGCGACCGGTGTCCACCGCCGAGGCCAGCCATGCCGGCGCCATAACCATCGCCGGTTCTCCAGGGCCAATTCCCGGGAGAGAAATCCACGCTGCGCTTCACTCCTCCGTCGCAAGCTTAGTTTCTGAATTGCATCCTCGATTGTCCGGCCCGTTTTGCCGGTGCCACATCGAAAGTCCCCAGACACCTCCTTCCTCGATGGCCACTTTCTCCATCCAGTCATTCTACTCCTTTCCCATCTACTCGGTGCCTTTTAGATTCCATGTGCCGGTGGCTACGCGATGACCCCACATCTACCTGTCCCCGCGTCAGCGGTGGAACCCTGGTGGAGGATTCCGGCACCATACCTTGCGGACAGACCGCCCGGACTCCTGCCCAACACCGTGAATGCGTTCGGACTCTTGCCGTCGAGGCCCACCGTAGGTTTTGCTCTTCCGTACCTACAAGGCCGGAGCATGTCACTTACGCCGCTCGCCATCCTGCTTGGATCCGTCCGACGGTGGCTGATCTCGACAGCCTGCAGGTTCCTCCAGAGGCGGTTGTGCGGATCTTCCCCACCGTGTCCTATCGAGTTAGGGGCTTGGCTGCAGCACAAACCTCCCGCAACGACGACATCTGAAGGATGTAGTTCACCCGTGCTTCGGAGGACTTTCAAAGGTCCTCGAGATAGACGACGGTACCGGGCGCAACAGGCAATGGTAGCAATGCAGCTCGCTCGGGCCTTCCACACGACGCTTGTGCCCAGATCCAGACAACGGGATTCCTGACGACAGGCCGATTCCCGTCCGCCAGCGACAGCCTCCCGAGAAGCCGCGAACAAAGTCGCGATGCCCTCCCTGTCCGCCGACACCGTTAGGCAGTCGCCCGCTGCTGCTGAATATCCTCTGTCCTGGATCCCACGGATGGAGCTGAGGATTGGGGACGCCCGCACCGACGCCGGAAGACCGTCGAGTAGTTGCTCGTGGTGGTGCGGACCGGGTTCGAACGTCGGCGCAGACCTGTGCGAAGTGGCGACAGTCCAACTCGGCGAGCATCTGTGGGAGGTGTCGAACCGCATTCCTCAGCAAAGAGGATATATGCCCCTCCGTCAGAGGGTGCGCTCCTACCCCTCGTAAGCAGCGATGGACTGGTAGTCGACGCTCCATGTATGTGGCGGCGTCTTGGTGATGAGGAGTAGTTAGTCTCCAGGTGCCGCGCATCGTCGGGCTGGTCGCTCGCGGTTGTTCCGTGATTGTTGCTGGAGGAGGGGTGCCCAACGCGCTGCGGGAAGGGTAGTTCGGGAGGCTGGCCACCGATCTTTGTTCTGCGTCATGGGTCGGCGCGCCGAGCCAGCGACACGGCTGCGTCCGAACAACTGTTCCGTCTCCACCGCCGAGAGCGCGAACTTGCCAGCACGCAGCAGGCCCAGCGCCCTCTGCCTGCTCTCTCCTCTGCTTTTTTGTCGCCACCGCTTCGATATTCCTGACCGTGGTGCAATCGTGTGTGATGCCCCGTGATTCGCCGAGATGCTGCAGGTACGTATTAGCGCACTGGTAACGAGACGACTTCTGACCGCTGATTTGTCGAGGATATCAAGCTCCGAACCGCATCTGGGACAACGGGACCCAACCACCTATGGACATTCCGCCGCGGCACCACGTCCCCGGTCACTGCCCCACGGCCGCCAGCACGAACGCGGCGATCGCCACATGCGGCTCCAACTCCGGTTCCTGCAGCAAGAGGTGAGATACTGACATACATAAGGCTGCGGTTTGATCCAGACTTCCAGCTTCGTCAGTCTTCGTTTTTTTTTTTTCGTCCGCCGTGCCTCGGAAGTCTTCACGGGCTCCGCTTCGGGTTTCCCCAGCCCCGCGAGTCGGTCCCGCGCACGGCTTCCGGTTAGACACGGGCCCGTTTCCTTCCCGCGAGGACAAGTTGCTGAATTCGTGCCGCGACAGCGCCTCTCGACGCCGACCCGACTCCACCCTCAGCGGCGCGGGAGACACCGGACACGCGCCCGCCGGACAAAAGGTTGTCGCGCTGCTCTTGTGCAGCCCCGCGTGCGCTGCGCCACAGTCAGCACGCCGCCACGCGAGCTGCTCGCTTCTCGCATCGCACGGCTGCGGCGTCCCCGCCCAACGGAGTGCCCTACCGCCCGCGCTGGCCCGTCCGTCGATGCGCACTGTCTTGCGTGGTTTCATCCCTTGCAAGGCTACGCAGCTGAAGCACTGCAGTGCCTGTCGCACGCGCTGATTGGCCGGCGGTGGCGCAGTGGGCTGGGGTTTCGGCTGGTCCAGATCGCCACCGCTACACAAACAAAATTGCGGCAATGTTGCCGCACTGCTGCTGGCATTGCAGCCGTTCCAGATGTTTTCAATCTAGCAGAGCACATTGTCTCCAAGATTGCGTCTCCGACTCCGGTCGATGGCGGCCAGTGGCGGAACCGCAGCCGAGCGAGACAGCCCCGGAATGTGCCGGCCGCTCCACGCTGGCGGGCGACCAGCCACCACGACTCCACGGCCGACGCTGGCCCAAAGCAGCTTCGGTCGTCGTTCGCAGCCCTTCCAGCTGACACCTTCCAAAAACAATATGTGCAGCGGCTGCGCCCTCCGATCTCTACAAAAAGCCATCCACCCCCGCTCGCCTTCTGTTCTGCCTCGCCCCCAGTTTCCGATCGCCAGCAACCCTCCTTGTCCGTGTTGATCCATCACTTCTGAGAAGCGACAGAAGCCAGTCTTCTTTTCCCCACACAGTCCCTCCCCCCACGAAACCGATCGACGATCCTAAACTGCGCACCCACTCGCTTGGCTCCCCCTCCCCCGGCGAACGATATCGACGCATTGACTGAGCGCTGCTACGCCGCAGCCGAACCTGACACGCCTCTCCCCGCACCGTCGTCGATAGACACTCCGCCTCTCCCTTCCGCCGTCACGTTGCGATGTACTTCACGCTCCCCGTCCTCGTCGCGCTCGGCCTCGCGGCCTTCGCCCCCAGCGCGCTGGCTGCCACGTTCGGCTCCTGCCGGCCCGCGAATCAGTGCGGCTACATGTGCTGCACTGGCGACGAGGTCTGCGTGGACTCGTCGATGTGCGTCGGGCCGTCGTACGTCTCGAGCGTGCTCGCGTCGCACCCGTCGCTCGCATCGAAGCCGAGCCGCGTCTCGTCGCTGCTGTGCGAGCTCGACAACCCGACCAGCCTCAGCAGCGTCTTCGACGAGTACCGCCACATCATGACCGACGCCCCGGCGCCCAGCGACCTCAGTCCCACCGTCCCCTCCGGCTTCTCCGTGCCCGCCACCCTCGACCCCGAGACCATGGGCCCGATCCCGACCACAGCGCCGACGAAGCCGGCCGCCACCAAGGCGCGCTCGTCTGAGCCGGTCGTGGCGACTACTCGCGCGCCGGTCGCGACCACGCCCGCAGGTGGCAGCGCGAACGCTACCGTCACCAGCGTCCCCGCCGTCGAAACCGCCAACGCCGCCGTGGGACCCGCGTCGGCGTACGGCGTCGCGGCGTTCCTCGCGGCGGCTGCTGCCGCGGTGGCGGTGCTGTGAGTGCGGGAACTCGAGCTGTGCTTCTTCTATCGCGTGGACTCTGTACTGCCTATTCTCTTTCGGAGTGCGTGCGTTGTACTGTACTATTCTCTTTTCGGCGGGCTTTGTTTTCTCGGGCGGGAGTCTTGGGGGGGCGTGGTGTTATTTTAATGCGGATTTTTTTTAACTATTCTTTTCTTTTCTGTTTTCTATGTTTTCGGTTCCCGGCGGTTCGATTCGGACGGGTAAGCGCTGTGGTTCGCAGGGACCAACTGCCGTCCGCACTCGCGCGTTTGTAGCACATGAACCGGATGCAAATGGAACAAGCCTGCGATAATCTACCCTCCACGTTCCGGCGCCAAGTGACGGCGTTGATGTCGTTCCTCCTCCTCCCCCCGCGGCACCGCGGCATCTTGCTCCATTCCGCATCGCCACCGCACTCGCACATCCGAGTTCACTCTCCCCTGCCCCTTCCGTCCGCTTGCTATGTATCGTCACGAATCGCATTCCGCGCTGCTGACGTCCGGCCGCCGTCCATGTGTCCATCCATTCATCCATCCGTCCATCCGTCCAGCCAACTCAGACGCCATCCAGCGGTGCTGGCTGGCAGGTAGGAAGGTAGCCATGCCTGCGGACGTCCGCCGCAAGCGCTCCGTCACGTCGCCACCAGACATATCGCCATCGTCTGGCGAAAAAAGAATCGTAGAAAGCCAGCCAGCGGCCCCAGCAAAACCCTCCGCCACTGGGCATCACTCGTCCCCGCCATGGTGATAGCCACCGTGTATCGCCCGGGCGGGCGGTGAGCAACGGAAGCGCAGACCAGGCGGGGCCTGTTTGTCGTGCTCGTCCTTCCCCCCGCTCCCCTCCGTGGGGAGGAGCAGCAGCTTTCGCCTTTGCTCTTTTCTGTTGACTCCCCCCCCCCCCGGTGTGGGTTCCTCGTTGCGCCACACACCGCCACGGGGCGCAGGCGATGTTTTGCGGTACAAAAACCGTAAACTGAGAAGGACCGTCGCCACGGTCTAGCCAGGTCGCAATGCCGATAGTGAATTATTATTATTACGTTTTTTTTTTTAATTGAAAATAAAAGGCTGGCCGACAGCGTAGTTACACGCGCGCCCCGTAAATCGAGGATTTTTACTCGACGGTAGGAAACCTATCTACGTATCACGCACATAGATAGCCAGAAAGGGGGGGGGGGCAGGTACGTCGAAGTGAATTCCGTGTGGCCGCGCCGATGTCAACAGCAGTTCTGGGCCCGCCGGATGAAAACTCGCTCGGCTCAAACGGGTTTGGTGAGTGTGCACGCTATGGTAGTTATTTTGTTAATCCTCTCGATGATGAACAAAAAATTGGTCGCATAATAAACCTTGGATGGGAACGATGTTGAGGCGATTATTGAATTCACCTAAAAAAAAAAAAAAAAAAAGGAAAAAAAAAAAAAGAATGAATGAATGAAAGAATGAAAGAATGAATGAATGAATGAAGGCATCGTGCGGGCCGGTCTGGCGGCTTCCCCCCCGACAAAAGAAATCGCCGTCACAGCATCGCGACACTGTGCTACCGCCATCCACATCTCGCGGCCCGCAACCTCATCCACCGCCGACGGTCTGGAACTTCAGAAAACTCGTTATGCAACGGACTCCACATCTGTACTCTCCCCCCGCTCCCGCCTCCCATCACAGCCAACCTCCCTCCCTCACCGCCCCCTCCCGCTGCAATCGCCTCTCCGTCGTCTCCCTCCTACTCCCTAAACTCCCCCTCTTGCATGCGTGATGGTCACAAATGACAGAAAAAAAGCCCTAAACCCCGACTGAACGAAAAACGTGCAACCATCGCAGACGTGGAGAGAAAAAACAAGAAAAACCAAAAGGTTAAAAGGGCAAAAAACAACAACAACCGGTAACAACAGAGATCTGACAATCGACGGAATACCAACAGTTGAAACGACCGGCATCGAACACCCAAATCGTCTGCTGCCCCCAAAAGATACCACGCACTTCGGAGCGGACACAGACCAGACCACAAGTACTCCCTCCCCCCTCCCCTCCATCTTCGGACTTCGTTCACCCATCCACCGCGACGACGAAAGACAGTCGCCGCCTACCACCCTTGCACCGGTGAGACGCCAGATGCCACCATAAATCCCTGGAGAAAAGTGTTCATGTTGTCGACGCGCCAGTCGTTGCGGATATGGAACCACAGTTCGTCCAACCGTTCGACCGCCAGTTCGTCGAGCCCTAGCTGCAGCAACTGCGCCAGTAGCCTTAGCTGCTGGACGAAAGCGGCTATGCTATGGTGTGTGTTTGTTTGCACGACTACGGGGGCGGCATAGGTTCCCGCAGCGTTTGAAGGCGTGGTAGTAGCTAAAACTAAGGCCGATGACGTGAAGGATGCTGCAGTGGGCGCAGGGGCAGTGGAAGCGAACCCAGTGGTTGAAGGCACGGTCGCTGGTGGGCACGCAGGGATTGCAGTCGGTTGCTGTACAGGGCCGGAGTGCGCGGCTGTGGGGCTGGAACGGTTGGCGGTGGATATCAAGGGCCCGGCTGCAGCGCTCGTTGGCCCGGCGGCGGAGGTCGAGGTGCTCGGAGACGAGCGAGACGGCTCCGCTTGAGTCGAGCCGCAAAGGCTGGAAGTGGCTGTAGGCTCACGCAGGATAGGCTCTTCCGCCTTGCGTTTCTTTGATAGGGACGCTGTACGCAAAGCTTCGGCCGTGGGAGAAGCATTCGCAGCGGGCTTGCGTGCTGGTACCGTTTGCGGGCTCTCCTCTCCGCTGTCCGGCGGATCCAAATTGACAACTTCCCTCCCGGGAGGGCGGCGCGGGGCTGGGCGGCCCTTCGGGCTGTGTGATGATATCACAGCATGCTTAGCCGCTGGCCCTGCGCATTTGGTTTGCTCATTGTCGTCGTCACGCGAGAGAATATGGTACCCTGGCGGCAGAATAGGCGTTTTGGTTGGAGGTTTGGCCGGGATTTTGAACGGCGGTGGAGACTCTCTGACAATGCGTTTCGGCAGGTTGCCATTAACGTTGCGAGGGTTTATACCGACACGGCGCCGCTTTTCCGGGGGTGAGGGCGGCCCGTCTGCGAGCTCCTGCACGGACTCGTGCTGGGGTACGAGCTTGCTGCCAGCGTCCGTGTCATGGATGGCGACAGTATCCTTGCCCTTCCGCGTGGCAGTCCTTTCGGCGGACGGCGCGGATGATCCCATGAATTTGGACTGCACAGTTTCGCGTGGTGGCTCGGGTTCCGGCGAGCCTTCACCGTTACGAGCACGGGCGACTGCGCGGCGCAAACGATGTCTCTTGAGCAGTATTCAGTGACGATGTCCATCGGAGTAGCCAGCCAACAGGGGTGAGCACTTACGCTGGCAGTGGCGGCCGCCTCCGGGATCGCCGACACCGCGGGAGCGGTTTCCTCGCTGAGCAACGCACTGCGCCTGCTACGGCAATCGTTGCAAGTGCGCATCATATCAGGCGCCTGGTTCTTGTCCTCTGTGGCATGGCCCTTCCTGCGGTCGTAACCGATGAAGAGCGACAACGGCCGGTGGTGGTGGCACTTGTTGCAGAACTTGAAATCCGTCGGGGGCATGTCTGAGCCTTGCTCCGGGATGCACGGATTGCTGAGGATGCGCGTTGTGCGCGATGGTTGGACGGCTGGCTGGGTTAGGGTTGGGGCTGGAGCACCCAGTCACAACGGATCGCGAGAACGCGACGACGTTGGTAGAGCAGTGACAGAATGCGAAAGGAATGAGAGAGGGGGGTAGCGACGACCAGGACGGAGAATCGGAGGGGGGGGGGGAGTGGGTGGAGACGGAGGCCTGTTGCACAGCGAGTCAACAGTGGTGGACGAGGGAAGGAAGAAGGAAAGAGCTGGGGGGCGAAAGGCGAGATTAAATGGGGATCTGCTGGCCGGGTAAGTTGCCTGACAGCGCACACACCGCGCGGTGGAACTGTCGCATTGATCAGCGGAACAATGGATCAATGGAAAAAAGAAAGTCGGTGGCAAATTGCGCAGAGCGTCACATGTCTGCCACCAGCGCCGAGCACCGCGCTGGGAAGTTGGAACGGCGATCTGGGGGCCCCTTGCCTGCTGGCGTTGGGTTTGGCGTGCGGCCGAACCGACGACATGCGTTTCGGGCAAGTGGGCCGATCAGCACGCGCTCGTGCAAACCACACCGCTACGGATCTCCGTTTGCGACCAACACCGCCCTCCTAGCGCACGCCCGAAGGGAGGAACGCGGGCGCTGCCGGGTGCTGCACCAGGACGTGTTTCCCTAGGAAACCCTAGCCCTAACACCGCGAGAAATTGGTTGCTGGCGTCGGGCACCTGGTCAGCAGGCAGAACGGCCGCCAGATAGGAGCAAACCACGATTGGCACCGTCAGGACGAGCGGCTTCAACAGAGACCAAAGAATTCCGAGACTGCGCGAATTGTCTCGCACTGCCCGCAGTGCTCGCTGCTGGGTCTTGCAGCGATGCCTGCCAGCGCCGTCGCCTGGACCGACGAGGAGGCCAGCCAACCCAACCGTCCTCGCACCGTGCGCACACACCACCGCCCGAGCGGGGCAATTGCAGTTTGTCTCCTGGAGGCAACGCTTGGCGCCGGCTCGCTGCTCCGCCCCAGCACGAATGCGGTTAGCCGCTGCCCCCGTTCGTATCGCATCCAGCCAATGATTCGCTCCGAACGACAGTCCGCCTCTGCTGCTTTCTGCTTAACATTGTTCTTGAGATTGCACTTGTCCTGGCAGACGGATCTGCTTTCACCTGTTGCTCCCATTGTTGTCCAAATCAGGCCGTGAATCTCTGGACCGAGGCAGGAGTTCTCTCTAGTCTCTTTGTCGCACGCTCACTCCGCCCCCTTGTCCTCACCTCCCCCACCCACTTTCTCTCTCGGTCTGCAAGATGTGCGACCGCGAGCGGGTGACTGTGCATCACTGAGCGAATTAGTCCCATGGCCGAGAACCGCAACAGTGACGCACACTCCCGCGACAAGATAATGTGATCGCTCTCATTCATCGCGAGCTGGTTTTTGTGCGCCCCGTGCATGGCTGCCAGTCCACAACGCTCCCAACGCAGCAAAACCACCCTGACGTCCCTAATGCTGCCAATTCCAGATCTCCAACATTCGGCCGACGCAGCTCCGCCGTGAGCCCAATCGACTGTATCCGATGTTTGTCGATTCTGGTGGCCCGCTGTGAATCCCAGCGCGAGTGGGCGTTTGCTCGTGGTGCTCGGGCTGATGGCGCAAGGGATTGACAATATCCTGGGGGCAGCAGTCGACGATATGTGATCCCGCGCGAGCTGCTTTGCCGTGTGGCTGTCAACGTGTCGCGCATGACGTCCAGCGCCAAGAGTGTGAGAAGACGACTGCCTACCAGCTGACTGCCTTCTGACGGCTGACGGCCACTCCGCTGTCATCGGCTATCTAGCGACAACATGTGCTAACAAAACTCCATAGCAGTAGACCCGAAATCTGTAAACCCTCTGGCTGAATGGGAGCACAATCGACGCCGTCTTTCTCCCCCCCCCATTCACAGCTCTAAGCAGCGATGAATCATGGATGGCCGCTGCAGTACCAAGACCTTCACATCCGGCTTTATCGCCAAATGCTGGGCTGGGCGTCGACCGATTTGGCAATCGTTGATTGGGGCGCTCGTTAGTGCAGTGGGCGAGGGGTCGAGATAAAAAATGAAAGCAAGGGGGTTTGCACTTTGATATGCGGGGTGAGGAGGGCGAGACCACTCATAGAACCTTTGGTGCGTTTTCTGCGTCGAAACTATCTGTGTTGATGACTTTTCCTCCCCTGTTGCAGTGAGAGCATCTGCCATCCACCATTCAGAACCCAGCGTATAAGATTGTTCAGGATGTCTTCGGGAGACGCCGAGTCGCAATCAAGTGCCGAAAATCATTCCCCGTTCCAGCAATCCCCCTGGAGCTTTGCACAATCCCTCTGTGGGCCTCGACTGGTATCGCCCCACATTGGAGCAGTCAAACACTCCACCTGTGCGATTAACGCGGGGCCACGATTGGCGTGTTCCAGTGGCCCGAAAATCCAGCCCTGCCCACTGGCGAAGCACTGTACCCGCCTTGACGGGCGCTGGATCGCTCTTGCAGGATGGTAGTCAGAGTGCTGCTGTCGAGCTGGTCGAGGCGCGGCACGAACTCGGGCGATAGATCGTGCTATTGCCCCGCAATGCGAAATACTGGGGGCATTTCTGGGGGCTTGAGCCGTCGCAGCGCGCTTTATGCTCTCGCGGACAATGTGGTTGTTTATCAAAGCAAGCACCCACACGTTTGTCGGCTGCCCGTGGATGCGCCGAGCGGCCTGTGTCTTCGCAACGCGCTGCCGTTGGACGAGGATGACCCTTAGGCACGGAAATCCGACAAATGCAGCTACAGGATGCCTACATATGTACTCCCACTTTTTGTTCACCTGCGAAAACTGCTTGTTCTGCGCGATCGACAGCCTTTCTTGCTGCAATCACCCAAATTTCTCCCCCATCACGCGGACATAACGGGGTTGCACACAGGAAGCGGCGAGCGCCGCCACTCATCAGAGGCACCCGCACCATTCAGAGGCGCCCAGCTAACCAGTCACTGTACCGCGTGCAGAGTTGCGGCGCCTTCGCTGATTGGTGTTTGGCATGCGCCCGAGAGTGCCAGTTTTGCGACGACGGTGGAGAGAAAGAATCCACGTCAAGCGAGTTACATTTACGGCGTTTCTCTCCTTTCGTGGCTTCAATGGCAGTGGGAAAGCGGGTTTGTTCCATTGGGCTTTTTTTCTTTTCGGCCGCGCTGCCGGAGCCGGGGTTTCTCCCAGTTCTCGGTTACTGCTTCACTTGTTGGCGGCGCTGCGATGTGGTTTCCCCTCTTCCCCCTATATTTTTGCTGGCTTTTTTTTTGCTGGCTTTTTTTTTTGTTGGATGCGCTTTGGTGGGATTGTTGTGTGTTTCGAATTTTGGTTTTGCTTGGCAGACTCAGTATTGAGAATTCGACCTTGTCAGTTTCTCGTTGCGGTGGGAAGTCCGTGCTCTTGGTGGTGCGAGTGGATGGTCGAGCAACTGTGATTCATTCCCCTTTCCCCGGAGCAAGCAAACAAGCCAGCAGCAGTAACCGAGCACATGCGAATCGCTGCTCCGGCCACCCGCGCTGGTGCAGCGGTGGGGGCTGCGCTGTGTGGCTGCTCCTCCCACTCGCCACGAGCGAGAAACGGCATCTGAGTGCGACGATGGTGGTCAGCACTGGCAGAAGGGCTGGTCTATGCAGACAGCCTCGCCAGAGATGCTGCCGCAGATCCGGCGGTAATCGCTGGGTGCCCAACTCACTCGCTAGCCCAGTACCGATACCGTCGTAATTTGCAGGTGTCGTCCACCCCTGGCACACAAATTATTGCCCCAACCTCGCAAAACAGAACGGAAGCAGGCGGCCAGCCATCCCCCACCCCCACTACAGCGACACGTCGGCTGTCGAGAAATCCATCCACCACTTGAATATCCGACTGTCTGCGATGGTTCTTTTTTCTGTCGAAGTGATTGTGGCACTGGACACTCTCCAGTACCTGCCCGTCGCCGACTGCGACCATCATGGGCTCGTCGTTGCTCCCTTCCTTCCGCCCTGGGCTGTCCCGCGGATACGGCGTGCACCAACGAAACAACTAGATGAAGCGACAAAAAAAAAGGTGGAAAGAAGGAAACCGCCCCCCCGCCATCGGACTCAGATTCACCAGAGTCAACCGAAGAGCGTGAGGAGAAGAACTGGAAAATTTCCTGGATATCCGCCCCCAGGCCCTCTGCCTCCCGTCTACCCTCTTACCACTTATGAGTTCACGCGCTGATTCCTCTTGATCCCGTCACCCTCAGCCGTGACTAGGAGGCGTCACCGCAGGTCCGTGGTGGCGGGTAATCCAAGTTCGCAGGCCTGCACCGTTCGTCCCACTTGAGATCTCGAATCTTCGGTCGATCCTCGTATCTCCCCATCTATCTTCGCTACTCCACCCGCCACAGCCGCTTCCATTGTGGGAAGTTCCCGAAGAAAGACTCCGCGTCGCAGCCGTGTCGTGGCACGGCCAGCGCTTCGCTACAGGCTGGTCTTTCCTCCACTGGAGGTACTGTCCGGCGAGGCGGTAACCTGACTTCAAGTTAGTAGCGCCCCGAGACAGGTAGTTTGCCCATCCCCTGCGATATCATGTTCAGCGTGGCTGATGGGGAGTTTAGTCCAAACTGGCGGTCGTGCGGCGCGACACTGAGTTTGTCGGGGTCAGGTGCCGACGGGCAACGCGGGTTGTGGGCTCCTAAGATGCGGACGGAAAAGATGGTGGGACTCGTGAGTTTGAGTGGCGCCAACTGGCGAAGGCCATCATCGGGAAGGAAGCCGCAGCGAAGCAGACTGCGGAGTGGGCCCTGCCTCCAGGGCTCTCTATCATCACGGACTGCTCGCGAGCGGATGGGATCAAGGTTGGCTATGCAGTGACAGCGCAGGCAGGCCTCGCAGCCGTCCGTCCCGTCCGTCTTGAGGCCTGCCCGGGACTGGACTACGGCCGCTAGTCCTGGCAGTCTAAAGACGGCCGTCCCGTAGACATTTTTCAGTAAGGACTGGACGGACTGCC
>Ga0307516_10001129_pt1 | contig 37193 bp, 30 predicted proteins | sample 19_EM_MG_FD_203310 | JGI IMG/M metagenome (GOLD analysis project Ga0307516, IMG submission 203310) | Populus trichocarpa ectomycorrhiza microbial communities from riparian zone in the Pacific Northwest, United States - 19_EM | ecosystem: Host-associated > Plants > Roots > Unclassified | place... | reverse complement strand
AACCAGCTCCTGCTGCAGGTCGTATCCGGTATTGTTGCCTTTCAGGTAATTGATGGCCTTGTAATTGTCCTTAAACATCATCGCGTTCAGGTCAACGTCATAATTGCCCGGCAAGCCCGCACCCAGGCTCTCCTGCCCGATCATTTGCATCTTCGCACCCTTTTTTATGGTCAGGTTCAAGGCCACATCCTCGCTCATCACCTTGTTTTGCAGCACTTTAATGGGCTGATTGTTTTGTAAGACCTGCACCTGCTCCACAACTCCTTGCGGAATGGTCGTAGTTGCGATATTATATTTATCATCCAGCAGGTTGTCGCCGTCGATATACAGATTGGAGATCGCCTTGTTATTATAAAAGATCGTTCCGTCAGAACCGATCGTTATGCCCGGCAGTTTCTTAAGTACATCGCCGATCACCCTATCTTGTGCACCCGCAAATTCAGACACCTTATAACCAAGCGTATCACCATGCGTACGCAACACAGGCCGGTGGCTTTTGATCTCCACGGACTGCAACTGATTCGCCGAAACGCTCAGGATGAAGTCGTAAGCAAGATGTCCGTCCGCTACCGGCCGGCTCAGCGTTTTGTAACCGATACTCGTCGCCTCTATCACCAGTCCGCTTAAAGACGTACCGGCAGGGATGGGTAAAGCATAAACGCCGTTGGCATCTGCAACAACATACCCGATAATACGATTGGCAACGGGATTTTTCAGGTTGATTGTAGCGTAGGGAATGACCTTACCGGTACTATCTTTTATCGTACCCCTTATGGTTTGCGCAAAACCTGCGATCGACAGCAACCCCCCAATAACCTGCAGGCCCACAACCTTTATTAACCTGCTCATCATTTTTCGGGCAGTTCTATGGGATTATTATTGAGAGAACCGGGAGGGCGGCTACCCTTGGGGGCAACTCTGACCTGGTCCATTTTGGGCCCGTCCCCCCGGCTGTTGGCCGCGTTGATCGCCTGCGCAAAGGCGGCGGGGTCTTTCTGCATGGTTGCCCGCAGCTTATCGAATTCCTTTTGGGTGGTTTTGACCGTTCTGGCCGGCGGAATGATCAAATTCGGGTCCTCGTTCAACCCCCTCAATATGGGTGGCAGATCATTTTCATCCGTACTGCCGGATGCCGACTGAACCTTTGGCGACGCCGGAAACGTTTTCTCCACCCCGTCAAAAGCAAATACCACCTCGTTTTTCGTGTCACGCGCGTCTACAATGAGACCGGGCAGGCCGTTCAATTTCCAGGGACCGCTATGCACCGGCAGATCGGGGCAAAACCAGAGAATATAATCCCGGCCGCTAAAATGGCCGGCGGCTTTCTGGCAGTGCAGCCCGCCAAAGGTTGCCGTGTCGCTGCCGATGGTCCAGTTGATGGCAGGCATAGGGCCTTCTATGAGATATTCATTAACCATTAGCACGTCTTTTGTCAACAATTTCCGCTCGCCCGGGTACTGAAAATATTGGGTGCGGGAACCTACACCCCGCCGGTTAATCCCCGGATTCCCGTCGGGGCTGCTGGCGGCGGCCTCGGCCCAGGCCTTTTTAAACTGCTGATCGGCTACCAGCCCATCGTAACTTCGATAAGCGCTTGCGCTTTTGCCGACAAACAACACCGTATTTTCCGTGTAAGGATTCGCCCGGTTAGTGGTGTCCCTTACATGGGTAAATTTGTAATGCACCATCATCCATGCCGTATCAGGTTTTTGCGCTTCGGCGCAAATAAATGCCGCCAGTAAACAGACGGCCAGGGGTAATCGCTTTTTCATGGTTCTGCAATTTTTTCAACAAACCTATTCCCGAGACCTCACTCTCCGAAAACTTTGGTATAAATGAGCCTTGGATATGACTAAACACCGGTTATTTGTGATCCGGGATTTCAAAAACGCCCCGTTTACCTGTCGATCCGATCGGTTAAACACCTAATTTTTTGATGGTAAGCGTGATCTTTTACCTTTGTTCATATGCTACAGGCCAAAAAAAGACTTTGGATAGAAATATTGCTTCACGGGGCGTTTTGGGCAGGAGTTTTTTATGTGCTCACTTCATTAGACAGTTCGCATATTCGCATATGGGCTAAGACCGGCCCTCATTCGAGCGCTATGAGAGATGGGTATGATGATCGGCCCATCTCGGCCTATGTATATATGATGCTGGTTTTTCTGGCGGCGCTTTTTTATGGTAATGTATTTTGGATATTCAGAAAAGGGGTCCGATATAAAAAGAGCACCCTCCGGCTGGCTATCTGCGCCGCATGGTTCACAATGGTATTTGCTGCGAACTACCTTACCGTTGGCCCCTTGTTTGATCGGGCGAACCCGGTCCCTAAACCGCCTTCTCTGTTGATTTCGACTGCAAAAGGGGACACCGTATTCAGGCCGGTCCAAATATTCAGACCGGTCCAGCCTGGCGATCCTCTTCCCCATCAACGTTTCGAAGCCATAAGTTTCATGATCAGTGACTGGACGCAAATACAGCCGGTGATCCTGTTCGCTTTCCTGGTCATAGAGGGTGTGGCTCTCGCCTATTTCTTTCTGAAGGCATGGGCAAAAAGCGAGCTCATCCAAAGCCAGCTGCAGGCTAACAACCTGAGCACCGAGATCAAGTTCCTCAAATCGCAGATCAACCCGCATTTCCTGTTCAATACGCTCAACAACCTGTTCTCGATGGCACAAGAAAAGGGAAACGATGAGCTGGCGGACGGCATTTCAAAGCTTTCCGGGATGATGCGCTATATGCTGTATGACAGCAACGAGGAAAAAGTTCCCCTTGGCAAGGAGATCACCTACCTCGAAGAATGCATAACACTAAATAAATTACGCTATGCCGATGAGGAAGTGACAATAACATTCGATAACGCCGGGCAATTCACTGATATCGGCATCGCACCGATGCTGTTCATCCCCTTTGTGGAGAATGCCTTTAAACATGGGGTTGCCATCGGGCAAACGGCGGCAATACAAATTGGCATCGCGGTTTCCGGTCAAAAACTGATCTTTACCTGTGTCAACACGGACTATGGCTTTATCAAAAAAATGGATATGGAAATAAGCGGCATCGGGCTGGAAAACGTCAAACGAAGGCTGGAACTGGCTTACCCGGACAAACACCGGCTGAAAATCAATAATGAAGACGGGAAATTTATGGTTAACCTCGAAATCGATCTGTCATGATGACCTGCATAGCCATTGACGACGAACCAAAGGCCCTGGAGGTGATCGAACGATATTGCCAAAAGATCAGTTTGATCAGCCTCAAGGCTACTTTTCGTGAACCACTCAAAGCGATAGAGTTTCTCAACCGGGAAAAGGTCGACCTGATCTTGCTCGACATCAATATGCCGGACCTCAGCGGAATACAATTGCTGCAAACCTTGTCGCCACGGCCCCTGACTATCTTCACAACCGCTTACAGCCAATACGCCGTGGAAAGCTATGAGCTGAACGCACTGGATTACCTGCTGAAGCCTATAACCTTCGAGCGCTTTCTTTTGGCAATCAATAAAGCCGCGACGGCATTGGGGTCAAAAAACACCACCGGCCCGGATGAAGAGGCTGCCGTTTTTATCAAAAGCGGGCCGCAGACCTACCGGGTTAAAGTCAGCGAGATACTATACCTGGAAAAGAACGGCAATTACATTACCGTCCATCTGAAAGACGAACATATACTGGTCCGTGAAAATATGGGTGATATTTTCGACCTGGTACCGGCAGCGGATTTTGTACGAGTACATAAATCATACGTGGTGGCCATCAGGCATATCAGCATGATCGAAGTTCATCAGCTTATTGTGAACGGGGAAAAGATCCCTATAGGCAGTACCTACCGCGATTCGCTCCGTGACCGGCTCGGGATCATGTGAGCGCTGCTTTAGGGGCCTTTCCCCTCTTTGTCAATTTCGTTTTCCCTCTTTGTCAATTTCGCTGGCGATAGCTCTCAGAAAATTATCGACAGCTACCTGTCGCTTAAAATTCTCTGCTTCAGGCCATGCACTATTCACAACGACCACGAGATGCCTTGCAGGGTCGATATGAATCATTTGGCCATGAATACCCAATGCCCGGAAAGTTCCATCACTCAAGGTCCACCATTGGTATCCATAGCCCCAACCGGGCCAAAGTGGAATTTGCGTATGAGTTGCTGCCTGCAACCAATCATCGGGAACAATGGATTTACCATTAATTCGTGCGCCTTCGAGAATGAATTGTCCGAACCGCCCAAAATCACGGAGTTTCATTTGGAGACAGCAGCCTGCCTGTTCCTGGTTTGTTCTGCCGAGATTCCAGGTGGCGTTTTGCTCCATACCGTAGGGAATCCAGATCTTTGAAGAAAGGTATCCGGATAAAGTTTGCCCCGTGGCAGCGCTGACAAGAACACCCAACAGATGAGTTTCCCCTGTTTTATAGCCCCATTTTTTCCCCGGTTCAGCCTCAGATGGCAAACGTCGCATATAACTCACTGTCTCATCAATGCCGGGTTCAACCGGTTGCGTGTAAAACCTTACAATGTCAGAATTTGGATCAGTATAGGTTTCGTTCCATCGTACACCGGTGGTCATGGTTAGTAGATGGCGAATGGTAACCTTTTCGTAGGCACTGCCTTTTAAATCGGGGATGTAGTTGGTAACATAGTCATCTATGCTTTTGATGTACCCATCTTTGATCGCAGCACCAACAAGGGTGCTTGTTACCGACTTTGCAACAGACTGGCTCGTCCACCGGCCAGCTTCGCTGAATCCAAGGGCATAACGCTCCATCCGGATCTTTCCATCCTGTAAAATGAGGAGACCGGCTACCTTTTGTTCCGTCATAAATGCTTCCAGCTCTTTCTCTTTTTGCCCATCTTTGCTAAATGCGGATATGGCAATTCCTTGTGGAAGCTCATGCACCTTGTTCCCGCGCGGCACGTCACGTGCTTTAAAAACCTGGTCAAAATGCGAAAATCCAAATTCCCGCTCTTCCTGGTTCCATCCGAATGAGTTCTTAGAAAGCGAATCCGGGTTAGTGATGCCCTGCGCAAGAGAGGAGGCAGCCGACGTAAGTACAATGACGGATATGACAACGCTTAGGATTGATGGAGTAACTGGTATGCGCATGATCTGCTTTCTGTTTAGGTATTTTTTTGAAAGTAATATTCTACCGCTAATAGCGGCATTAATTCAAATATACTGTCGGTTGCCCTCGCAATTCACTAAATACCTGTATTTCACAAAATTGTGTGGACATTTATCTGTAAAAAATTGATTTTGACCTTGTAGTGGATAAATAGCCATAAGTATTTAATCTTAATATTGCCATAAGTTTAAGGCAATATTAGAACTATACAAACTGTACAGGAACAGGACAATGCTATATCACAAAGGAACAGTTAAGCACCTATATCCAATTATAACTTATTGGAAATCAAATGACAGCAAATGGGGCATATTTTTAGCGGCCATAGACATACTATTTTTCAAAACCACTGAACCCGTTAATTTATTTGAATTCATATACATTCCATATTAACTTATACGACCTGGCCTTTCTCGGTGCAATATTTATAGGGCTTACTTTTGCCTTGCTTTTATGTTTCACCAAAACCGTTAACCGTAGTGCAAACCGGTTTCTTGCCCTGGCGTTGGCCACGATGATCTTATGGATGATTAGAATACTGGCTATTGACCTGAGACTTGAAACTTACCTGCCCCGCTGGGATTGGCTGCCAATGCAATTTTTGCTGGCGCTGGGTCCCCTCATGTATTTTTATGTGCTTAAAATAACGCGTCCGCAGTATAAGTTCAACTGGAAGGACTTACTGCATTTCAGCCCCCTGCTGTTGGAACAGGCAACACTGGCGCTCGAAACCAGGGAAAGTGCCAGAACAGGCGCCGTTACCTATGTTACCCATACTTTTCAGCTATTGAACCCAATATTACAACTGCTCATATTTATTTCGATCATAACCTACCTGCACCTGTCCGGTAAGCTTATACAAAATTTTTACCGGCGATTGCAACCAGTTCTGATGGACCGGCCTCTTCTTGAATTCCGGTGGCTGCGCCGCCTGCTGGCGGCCACCGCTTTGTTATGGCTCTTGTGGATATTTTGTGCCGCTGTTGACTATTTTGGTTATCATAATCAATTAGGTATACAGGTTTATTACCCCTTTTATATCTTTTTCGTGGTAATTACCATATGGACTGCGGCGGCGGCTTTCTTAAAGCCGCAAGCCGCGGTGACGGCCCAAACGGCTGCACCTATTAAGCCGTTAGTCCCGGCTGAACTGAGAGCAAAAGGCGCCTGGCTTAAAAGGGCCATGGAAGCTAACCAGTATTACCAGGACCCGGAATTAAGCCTAAGCTCCCTTGCTGAAAAACTTAGCCTGCCTCCCCACGAATTATCGCGGGTCATCAATACGGTATTCAAAAAAGGCTTCAACGATTTCATTAATGAATATCGCGTCATGGAAGCCGCCCGGAAAATGCAGGATCCTGCTTATGATCGTATCACGCTCCTGGGCATTGCATTTGAATCGGGGTTCAATTCCAAAACCACTTTTAACCGCATTTTCAAGCAAATGACCGGTAAAAGCCCGACGGAATATAAAAATAACCTGGAAAATAAGCGCCCATCTTATAATTTGGGGCGTAACCCTCGGTTGGAGCTGTTAATATTGAACCGTGAACCCTTACAAAGGTGGGTTCCTGAAAAATTAAACAGCCATTTTATGTTTAGAAATTATGTAAAGATCGCGTGGAGAAATCTTATTAAAAACAAGGTGTATTCGGGTATAAATGTGTTGGGGCTTGCGACAGGCATGGCTGTTGCCATGCTTATTGGTTTATGGATATGGGATGAGGTTACGTACGACAGATCGTTTACCAACCACCAGCAGCTTGCAGAGGTAATGACCACCACTGTTGGCGATGATGACAAGATGAGTACAGACGAGCGGGTTTGCCAGCCCATTGCTGATGAATTGCGCAGTAAATACGGCAGCGATTTTAAAAATATCTCTTTGTCGAGGTGGAACAGGAGCGCATTTACAGTAGGTGACAAAACAATTTCAGGCATTGGCATGTGGGTAGAAGATAAATTTCCAACGATGTTTTCATTGAATATGCTAAAAGGAAATATCAATGGATTGGAAGACCCTTCGGCTATTATTATGAGTGCTCCCATGGCCAAAACATTGTTTGGCAATACTGACCCCATGGGCAAAATAATCAAGCTTGACAACAAAGACAATTATAAAGTAGCAGGTGTGTTCAAGGATTTTCCGGATAATAGTACATTATACGATTCAAAATATTTCCTGCCCTGGAAAAAATATATCACCACGGAACAATGGGTGAAAGATGCTGCCACGGATTGGCAGAACCGCTCGTGGCAATGCTTTGCGCAGTTGGCTGGCAACGTGGATATGGATAAAGAGACTGAGAAGATTAAGAACGTGGTGATGGCGCATAAAGGTAAGGGTAGCGGCTTAGAAAGCGCTTACTTATACCCAATGGATAAATGGCATTTGTACAGCGAGTTTAAAAACGGCAAACCCACCAAGGGGGCCATACAATTTGTATGGTTGTTTTCTATCATCGGCGTATTTGTGCTGCTGCTTGCATGCATTAATTTTATGAACCTTAGTACGGCGCGCAGCGAAAAGCGTGCAAAAGAAGTGGGCATACGCAAAGCAGTTGGTTCGTTGCGCAGCCAGCTCATATGCCAGTTTTTAAGCGAGAGTGTGCTGGTAGCTTTCGTATCATTTATATTTTCTATTCTCCAGGTTATTGTATTGCTGCCTTTGTTCAATTCGCTTTCAGGTAAAAATATACAATTGCCATGGTTTAGCCCTGCATTCTGGCTTTACACACTGGCATTTACCGGCATTACCGGCCTGCTTTCCGGCAGCTATCCTGCATTGTATTTGTCAAAGTTTGAACCTATAAAAGTATTAAAAGGCACCTTTAAGGTGGGCAGGTACGCTTCACTGCCACGTAAGGTTTTAGTGGTGGCGCAATTCACGTTTTCTATTGCATTGATCATAGGGACCGTTATTGTTTTTAAACAAATTCAGTTTGCAAAGAACAGGCCCATTAATTACAGGAAAGAAGGATTGATAACCGTTGGCGGGGTAACACAGGGTTTGCCTAACTTTTACAAAGCTGTAAGAAATGACCTGCTGGCAACCGGTGTGGTAGATAATATGGCCGGAGCATCAGACGGAACTACCTACCTTGGCGCATGGCGCAATGGTTTTAACTGGGAAGGCAAAAACCCAAACACATTACCAAGCTTTGGTTTTATGCTTATGACGGAAGATTTTGGTAAAACAATTGGCTGGCAATTAAAAGAAGGAAGGGACTTCTCTAAAGATCATGCTACCGATAGTTTCGCCATGATATTGAATGAAGCAGCCGTGAAACAAATAGGCATGAAGAAAGATATTGTGGGGCAAAACATACAGTTCGATGGGAAAAATTATCGTGTAATTGGTGTAGTGAAGGATATAGTACAGGAATCGCCATACCACCCGGTAGCGCCTATGGTTTATGTAACCAGCCATATTTGGATAGACAATGTAACTGTTGCTATAAGAGCAGGCGTGCCGGTAAAAGATGCATTAGCTAAAATAGAAGCGGCATTTAAAAAATACAATCCCAACCTGCCTTTCAATTATACTTTCAATGATGAAGATTATGCAAGGAAATTTGCAGATGAAGAGCGTGTTGGCAAGTTAGCAACCTTCTTTACCATACTGGCGATATTCATTTCCTGCCTTGGTTTATTTGGGCTTGCATCGTTTGTTGCAGAACAGCGCAAAAAAGAAATTGGTGTACGCAAAGTGTTAGGGGCATCAACTTACAGGTTATGGCAAATGCTTTCAAAAGAGTTTGCATTGCTGGTAATTATATCTTGCTTTATTGCCATACCGCTGGCATGGTATTATTTACATAATTGGCTGCAGCAATACGAGTACAGAACACCCATATCAGCATGGGTATTTGTTGCATCAGGTGTTGGCGCATTGGTTATAACATTGATCACCGTAAGCTTCCAGGCAATAAAAGCGGCTCTTGCAAACCCGGTGAAGAGTTTGAGAACAGACTGATCCCCGTTATCCCATTAGAGCCACGGAAGGGCTACGCATTAATCCTTCTTTTATCTGAGATTCGAGTCGCCGCTGGATCATGCACAAATTACTCCCTTCCCAGATTGCCGAAAGCAATCAAATCGGCTAATAATTGGTTAGACAATTGTCCCATTCTGGCTAATAAAAGAAGCCGGTAATATTAAAAATATTACCGGCTTCTTTATGTTCCGTCACAAGAACGATAAAAGAAATTTTTCTGCCTATATTCAAGTCCAATCTAATATTATATAGTAAAATTATTTATATGATTTCTTTATCTTCACAGCAACATAACTCTGAGTCATGCCAACACTAAGAGAAAATTTAAAAGATCACCCAATTCAATCAATACTTACAGGGCTTGCATCCCTAGCCACTATAATTGGATTTATATTTATACTCAGAACAGAGTCTTGTAACAAAAAAATTGAACAAGACAAAAGTCAAACAGAATTAAAATCAACTACTCATAAGGATATTATTACTTTACAAAACCCCGTTATAAAAAATGATAGTTCAACTATAAAAGAGGATTCTATAATAAAGAAAGAAAAAATCGCTACTCAAGAAAAAAAAATACTACCAAAAGCAAATAATTGGATACTAGAAAAATCATACACTCAAAATATAAGAGAACATGAGACATTTTTTTTGCAAGGAGAAGTTCGAATATCTGTAATGATCTTTTCGGATTATTCCTATGTAAATGTTTTTTTCCCGGGTGAAGCCGGCAAAAGTTATAAAAGAGAAGAGCTACAATTGGGAGAAGAAAAATTATTTGAATCTACTAATTTCCCTTACAAGTTTAATATCACATATTTGTCCAGCAACGTAAGCAGCAATCAAGGTTCTTATCAAATTAAAGTTTTGAGAAAACATTAGGATACCTGTAAGCTCCTCCAATTCTGGCCCACTGGTCGTTATTCCTCTTTAAAGTTGAATCGTTGTACGGCCGAAAAGCTACCAAAGAACTTATCAGTAATGAAGTTTATGCATCAAATTCTCGGCGCCTCCGGTCTTAGATATAATAAGAAACAGCCGCAGATGATGGAAAATCCCAGTTCAGGATACCAGAAGGCCAGGCCGGAGGCCGACAGGGCCAGGAGCAGGGCGCCAATGGAGCACAAGCGGAAAAATCGGTGGGCTTTTTCACTGTCCTGGCGAAAATGAGGGATGCTCTGGTAGATGAGGCCAAGATAGGTAAGGTTTACAAAGAAGAAATCAAAGGCATATATAGCCACGCCTGCACGAAGTTACCCCCCGGCGCGCTGCCAATAACGAATCAGTCAAAAATTCATACCTTCAGCCCTATTCTACGAGCTCAATATGCAAACCTTTTTTCGTTATGCAGCCTGGCCGCTCCTCCTCCTGTTGTGTCAAAGGATTCAATGCCAGAACCTCGTGCCGAACCCTTCCTTTGAAGATGTCAATACCTGCGCTGAATTCGGTCAGCCTTGCAGCCCCTCCGCCTGGTTCTTTTCAAGCCGGAAATTTACAACAGGTTACTTTCCCCGATATCCTTCCGCCACGGGAGGCAGGCACCTGCAGATCGTTGCCGCCAGCCGGGAAACCGTCAACCGTCAATATTGGGAAACCATGCTCTTATGCCCCCTTCAGGCCGGGGAACGATACACCGTCAGCCTGAAGATCGCCAGCCCGGCCAACAAAACGGAGCTTAGGACCATCTGCCCCAACCTGCGTGACATAGGTCTATGGTTTACCAGCCGTTTTGTTTTTGTGCAGGGAGACTCGATCTTACAGCCCCGAAACTACCTTTCCTTTCCAGGTGCAACGACAAAGGATTTGAAGAACGGCTGGTTTGAGATCAAAAAAGAATTCGTTCCCACCTCCAATTCCACCATTCTGATCGTCGGCAACTTCATCCGGACCGCTAACGCCGACATCATGGAACAACGGAGCTGGCCCAACCCCTCCATCGATGTCCTGGTAGACGATATCTCTATCGTCCGGATGGAGGGGACTACCTGTACAAACTATGAGAAAATAAAAGACTCGCTGTATTCCATCATCAGGCGACATTCCGATAACCAGCCCGAGGACTCCTGGAACATCGTGCCCCCGGAACAAAACCCCGGGCGTTCCACCGATAGTCTTCGGCGTCCGGGAATCAGCCCCGTCAAGGATCCCCTTTTTGGGCCTGAGCCTCGCCGGATGATCGATACGCCGAGGTTATCCCATCCTCCGCCGGCGACTGATACCATTATCATCCATAATATCCAGTTTGATTTCGACAAATACCTGATACAAAATCCGGACACCTTACAGCGATACCGGAGCCTCCTGACCAGGCCAGGCATTAAAAAGATACAAGTGGTGGGATTTACGGATGACACCGGCCCGGAGACCTACAATCTGGATCTTTCGAAAAAAAGAGCCCGTGAGATCGCACGCCTGCTGTCATCAAAATTCGACATAGCTCCCGCTCTCATAGAAGCGGAAGGCAGGGGAATATCCAGGGCCTACCCGACAAAAGACATGAACAGAAGAGTGGAAATTTATATTTTCCATTGATTATATTTATGCTTGAGAATATTCCTTCTTTCTATGGCTCATACATTACTTGCAGCGTTAAACAGTATTCATCCATTATCTGAAAAGGATAACGACGCTATTTTAGGGATCGTTAAAACACGGCAATTAAAAAAGGGTCATCATTGGCTTGAGGAAGGAAAAGCAAATAATTATATCGCCTTCATAGATAAAGGCTATTTAAGAAAGTACTATTTAAAGGATGGCAATGAAATTACTGACTCCTTTTATTTTGAAAACGATCTCTGTGCCGATCTTCCATCTATCATCGGCAAAATTAAGCCAACCTCGAATGTTATTGCCATGCAGCCTACTTTATTGACAACTTTTTCTTACGTTGAATTTAATAAGCTTTGTGAAAGATCCATGGCCCTTGAACATTTGAACAGATTGCTCGTCGAATCTACTTTTTTAAAATTTTATACCAGGACAGTGTCTTTCATTTTGAAGACGCCCAAGGAACGATATGAAGATCTTATTAAAACCCAGTCATCCATTATACAAAAAGCCGCCCAATATCACATTGCATCCTACCTGGGAATAGGCCCGCAGCACCTCAGCCGGTTAAGAGCCAATAAATAGATTTATTCGCAAATGCGAACGATCAGCGGGTTTTCATTTCTTTATTTTGTATGAAAAGAAATGAAAATGAATTCACTAAACAAAATACCGATCAATGGCGTAGAACAATGGGTCCTTGTACGTGGTCAAAAAGCGGATAGCCCATTAATAATCCATGTACAGGCTGGCCCGGGTTTACCTATGATCCCCGAAGCCGGCAGCCTGGAAAAACTACTGCACCTGGAGCAAGAATACCTTGTAGCGTACTGGGACCAACGAGGTTGCGGAAAATCTTTCAGTAAAGGACTTGATCCCGGGACGATCAATTTTGCTCAGATGGTCGATGACCTGATATGCTGTACCAGGTACTTATTAGAAAAATACAATAAAAAAAATGCCATCCTGATAGGGTATTCCATAGGAGCCGCTATTTCATTGATGGCTGCAATGAAAGAAAAGCAACTCTTTAGTCAATTGTTTTTGGTTGGAATTGACATTGACCTTCCCAAGGCCAATGCGTATGCATTGGATTTTATTGCCAAAAAAGCGCAGGAGACCGGCAATGGCAGATGGGCTAAACAGGCCGATGAACTAGGTTTGAAACCCATTGAAGAGACAAAAGCTTTTCAAACCCGCGCTAAATTGCTTACCAACCTGGGTGGTATAAATACAAAGACCAGCTATAACCGCTTGCTGTTTACCACTATAAAAAACATGCTTTGCAGTAGCGCTTATACGCTATCGGATATCCCTAAAACGATAAAGGGCATGGAGTTCTGTCAAAATGCGATCCTGCCGGAATTGAACGCGCTTAATCTTTTTAACAGCATTGAGGAGATAGAAGTCCCCGTTCATTTTGTGCAAGGAAAAAAGGATGGGATTGCGCCGTTTCAAACGGCCGTTGACTATTATGAATATTTGCAGGCGCCCGTGAAGTCTTTTACCGCTTTTGAGCAGTCTGCCCATATGCCTCATTATGAAGAACCTGATAAATTCGCGGCCTTGATAAAAAACAAGGTTTCAACCCATAGGGCAGGCCTCTGGCGGATTTAAGCTATCTTCGCCTCTCAATTTAGTGATAATGACTTTTAGCGATTTAAATCTGAACGAACCATTACTGAACGCATTGGATGATCTGGGTTATCTGTACCCCACCTCTATTCAGCAGAAAGCCTTCTCTGTGATCATGTCCGGACGGGATGTATGTGGAATAGCCCAAACAGGCACCGGCAAGACCATTGCTTATTTACTACCCTGCCTCCGGCAATTGACTTTCTCAAAGAGCAGGACCCCGCAGTTCCTGATCATTGTCCCGACCCGCGAATTAGTCTTACAGGTCGTAGAAACCATAAAAGCGCTGACCTCCTATATGACCCTTCAAACTGTAGGCATCTATGGCGGCGTGAATATCAATACGCAAAGAGTGGAGGTGGAAAAGGGATTTGATATATTGGTCGCTACCCCCGGCAGGTTATACGATCTGACCCTCAGCGGCTCTTTACGATTGAATGCCATAAAAAAGCTGGTGATCGACGAAGTGGACGAAATGCTTAATCTGGGTTTTCGGACCCAATTACGCAATATCCTGGATCTACTACCTGCCAAAAGGCAAAACCTGCTGTTCTCTGCTACCATTACAGATGAAGTGGATGGGTTAATGGATACTTATTTTAACCACCCGGAGAGGATTGAAGCGGCGCCCACCGGCACCCCGGTGGAGAATATCGATCAAAAAGCTTATGAAGTCCCCAATTTCAATACCAAGATCAACCTCCTGGAATTTCTCCTTCACCATGATCCAGAAATGACCAAGGTCCTTGTCTTTGTCTCGACTAAGCAATTGGCTGATGATCTCTATGAACAGCTGACTGAAAAATTTCCCGGCAAAATTGGGGTTATCCACTCCAATAAAGATCAGAATTATCGCTTTAATACGATTGATAAATTCAAGAGCGGAGAATATACTGCGGTGATCGCTACCGATATTATAGCAAGGGGACTCGACGTAGCCGAAGTCTCGCATGTCATTAACTTCGATATTCCCGGGGTTCCGGAAAACTATATTCATCGGATCGGAAGGACAGGAAGAGCCGATCGAAAAGGAATAGCTATCAGTTTTATTACGGCAAAAGAAAAAGAGATCCGTACCGGGATAGAGAACCTGATGAACTTTAAAATTCCAGTCGCACCCTTACCGGAAGGTGTGGAAATCTCCGACATCCTAACCGAAGACGAAAAACCAAAGGTATATACGAAGGCCATCCCCTTAAATATCCCCAAACCTGAATTTGCCAACGGAGCGTTCCATGAAAAACTGGAAAAGAATAAAAAGACCAATGTCGTCGTGCGCCATGCCGACCGCATGCAAAAGAAGTATGGGAGGCCAAAGACAAGAGGCGCGAAAAAGAAATAGTTACTGGATCTAATACCGGACCTCAAACCCATTTACCGATTGTTAAAATATAGCTCCAAAAATTTCTCCTTGCTTTCAGCGATGGCTGGCTTATGGGATTCCTTTATTCTCCATCGGGATCTACAACATCTACCTCCGCTACCCGTCCAATCTGCCCATCATCCAGTCGCACCTTGATCCCTCTTGAATGATAAGCCGCTGACGTTAGCAGATCCTTGACAATACCATACGTTAACTTACCCTTTCGTTGGTCCTTTTTGAGGATAATAGCAACTTCCTGAATAGGGATTCCGTTCTAAAATCCCGCTCTGCCGCCTACTGGCCAGAAAAAATATGTACAACAACCTCGCTTCTTTTGTTAGCGGGAAGCGCTGATTGGCGCGTGGCGCCTGAAGATGCTTTGCAAATGGTGAACAGGTTATATGAGATCAAACACCCGCTAAGATTTGAGTTTTTCGAAGGAGGACAGCATAGTCTTATAGAACATACGGATGAAGTAAATCACGCCATAAAAGTATTTCTTGACAGCTATGTCCGGGATAAAAAGACCTGGCCCTCCTTAGAACCACATGGAAATTGACGAAATTCTTCTCCTGGATCTCCCTTTCAGGGCAATAATTCCCCGGTTTTACAGTTTTAATACTACCCAATAACCTCAAAACCCACCGTATGAAAAAGAATTTACTACCCTTCTTCATAATCAGCTTTTCGGCCCTTTTGCTTTCCTTTGCCCTTTATAGCTACACAGCCCCCCCTGCCACCTGCACCGGATCAAAAAATTGCACCGCCTGCAAAAACTGTAAAGCCTGTAAGCATTGCGCCAAAGAAGGCGGATCCTGCGGCGTATGTAAATAAGAGATCTCACGGGCATTGCCGAAAATGAGTGGGGCGCCGGATTTGGAGGAATCCTTTTATTCCTACCTTAACCCCCATGAATGAAAAAAGCAGGCGTGCATTTCTCGGCCATCTCGCCACTATCCTGGCCACCCCCATACTACCCTCCCTGACAGATCCTCTGGGCCTGTCTCTAAAGGACTCCCTTGCACAGGCAGTATCCGACAAAGGAAAAGCAGCTCCGGCCCCTTACGTGGGGATCCAGATGAGCCCGCATACCCTCCTGTATGAAGGCTTCGGTTCCTGTCTCGACCTCATCCAAAAGACGGCTGCCGTGAACGCCGTATTTCCGTACAGCCATGCCTTTCATACCAACAGCCTTGGTCAGCCTGTGGAAGAACTGGCCCCTGACCATGGGAAGCCCGCCCGTGATTTTAGAAAGAAAGTCCCGATGGTGTGGGTCCGGCATCACGACGAATATTTCAAAAATACCCGGCTTCGGATCAGGCCCACGGACCCCGCACTGGAATTCGCCGACCGCGACCTGTTCAAAGAGATCATCGCACCGGCCCGCCAGCGGAATATGAAGGTCTGCGCCCGCATCCTCGAAGGATCGGGCCGCGCCATAGAGAATTTCGAACAGGTCCAGACGGTCGATGTCTATGGCAAGCGGGGTACAAAAGCCTGCTGGAGCCATCCTGACTACCGTAATTTCTGGAACGCGCTGGTGGAAGATATGTTCCGGCATTATGACCTGGACGGCTTTCAATGGGGTGCGGAAAGAATGGGGCCCTTGATGAATATCATCCTGCCCTGGAATAATGACGCCCCTACCTGTTTTTGCGAACATTGTGCGGCAAGAGGCAAGGCCGCTGGCATCGATCCCGAACGCGCAAAAGAAGGCTACCGAAAATTATACGAATACGTACAGCAGCTCAAGACCAACGCACCTAAGCCGGCAGAAGGCGTATATACGGTATTCCTGCGCCATATCATCCGCTATCCCGAGATCTTATCCTGGCAATATCAATACCGCCTCTCCCGCGAAGACGTACACAAAGGAATGTACGATACGATCAAGGCCATCAAGCCGACTGCCCTCGTCGGATGGCATGTAGACCAGCAGCCCACCAGTTGGGATATTGTCTACCGGGCCGAGATGAGCTATGAAGAAATGGCCCCCTATTCCGATTATATCAAACTGATCCTTTATCACGAAGTACTGGGGCCTCGCATCCGCTCCTGGTATCTCGACCGGTTCAAAAACACCATCCTCAGTGAATTGTCGCTCGAGGAATCCCTCAACCTCTACTACGATGTCTTTGGCTATGACAAGAATACCGAACCCAAATTAAATGAGTTGAATAAGAAAGGGTTTTCACCGGACTTTGTATTTCGTGAGACCCGGCGGAGCGTAGCTTCCGCCAATGGCAAGACAAAGATCTTCGCCGGCATCGGGTTCGACGTACCCGGCAGTCCTCCCGATGATCCTGAAAAAATTTACCAGGCCACCCTGAAAGCCTTTGAAGGAGGAGCGAAAGGAATTATGGTGTCGAGAGAATACGAAGAAATGCGCGTCCCCAACCTGGAAGCGGTCGGCCGGGCCGTAAGGGACTGGCAGAAAAAACAAGGAGGATAATATATACAAGAGATGCCATGGTCTGTCAATTGTTCCGTCTGCCGATCCAGCCTACATTTGTGTAAAGAAATCAACAACAAAGGTAGGCTAAAGATAAGCAGGTAGTAAAATAGACAGTGGCAGGCAATGGGTAGAGCATGGGGGACGCCAAAAGCGTCCCCCTATTTGTTTTGTCCCTGCCCCAGACCCTCCCTTCCCCTCCTCATCCTGATCCCTTTCCCTCTCCTCTTTCTTCTCCCCTGCACCACCTCCCCCAGTTTTCCACATTCTTAAAAACCCTGTTCCCCTTTCCGCCGGATTCTTCGACCAATCTCCAAACCTATTACTATAAAAAAAAGAATCTATGGCACGCCCAACACTCAATTTGAAAATTTCCCTCGACAATGTTCATTGTTTTGATGAAGGCGACGGACCGGGGAACGCCGAACCCTATCTATGGTCCGTCTTTTTTAAGATCGACGGAGATAACTATGCGGTAGAGACCGGCAGCGGGCTCATCGGCTTCCCCGTCATTTTCTCCACCAACGGTCACCATGGCAATCTCAACAATACGGATGTAGATGAAGGAGACGACGTACCCGTACCCGAATCCATCGGCGTATTCGAAAGCACCCTGAAGCCGATCCCCGTCAATGACCCTTTCATCAAAAGCCTCGTCGGCGATGACCTTCCCGGGATTTGCGGCGTAGTGCTCGTTCTCATGGAAGAGGATGGATGGCCGGGTGACCTCGCGGACACGGGCTATACTACCCTGATCAATGCCGTTACCCTGGCCGTAGGAAAAGTAGCCGCAGGTTTCCAGCACGCTACCCATGCCCCCACCAAGGAAGAGATCGATGCTGCCATCAAGACGGTCAAGGACACCGCCGCGACGATGGTGCATGATGCCGTCGAAGGGGTCATGTCGGGATGGCAATTGATCTGGTATGGCACGTTCGGCAATAATGACGATACGGTCGGCAGCGAAGCCTTTACCTTTACCCATGACGACTTTGCCGCCGATGCCGTGATCAATTTCAGCCGCCACTGGGATGAGGATGAAGCAGGCGACGGTGATTGGGAAATTTCCGGTACGGCTACCGGGGTCGTCCCCTGTCCCGCCGGCGCCTTTTCCGACCTTTTCGGAGGGATTGGAGGAGGAGCGCGCGCCAAGGACCCGGCATCCGGCTCCACTAAAGATCCGCATAGCAGATCGCTGACGGCCATGCACGCGTTCCGCGCAAAAGAATATGCCGCCCTTCCCGGACTGGAACCCTGGTGGCGTGCATTGCAGCAGGGAGTTCCCGACCTCATCCGGATCGTAGCGGGCAATCCCAAATTACGCGCATCTGCCAAACGGCTTTTTGACGCCGTTCCGGACGTACTCGCCGCGCCTGACAAACCCCTGCCGGAGGAGCATTGGAAAGACCTCATGGCCATTATGGAGCAGCTTTCTCAAAAGAGCCGCCCTTTAAATAAATCCCTGGCACGCCAGGCCCTTACCATCATTCCCAAATTGCATGGAAAAACATGGAAAGCAGCCCTCCAGCATGTTGCCGGAATACCGATCAGTACGTCTAAAGAAGAAAAGAAACCCCGTAAGCCTAAAAAATAAAGCGTGATCCGTCCCTAAAGCAGACAACTATTTGTATGCTCCCGTGTAAACACGCCAAAGTAGGATGACGTCCCATCTCCATTTGGTTGCCCTTTTGATAAAATCATCCAGGTTTTTCAAGAGGGCTTTTTTATTCCGCCAACAGCCCTGCCGGGATCTTACCCTCCGCCGTAGGGAAAGACAGGCCCAGGTATTTAGCGACAATGGGAGCGATATCCCGCAGGTTGATGATGGGAACCTCTCCACCTTTCTTAATACCGGGACCGTAGGCAATAAACCCCGTCCGGATCTGTTGGAAATCCGGGAAATAACCATGCGTCCCTCCATGCCCGGGCTTTACCGCTTCGCCCGTCATCGCATTGTTGAAGGCAGCCCCGTTCTCCCCGCTGAGGGCAAAAGCCACTTCGGGATTACCCCCGATGGCATCCATCTGCGCACGATCGATCATGCGGAATAATTTTTTCTCTTCCTCCGGCCGGCTGGACAATAATTGCTGCACCCTTGCCAGGGTCTCCTTATCATTCGGGTCCTTCAGGTATAAATAGCAGGAGCCGCCTGAAGAGAAGAACTGCGCTTTCCAATCATCTTTTTTTACATCCTTGATCAACCCTGCTGCCGCCAGCCATGCATTCGGGCTCACGGTCTTCGTCACATCCAGGAAGCCATGATCCCCCGTAATAATGAGCAGGGTCTTCTCCCAGATCCCGGCCTGCTTCAAGGCAGCCACCACCATCCCCACACTGCTGTCCGCATCCGCTACGGCTGCCCGTACAAGATTGCCATCCCTTCCCTGCTGATGCTCGAAATGATCCACAGAAAAAAAATGAAGGGTCAGCAGGTTGGGCTGATCTTTCTGTATAACCCAGGAGGCTATGCGCGCCGCGTTCTGATCCTTTCCGTATTCGATCTTATCCACCCCGCCAAAGATATTTTTGCGCAGGTCCGCGATCAACCCTTCCGGTCTGGCATATTTCTCCCGGAAGCTTTCATCCATGCCGCCGATATCCGGGATATCGTATCGCACCGGCGCTTCCGCCGACACAGGCCAGAACAGCGTGCTGACCTTCAACCCCTTCGCCTGCGCAGCGCTCCAGAGCGTGGGCATCCTGATGGAGCTATCCACCCAGTATATTTTACCGGTTGGACCATTGGGTTCGAATACGCTGTTATAATAAATGCCATGTTTAACCGGTTGCACCCCCGTTAAAATAGTAGTATGGGAAGGATAGGTCATCGAAGGAAAGACGCTGTTGACCCCCGGGGCATGAACGCCCTCCTGCATGAGCCCCCGCAGATTGACAGCATTCCAGGAAGGGTCCAGGTAGAAATCCGGGCGAAACCCATCGATCGTGATAATAACGACATGCTCGGCCGTCTGGGAAAAGCCGGCAAGGGTTTGCAACAAGGCGAAACAGGCAATAATGATCTTTTTCATAGCGGCAATTTGCAAAAAAGCGGCCAACCGACCTTCATCCTCCCCAAACTTAACCGAATGGTAAACTTCAGACCAGGCCTTTGACAAGTTTGGGTAAATTGCAGCCACTTATGCTACCCGACAGTCATAATCCCATTTTTGAGTTGGCCACGCAGTTTGTAACCCAGACCGACAGGCCCATATTTCTCACCGGTAAGGCCGGTACGGGAAAAACGACCTTTTTGAAATATATCCGGGAACATTGTTTTAAGAAAATGGCCATCGTAGCCCCGACAGGAGTGGCAGCCATCAATGCCGGAGGCGTCACCCTCCACTCCTTCTTCCAATTGCCTTTCGGTCCTTATATCCCCCTTCAGCAGCAGGGCTGGGATAAGGACAGCACGGGCATCACGGACCCGCATACCCTCTTCAAGAACATCCGCTTCAATGCCGACAAACGCGAACTGTTGCAGGAATTGGAACTCCTGGTGATCGATGAAGTGAGCATGGTGCGCGCCGATATGCTGGATGCCGTCGATACCATCCTGCGTCATTTCCGGCAACGACCTCTATCGCCCTTCGGCGGTGTACAGGTGCTCTATATCGGGGACCTGTTCCAATTACCCCCCATCGTGCAACGGGAAGAATGGGAATTGTTGCGACCTTATTATAAAAGCCCTTTCTTCTTCGATGCAAAAGTATTACTGGAAGCGCCGCCCGTATACCTCGAATTAAAGAAGATCTATCGCCAGAATGAAGCGGACTTTATCCATATCCTCAATAATATCCGGAACAACCGTACCACCCGGGAGGACCTGGAAACCCTGCACACCTATTATAAGCCTGATTTCTCCCCTGTCAAAGAAGAGAACTATATCACCCTTACTTCTCATAATGCCCAGGCAGAGAGCATCAACCAGGCTGAACTAACCCGGCTGCCCGGCAAACTCCATGGGTTCGAAGCCACGGTCACCGGCGAATTCAACGACAAATCATTTCCCGCCGAAAAAACACTCCGGCTGAAAGAAGGCGCTCAGATCATGTTCATCAAGAACGATAAGGGAGAGACCAGGCGTTACTTCAATGGTAAGATCGGCAGGATCGAAAAGATCAACGGGGACAAGATCATCGTGGTCTTTCCCGGAGGGACGGACGAACTCATCGTGGAAAAAGAGACCTGGAGAAATATCCGGTACAATTATGACCGGGAAAAAGACAAAATAGAAGAAGAAGAACTGGGCTCCTTCTCGCAATACCCCATCCGCCTGGCCTGGGCCATCACGATCCATAAAAGCCAGGGACTGACCTTTGAAAAAGCCATCATCGATGCGGGCGCCTCCTTCGCTCCCGGGCAGGTATACGTGGCACTGAGCCGGCTGACCGCCATCCGGGGCCTGGTCCTGCGATCCCGTATCCACGCCCATTCCATCAGCACCGACGAGCGGGTGATCGCTTTCACCAACAGTCACCTGGAAGAAGATCGTTTGAAAGAAGAATTACAGGAAGAACAAAAAGTATTTATTGCCCGCACCCTGGTGCAATCCTATAACTGGTCCAGGCTGGTAGAGGAATTACAGGCCAACCAGGACGAATATGAACACCGGCAGATCCCTGACCTGCAAAAGGCCACCCAAAAAGGCGCGCAATTGTTGGAGAAAGCCCTCGCCCAACAGGAAACAGCCTTGAAATTCTCCCGGCAACTGGAACAACTGACGGCCGTCGCCGCGGAAGACGGCTACCGGCAACTGGATCAGCGGATCCAGGCCGCCGCCGCTTATTTTGGAAAAGCCGTGCAGGAGGAATTGATCACTCCCCTGCAGGAACATATCGATCAGGTACGGGTAAAACAAAAAGTAAAAAAATATCTCGCCACCCTAAAGGATCTGAAAATACTCTTCCGCCGCAAACAACAGCAGATCGATCAATCCGTACAGCTCGTATCCGGTCTGGTAAAAGGCATCGATCCGGCCAACCTCTTATCCGATCTCCAGGAACAGAAAAAGAACAGCCAGGAAGCTTCCGCAACAGCCCCCACCCCCGACGCCCCTTCGGGCAAGGCCAAAAAAGGAGATACCCATCGTATCAGCCTCGAACTCTTTAAGGAAGGAAGGTCCATTGCCGACATTTCCACCCTCCGCAGCCTCGCCATGACCACTATTGAAGGTCATCTCGCCACCTTTATCCTCACCGGGGAGATCTCTGTCCGGGAACTGGTGCCCGAAAATAAAATAGCGCCCATTCTCTCCACCCTGGAAGAAGCAAGGGATGCATCCATCGTCATCCTCCGGCAGCGGCTGGGAGAGGAATATTCGTTTGGTGAAATACGAGCGGTCAGGAATCATCTTACTTATCTGACCCAGCAGTCCAGTCATCCGTCCTGAAAGGCGCCAGCGGCAATCCCTCCTTACTGAACACATTGCCGATGCCCGTATTGCTGAACTGGTAACGAACGGCCACAGGCTTCTTCACCTGCGGCGACGAGACGATCAGTTGATTACCGTCCATCTTGACGCTGGCCGGGTAGAAGACCTTATCCGCTGCCGCTATCGAGAACTCCCGGACACTGTTGCCCCGCACGACAAGCCCTCCGGGCGCATGATCCAGACGCACTCTTATCTGCTCGCCTTTTATTTCCATGCTGACATAAGCAGGGTGCTTATATACAATGCCGTTCTTATGATAGGTCTCCGCCAATGCCCAATTCGCCAGCCGCAGCCCGACATCATGTTTATTTTTGGGATGAATCTCCGTCGTATCGTCCACGAGATCGCTGATGACGACCATCCCCGTATTCGCAAGCCTCATACTGGCCGACTGCTGCTCACGGAGCAGGCTGCCCTGGTTGGGCACCCCATATTTAAAAGGAGCGATCTGCACAAAATAAAAAGGCAGGTCTTTATTCCAGGCCTTGCGCCAGGACCCGATCATCGTCGTGAATAATTTGCCATAGGCTTCCGGGGACACCGTATTACCTTCCCCCTGATACCAGATAGCCCCCGCGATCGTATAAGAGACGATCGGCGCGATCATGGCATTATAACAATAGCCCGGCAGGTAGGGCCAGCCGTTAGAAGGCTTTTGCCTTGCCGCCGTCTCTTTCAGTTCCGGATCGGAATTCACCAGTTCAGGAGGGGTCCATACCTCCGCGGGCGTTCCGCTCCAGGCTGATTCGATCAGTCCAATGGATACATTCAATTCCTTGTTCAGCTTTTTGGCGAAGAAATAAGCCACGGCGCTGAACTTTTTCAATTCGTTCGAATCACAGGCCGTCCATTGCCCTTTGCAATCATCCTGGGGTGCCATCGAAGTCGTACGGGGGATGTGAAAAAAACGGATCGCATTCGTGGCGCAGGCGGGATACTCGCCTTGAACATCCGGCAGGCCCCAGGACCCGCTCATTTCCATATTCGATTGGCCGGAACAGATCCACACTTCCCCGACCATGATATTTTCCAGGACGATCGTATTCCAACCCTTCAAGGTGATCGTATAAGGTCCGCCGGCCGCCGGCGTAGGGATAGAAAGCTGCCAGCGCGCATCACGCGTCCCCGTCACGGAATCCGTCCTGTTATCCCAGGAAGTAGTGATCCTGATCTTTTCCCCGGGTTCGCACCAGCCCCACAAACGGGTCGAGGACTGCTGCTGTAACACCATGTTGCCGGAAAGTATATCCGGGAGCCGGATATTTGCAAAAGAAGAAAGATTTAAAATTAAAAGCGCAGATAGCAAACAACCGTTTCTCATGCCTGACGTATTTTTAAGGGGTAAAAATGTCTGACGAATGTAGGGCATTCTTTCCTATCCAGATTAGGGCATCAGGCTCGTCGTAGCAAAATTGTTAACATATCTATAACAAATCTTTCGGCACATAAAAAAAACTATTGCGTTAAAAAAAAGTCATAGTACCTACAAACATACTTTATGAGACGAATCACGACCATCCTTTCCCTGGCTTCCCTGACCTTTTTATGTAGTTGCAGCAGTTCCCGGAAGGCTTCCGGCAAAAACCTGGTGCCTTTTAGCAAGGACTTAAAGGCAAGACTCGAAAAAGACAATATCGACCTCAAGCAGGTGCAGTTCTATATCGATCAGAAACTGATCCTTTCGAGGAACCTGGGAGATCGTAAAATAGAGGTCAGTTCCGGCGTGGTAAAACTCGAGAACGGGAAATTTATCAATGAAGTGATCGTGCCGGCCATGACACCCGGCGTCTGTGAGAGTACGGAGAACGACCGCCTCCTGATCAGTTTTGAAAAAGGGAATAACAACCTGGCCTTCGGTCCCGGCAGCGGTTATACCTTCGATCAATATGTGCTGTATGGCACCGAATGGAAAAATGGAACGGCAGCCGTTACCTTCGACTCCAATAAATTCCGGGCCCGCTGCGGCACCTGTGCCGATGTAGCTTCGGTCACCCTCTTTGTCCGCAAGAGTGAAATGGATAAGATCGAACGCAAATCGCGTACGCTGAAAGGACGAACGGTGGAGAACTGACCTTCAGCCAGCCCCGCCGGACTCAGGTATTAATGACCTCCATTGACCAGGTCTTCATAGATCGTTGTTTTCCCATCGCAGATCAATAGCGTCTTTACGGAGAACGAACTCTCTATTTTTACGAGGCAAAAAGATTTGGTCCCGTCCGAAATTTCGGTCACTACATCGATAGCATATTGGGGATAAACCTTATTTATATTCAATTTCATGTCCTGGGCGATCTCCTTGCCGGGAAAATACCGGACCGAATATTGGAATCCGCCCCTCGGGCCATAATGGATCTGGGTACGCCTGGCATTCTGCAGGAACGACACGATATAGTCGCCTTCTTCTGTTTTCCACCAGTTCTCATCGGTGATGCCCGGAAAACTTTTCCGGAAATGCCGGAAAGCGTGAATGTTGATCTCATTCAGAGGTACATTGCTGGAAATTGCGTTCCCTTCGCCTTCAGGCTTGAATTCCTGACCTGCGGAGGCAAGAGTCAATCTACTTTGTCCCCGGGTAGTTCCGGCTATTAACAGTGAAGTAAAAAGAAGGCTGGAAAGGATCAGGGTAGCAGTGGAATTTTTCATATTATAAGCTTTAGGGATGAGCGGCCCCCCAGGGTCGGTAACAATAAGTTAATATTAAGTTAACAATTATTTAATATAAAAGCAAATTTATTTTTCCTCACCTTCATAGGTTTTTAGCCAAACAGCCTCATGCGTACACCCAGGTCCAAAAAAAGAGTCCCGAGATCATTACTAGGCTACACGCACCACAACAAGGTCAAACTGGTACATGGGGGAAGCGATTATTTTGACGTCGCCACGGAGATGATCGGCAAGGCAAAGTCGATCGTCCATCTCCAAACCTATATTTTTGAAGAGGATGAGACGGGAAAAAGGATGGCAGCTGCCCTCAAGGCAGCCGCTCAAAGAAAGGTAAAGGTCTTCCTCCTCCTGGACGGGTATGCCTCCCAGGGGCTTTCGGGAGATTTTATCAAGGAAATAAAGGCCGCCGGGGTGAGGTTTCGCTGGTTCTGGCCGTTGTTCAAAAGCCGGAGCTTCTACCTGGGACGGCGCATGCATCATAAGATCCTTGTAACGGATGGCGCCTACGGGCTGGCAGGCGGCGTGAATGTAAGCAACCGTTACAATGACATGCCTACGGAGAAAGCCTGGCTCGATCGGGCCCTTTTTGTGGAAGGAGAAGCCGCCCTCAAATTGCATATCATCTGCAACGATGTGTGGAGAAAGGCCTTCTGGACAAAAGGCATCAGCGAAGACGCCACCGAATGGGTCCCCGGTATCAAGCCGCCTGAAGAATGCTTGGTAAGAGTAAGACGCAATGACTGGGTCATGGCGAAAAATCAGATCTCCCGCAGCTATGTGGAAATGTTCCGCAATGCCAGTTCCCATATAACGATCATGTCCAGCTATTTTCTACCGGGAAAAATACTCCGCAAACAAATGTCCCTGGCTGCCAAAAGAGGGGTCACCATCAAAGTGATCATGGGAGGCGTGTCCGATGTAAAGGTCGCCAGGCTGGCCGAACAGTATATGTACCGCTGGCTCTTCCGGAACAAGATAGAGATCTATGAATACCAGGAGACCGTGCTGCATGCCAAACTAGCGGCCTATGACGGCGCCTGGGTTACCGTCGGCTCCTACAATGTGAACAGGATCAGCGCCTATGCCAGCGTAGAATTGAATATGGATGTAAAGAATGCTGCCTTTGCCGCCACCGTGGAACAGGAGTTGAATACGATCATGGATCAGCAGTGTGTCCGGATCACCCCCGAAGTTTTTTCCGCCCACACTTCCTTGTTAAAAAAAGTATTGCAACGGCTCTCCTATCAAAGCATCCGCCTCCTCTTCTTCCTTTTCACTTTTTATTTCCGGCAGGAGAAAGGAACGAAATGAGAGAATTTCTGATTTTTAAATTTACTGATTTGGTGATTCACACTTATAAATTTCCAATCCCAAAATCTCTAAATCACTAAATCTCCAAATCTCTAGTTCCCCCTAATCCTCTTGATAAATGCCTGGAAGGTCTGCAAATTCCATCCGGCAAATCGCCCCCTTTGCACGATCACCCTATTATCCCCCGGCGCCTGCAGGAAATAATGAAATACAAAATGCGCCTGCGGGAACTCCCATCCTTTCATCTGCCCGAACCGCAGGTCGTTGAACACCACCTTATCCTTCCACCGGTCGAGCGTATAATAACCCTGTGAGAAGCGTAACAATTCCCCTACATCTTCCTGCCCACGGAAAGGGGCCAGTAAGGAATCGTTCCGCGGAAAGAAATGAAAGTCGATCGCGGCATTTTTATCGAACACCGAAGCATACCCGATCGAATAACCGCTGCTATCCTGCACTACTACATACCATAGCCAGCTATTCAGGGGCGTGGGAGACGTAAAATAACGGGTATAGACCATCTGCTGCCGCGCTAATTCCTTTTCCACCCGTGCATCGGTCCTGAGCTTATTGATCACACCATAAAAGAGATAACAACTGCTGGCGATCAGTCCGAAACGTACCCAGAATTTCCGCTGCCTGCTGCTTCTTTTCAGGATCAGCAAAAAGAGAAAAGCAATACCCAGCCATATGGAGAAGAAGGGATCGGCAACGAACAGGATATTGAAGGAGATCCGGTAATGACTAAAGGGTTCCCACCAGCCCGTACCATACGCATTAAAAGCATCCAGGAAAATATGCAGGAATAATTCCACGGCGAAGAACAAAAACCCCTCCTTCCAGGTAAAAGGGCGATGGAAATGGATGCGTCTCGCCCCAATGGCCAGCAAAGCAGCCGCTACGACCACGAACAGGATGGAATGCGTGATCCCCCGATGGGCCGCCACATCATGCGCCGTATCCATCCATGCCGAAGCAATAAAATCTATATCCGGCAGGCTTTGCGCCAGCGCTCCCCATAATAAGGCCTTTTTCCCTTCCCGTCGGCCCGCCATGGCTTCCCCGACGATCGCTCCTAATACAATATGAGTGATCGAATCCATTTGTATAACGTTTACTTCTTCCGTTCGATCGTCTTCGCGCTCCCATCCGGCGCCCCGGCGATCACCAGGTCCGCCATCCCCACAAAGAGCCCGTTATCCATCACTCCCGTGATCCCGTTGATCTGCTGATCCAGCAGGGCCGGATCGGCAATGCTTCCAAAAGAACAATCGAGGATATAATGACCGTTATCCGTGAGAAAGGTCTTGCCATCCGCCATCCGGAGTTTGGTACTGACCCCCAGCTTTTCCAACTGCCGCCGCGTCATCTCCCATCCGAAGGGGGCCACCTCTACCGGCAGGGGGAATTTACCCAGTTTGCTCACCAGTTTGCTTTGGTCTACAATAATGATATAGAATCTGGAAGCCACGGCAACGATCTTTTCCCGGAGCAGGGCCCCGCCGCCCCCCTTGATCAGGTTCAGCCCTTCGTCCACCTCATCGGCCCCATCGATCGTAAGGTCGATATGCCCGATATCCGAGAACGGTACCATCCGGATCCCCACCTCCCTGGCCAGGCTATCGGATTGCAGGGAAGTAGCCACCGCCTGTACCTGTAACCCCTTCTTAACCAATTCCCCCAGGCCTAAAATAGCCCAGTAAGCCGTGGAGCCCGTACCCAGGCCCAGGGTCATGCCTTCCTTTACATATTCCAACGCCTTTTCGGCGGCCAGTTTTTTACCGTTGCCCGATACATTTTCCATGATGACAAGTTATTAATATTAGATCGAATTTGAAGGGGCAAGATAAATAACTATAGGAAATTCAGAACTATTCCACTATTTTTGTAGTATATAGTTGTCAAGATCAAAAAATGAACCAGGCACTCACCCATACCACTTGTTGTTGTTGCTGTTGTAAGCACGCCATGGTTATTTTGGTGGAGGATGACCTCTTATAGCTGATTAAAACTGTAACAAACAATATTATAAGCTCCACCACAAGTGGGGCTTTTTTTATGCGATCTTATTAAAGCAAGTAATGGAAACAAGTACTTCTCTACATACGGCTACAGACCTTGTACAGGCGGTGCGCTCCCTGGAAAAAATGATCGGGAATACCCCCCTGCATCGCATCAAAGGGCTGTTCAATAAAAAAAAGGTGAGCATTTATGCCAAGAAGGAATGGATGCAATTGTCCGGCAGCGTAAAAGCCCGCGCCGGTTATAATATCATCCGCAAGGCGATCGAGAACGGGGAGCTCACCCGCCGGCATACCTTACTGGATGCCACCAGCGGAAATACCGGTATCGCTTATGCGCATATCGCCAAGTTATTGAATATCCCCGTCGCCCTCTGCCTGCCGGAAAATGCCAGCCGTGAAAGAAAGGAGATCCTGCAATCCCTCGGCGTACGCCTCATCCTTACCTCCCGTTTCGAAGGCACGGACGGAGCGCAGCAGGTAGCAAAAGCCCTCGCGGATGAGGATCCCGGCACTTATTTTTATGCCGATCAGTATAAGAACCCCAACAACTGGAAAGCCCATTATCATACGACGGCCCCCGAGATCTTCGGATCCCTGCCCGGGATCACGCATTTCGTGGCAGGACTGGGAACGACCGGTACCTTTATCGGCACAGGCCGCAGGCTGAAAGAACTCAACCCCTCCATTCAACTGATCTCCCTGCAGCCCGATTTTGCCCTGCATGGACTCGAAGGATGGAAACACCTGGAGACGGCCGCCGTACCCCGGATCTATGACCCCTCCGTCGCGGATGCCAATGAAGAGGTCAGCACCGAAGAAGCCTATGAGATGATCCGGGCGGCGCAAAAGCATGAAGGTCTCCTCTTAAGTCCGTCCGCCGCCGCCAACCTGGCCGGCACCCTGAGGATCGCGGAGCGGCTGGAAGAAGGCACCCTCGTCACCGTCCTACCCGACAACGCAGAAAAATACAGTGAAATCATTCATAAAATCATATAATATGATCATCATCGAACCCCCTGTCAGAGAACTCATGATCGAAGATGCCGTCAACACCTTCCCCGACGAATGCTGCGGCTTTCTCTTTGGCAGGGAAGAGACCGATGGCACCCGCATTGTCATCGATATTCTTGTCGTGGATAATTTCAAAGAAGGAGATAAAACACGTCGCTTCGAGATCTCCCCGATCGACTATATGACGGCGGAACAGCATGCGCTGGACCACGACTGGACGCTCCTGGGTGTATATCATTCGCATCCCAATCACCCGGCCATCCCTTCGGAACATGATCGTAAAGCCGCGCAGCCTTATTTCTCCTATGTGATCATCTCCGTATTGAACAATGAGATCATCACGCTCCGCTCCTGGCTCCTGAATGAAGAACAACAATTCGAAGAAGAAAAAATAGCAGATTATCAATTCACGTAAATCAGATCCATTCACCAATAAAGCATACAAAAAATGGCAACTGTCATCATTCCCACTCCACTAAGGAAATTCACCAATAATACCGCCCGGCTGGAAGTCGGCGCCGGCACCATCCACGATACGGTACAGGAACTGACCCTTAATTTTCCCGACCTGAAGAAACACCTCCTGGACGAGGGCGGCAATATCCGCTCCTATGTCAATATTTTTGTCGGCTCCGACGATATCCGCAACCTGCAGCAGGAAAAGACCTCTGTTGGAAAAGATACGGTGATCAGTATCGTTCCCGCTATCGCAGGGGGAAGCCCGTCCGGCTTCACCAAAGAAGAACTGGCCCGCTATAACAGGCATATCATCATCCCGGGGTTTGGAATGGAAGCACAGCTAAAATTGAAGGCCGCGAAAGTCCTCGTCATCGGCTCCGGTGGCCTCGGCAGCCCTGTATTATTATATCTCGCCGCAGCCGGCGTAGGCACCATCGGCATCGTTGATTTTGATGTGGTGGATGACAGCAACCTGCAAAGACAGGTGCTTTTCGGAATCGACGAGATCGGCAAACCCAAGGTGGAAGCCGCCCGCAGGAGGTTGGCATCCCTCAATCCTTATATCCAACTGAAGATCTACAATACGCACCTGAATTCACAGAATGCCATGGACATTATCCGGGAATACGATGTGATCGCAGACGGTACGGATAATTTCCCTACCCGCTATCTCGTCAACGACGCCGCGGTATTATTGGGCAAACCCAATGTATACGCTTCTATCTTTCAATTCGAAGGACAGGTGTCCGTGTTCAACTACAAAGGCGCACAGGGGAATCCGGGCCCGAATTACCGCGACCTCTATCCCACCCCTCCCCCTCCGGGTCTCGTCCCCAGCTGCGCCGAAGGCGGCGTATTAGGCGTGCTGCCCGGCATCATCGGCAGCCTCCAGGCGCTGGAAGTGATCAAGGTGATCACGGGCGTTGGAGATACCCTTTCCGGGCGGTTCTATATTTTCGACGCGCTGAATTTCGAGAGCAGGACCTTCAACATCCGCGCCAGGGAAGACAATCCCGTCAACGGAAAGAACCCGACGATCACCGCCCTGATCGACTACGAACAGTTCTGCGGTATGCGCGCCGTGGAAGAAGCCCCGTTAAAAGAGATCACCGCGAAAGAATTATACGACCTGCAGGTAAGAGGAGAGAAATTCCAGTTGATCGATGTGCGCGAGCCCCATGAATTCGATATCGTCAATATCGGGGGGGAACTGATACCACTCGGCACCATCGTGGAGAATGCAGGTAAGATCGACACCGATAAAAAGGTAGTGATCCATTGCAAGATGGGAGGCCGCAGCGCCAAAGCCATTCGTGAGCTGGAAGAAAAATTCGGTTTCAAAAATCTTTACAACCTCAAAGGAGGCATCCTATCGTATATCGATGAAGTGCAACCGGAGTTGACAAAATACTAATGCCTTTCATATTTCAAGTTACTTTCCCCGTTCGGTCACTGTGCAGGACGGGGTTTGTATTTTGGACACCTTTGCCTTGAAAGCCACCAGTAGTACAACGATCAGGATGAATGAAAAAGATGCGAGTCTTTGCATGATCAGTTATTTCCATAAAGATAGAGCAGGGTTTCCTGATTTCCAATTAATAGTCCACCATTTTTATAGACTTTTAAAAATAAACGTAACCCGCTGATATCCAGGCTCTCCGGGCTCCTAATAATCCAGTAAGTTTTCGATGATGATCGCGACCTTATCGGGATTGGGCAGCATGGCGCTTTCCAGCCCCATATTCAGGGGCACGGCGGGGAGATTCAGGGCTCCCGTCACCTCTACCGGCGCATCCAGCCACGCGAAACATTGTGAAGTTATCCGCCAGGCCAGCGCCTCGGCGAAAGAATTATTTTGCTGCTCTTCCGTCAGTACCAGGCATTTCCCATGCGTACGCACCGTGGCAAACACCAGCTCCTCATCCAGGGGATAGAGGGTCCGCAGATCGATGACCTCGACCTGGCCGGGGAAATTCTTCGCGGCTGCCTTCGCCCAATAGATGCCCATGCCATAGGTAATGATACAGCAGGTCTCGCCCGTGCGGACCTTTTCCGGATCGGCCGGCAGCGCGCTGCTGCCCTTGCCCAGCGGCAGGATATAATCGGCCGAAGGTTCGATGGTCTTTGCCTCGTCCGTGCCCGGCACCTTGCTCCAATAGAGCCCCTTATGCTCGAGCATGATCACCGGGTTGGGATCATAAAAGGCGGCCTTCATCAGCCCCTTCATATCGGCGGCATTTGAAGGATAAACGACCTTGATCCCCTTTATGGACAACAGGGTCGTCTCGATGCTCCCGCTATGATAAGGCCCGCCCCCGCCGTAGGCGCCGATCGGCACCCGGATCAGGGTCTGTATAGGAAATTTCCCGCAGCTCAGGTAACAGGACTTGGAGATCTCCGTCACCAGTTGATTGAACCCGGGATAAATATAATCGGCGAATTGCACTTCTACCAGCGGCTTGACACCGACCGCGCTCATTCCCACCGTCGACCCGATGATATAAGCTTCCTGGATGGCCGTATTGAAGACGCGGTGATCCCCGAACTGCTCGGCCAGCGTAGCCGCCTCCCGAAAGACCCCCCCCAGACGGCGGCCTACATCCTGCCCGTACAATACCGATTCCGGGCAGGCTTCCATGATCTCGCGGATCGCAAACAGGGCCGCATCCACCATCAGCACCTTATTCCCACCCACCGGGCTGCGCTCGCCCTTTTCTTCCGTCACCGGGGTAGGCACGAAGACATGATCCCCTACCGTCGCCGGGTCCGGCTCCGGGGCTGCCACCGCTGCCGCGAATTGCTCCGCTACTTCCCGGGCTGCCCTGCTCTCTATTTCGATCAATTGGTGTTCCTCCAGTCCCAGGTCCAGCAAACGGGCCCTTAATTTGGGATGCGGATCATCCAGCGACTGTTCCTGCAGTTCCTCCGGTGACCGGTAGAACTCCTTGCGCACCCCGCTGGTATGATGACCCAGCAAGGGCACTTTGGCCTGCACCAGGTAAGGGCGCCTGCTGAGCCGGACATCGTTGACGACGCGGCCCATGGACTCGTAACTATTGAGGAAGTCACTACCGTCAATGCGTAATCGCCTCATGCCCCGGAATCCCCCGGCATAATCATAGGCATCCATCGCCCTCGCTTCTTCCGAACGTACGCTGATGCCCCAGCCATTATCCTGCACGAGGTAAATGATCGGTAATTCTTTTAATACGGCAAATTGAAAAGCCTCACTCACCTCACCCTCCGTGATACTGGCATCACCCAAAGAACAAATGACGACGGGAGATTCGCCCCCTTCCCCCTTTCGCAGCAGGGAAGAGCCGATCTTTTCCAGGTAATCGATCCCCTGTGCGATCCCGGTAGTGGGGATCACCTGCATACCCGTAGCGCTGCTCTGGTGGATCATCACAGGCTTATCGCCTGCCCTGTAATTCGGATGGGAATAATATTCGCGGCCGCCGGTGAAGAGATCGCCGCCCTTCGCCAGCAATTGCAGCATGAGCTCATAAGGCCGGAAGCCTAAGCCAAGCAGGATGCTTTCATCGCGGTAATACGGGCTGATAAAGTCACAAGGTAATAAATGGAATGCGGTGGCTAACTGGATAGCCTCATGTCCCCTTGATGTAGAATGCACATATTTGCAGAGAGGGCGATTGTTTTCATAAGTAAAGGCCATTTCCCTGGCCGTGCACATAAGGCCATAAGCCCTGAGTAGAATATCCGGAGTGATCATTTTATTTCTATGGCCAGCAAACTATCGTCTTCAATGAACGCCTCCAGTTCATCTCCCACCACACACTCCCCTACACCCGCCGGAGTGCCGGTAAAGACCAGGTCACCGATATTGACTGAAAAATAATTAGAGATATATGCGACGATCTTGTCAAAGCTATTGAGCATAAGGCTGGAATTCCCCTGCTGCACCAACTCCTTGTTCTTGTAAAGACAGAAGTTGAGATCCTTCTTATTCTTGATATTTTGCAGGGGGATCCATTTGCCGACGGCGGCAGAATTATCCCAGGCTTTCGCCTTTTCCCAGGGAAGGCCCTTTTCCTTGAGTTCATTCTGTATATCCCGGGCGGTGAAATCGATACCCGCCGTTATTGCATCGTAATATTTACTGGCAAAACGGTCCTGGATATATTTACCATTCTTGGATATACGAAGCACCAGTTCGCATTCGTAATGCAACTCGTTCGTGAACTCCGGATAATAAAACGGCGTATGTGCCTGAAGCAATGCGCTCTTGGGCTTCATAAATATGATAGGCTCATCCGGGACTTCGTTGTTCAATTCCTTGGCATGAGCCACATAATTACGGCCAACACAGAATATTTTCATATTCAATCAGGGTTTTTAAATAGAAAATTCTTGATTCGTTTTCTCACTTGGCCTGAATAGGCCCCCGGTACTTAACATAGGCTATTGAATATGTAACTTCTACAAGCTGGGCATGAATATTATGCGAAAGTAAAGATTCCCAACTACATATCATAGGGTAAAATCTAATTTATTGTACTGGTTCATGGTACGCTCAATTCCACTGGTGGCAAAGCTTTCAATTAATTCCACCGACTTTTCGACCTTCAGCCGGACCAAAGGCAACTCGCCTTGATCCCATTTACCCAACACGAAATCGGCCTGCCGGCCCCTGGGAAAATCATTACCGATGCCAAATCTCAGCTTGGGATAAGCGTCCGTCCCCAGGACCTCCTGGATGCTTTTCAGGCCGTTATGGCCCGCATCGCTGCCTCCCGCCCTCAGCCTCAGCCGGGTCAAAGGAAGGGCCAGATCATCCACGACCACCAGCACGTTGGGGATCGCCAGCTTCTCCTTATCCATCCAGTATTTTACGGCTCTTCCACTAAGATTCACGAATGTCGTGGGTTTCACGCATACAAACACATGCGCCTTCCACTTTATTTCCACCACCTCGGCTAACCGCTCCACGCTAAAGTTACCCCCGTGCTTTTGTACGAGGGCATCCAATACATCAAAGCCGATATTATGCCGTGTACCGTTGTACTCAGGCCCGATATTGCCCAGGCCTACGATTAAAAACTTGCCCATAAAGGGGGTTTAGAAATAACAAAAACCCGGTTAATGAACTAACCGGGTTACAAAAGCCAAGATACGTTATTTTTTCCCAGCAACGGCAGGTTTTGCAGCAGCGGCAGGTGTAGCACCTGCGGCCGGCTTGGCCGCAGCAGCGCCCGCAGCGGGGGCCGTAGCACTTTCCTCCTGCTTCAACTGGCGGGTCAGTACGATCGATGCGATAGGGATTCGGGGCGAGTTCAGGATCTCGTAATTCGCCTCTTTTACATCTTCTACCCGAACGTTGCCATTCAATTCCAGGTTGGTAAGATCTACCTCGATATTTTCTTTCAAATGCTTCGGCAGCGTCTTCACCTTTAATGACTTCATTTTAGTGATCAGCTTACCGCCATCTTTCACGCCTTTCGCAGCGCCGGTGAACTTGATGGGGATCGTGGCGATCACCTTCTTGTCCTCTACCAGCTCCAGGAAATCGGCATGGATCAATTCATCACTCACCTTGTCGAATTGCAGATCTTTCAAAATGCATCTGTAAGATTTGCCAGCTACGCTTACATTAGCTAACTGGAAATCAGGTGTATAAACCAGTGTCTTAAACGATGTCGCAGGAGCTGAAAAATTCACTTCCTTTGCACCCCCGTAAATTACACCGGGCACATTACCCTCAGAGCGAATTTGGCGGGCGGCTTGTTTGCCAGTTTCGGTCCTGAGTTGTCCTTCGATTGTAATTGTCTTCATTATATGTCTGTTTAAAAATGACTCACTTATTCCGCAACTGCGAATGAATGAACAGGCTCGTGATACTCTTATTCTCATGCGCGTTCCGGATCGCAACGGCGAATAATCCTGCAACGCTCAGCACCTTGATCTTAGGGCTCGGACGCTTCAAAGGGATCGTATCGCAGACCACCAGCTCTTCCAGCACGCTGTTCTCGATATTGGCATAGGCATTCCCGCTCAACACCGGGTGCGTACACAAAGCCCTTACACTCTTGGCCCCCTTTTCCACCAGCAGTCCCGCAGCCTTCGCCAGGGTCCCGCCCGTATCGCAGATATCATCAATAAGAACTACATCCTTGCCCGTAACATCCCCGATCACTACCATGCTCGCGATCTCATTGGCTCGCTTCCTGTGCTTATCGCAGATCACCATATCCGCATTAAAATAAGAGGATATTTCGCGTATCCGGTTCGCACTTCCCACGTCAGGGGCGGCAAAGGTAAGGTTTTCCATTTTAAGTTGCTCAATATAAGGGATAAAAATAGCCGAGCTGTCGAGGTGATCCATCGGGATATCAAAATACCCCTGGATCTGGGGAGCATGCAGGTCCATGGTAATGACCCGGTCCGCCCCCGCCGACACTAACATATTGGCAATCAACTTGGAACCAATGGCTACCCGGGGCTTATCCTTACGATCCTGGCGGGCATATCCATAATAAGGGATCACGGCTACCACCTTGTAGGCGGAAGCACGCTTAGCTGCGTCGATCATCAGCAGCAGTTCCAGCAGGTTCTCAGCCGGGGCGAACGTGCTTTGCACCAGGAACACCATGTCCCCCCTTATGCTCTCATTAAAGATTGGCTGGATCTCCCCGTCGCTAAAATGCTGGATCGTTATTTTTCCGTGCGGATTACCAAATTGTTGGGCTATTTTCTCGGCCAGGTATTGCGATCCCGTACCGGAAAAGATCTTGGCTGTATGCTGCATAGTGGAGTGAAATATGGGGCGAAGATATAAACGAAAAGAGAATAGCCGTCAGACCCATTAAAATAATTATTAACGGGATAGGACGAATAGTCCAGATCCCCCGATAATTATCGAAAGGACCTGGTCTATAAAGTAGTTATGTTGATCAGGCGTAAATAGATCGCATAGGCCGTCTCCTAATGATTTACAGAAGCCAGCTGAGCCTTACCGGAAGGAGCCGCAATAGTGGTTTTCTCCGTGTCTTTCACGGATGACCGGGTATTGAGCGCATAAAAAATAGAGGAACAAACGAAAATCGAGAAAAACAAGGCTACCACATACATACCGATACAGAACAGGAAGGGCTGCCAGCCGCCGATGGCGTTGAAAGTTGAGCGTTTCATTGGATTTTAGATTAAGTTTTCAAAGGGATGTCG
>Ga0307516_10001128_pt1 | contig 37196 bp, 26 predicted proteins | sample 19_EM_MG_FD_203310 | JGI IMG/M metagenome (GOLD analysis project Ga0307516, IMG submission 203310) | Populus trichocarpa ectomycorrhiza microbial communities from riparian zone in the Pacific Northwest, United States - 19_EM | ecosystem: Host-associated > Plants > Roots > Unclassified | place... | reverse complement strand
ACGGCGCAAATTTCCAGTGACCCAGGATCGCGCCCGCAATTCGCGGGTGCCCGTTGTTGAGCACCCGGGTGGCCGCATCGTCGGCGCCCAGCTCCGCGCCGTGTTGGTGGGCACGCACGGCGATGTACAGGCTGCCGATATTGTGCATGAGGCCGGCGATGAGCGCCTCGTCGGGATTCGCGGCGCGAGTTTCGCGGGCGAGCACGTAGGCGATCGATGCAACCAGCGTTCCCTGGCGCCACAGTTCATGCAGCTGCGGGCGCAGCGCGGCGACGCTCGCGCCAGCGTTCATCTGCTGCAGGGCAAAGGACACGGCCGTGCAGCGCACCAGCTGATGTCCGAGACGGTGCACGGCCTGCTGCAGCTCGGTGATCGGTTTTGCCGACGGATTGAGGAACGCCGAATTTGCGAGTCGCAGGATTCGTACGGCGAGCGCCGCGTCGATTCCGATGACCCGTGCGACCTGGTCCGGGGTGGCGCGGGGATCCTCGAGGGCCCGCTGCACCCGCTGCGCGACCTGCGGAAACGATGGCAGGCGAATGTCGCCGCTCGCCAGTTCCGCGGACAGCCCCTTGAGGAATTCGGAGGGGGCCAATGGGCCGGACTGCGGTGTTGGTTTCTGTGATGCCGGAATTGCCATGGGTGCGGGTCTTCTGATTCCACGATGCGTCTGGGGTGCTATCGGCGCTTTGCCGGTACCCTTGAGGGGCGGGGAGAGCCCGTGAGCGAGGCGTGCCCCGCTTGCGTCCATTTAACAGTGCGAATTTCGCCGCCAATTCGCCTTCCAGGCGGCATCGGGTCATGAAATCCACGTTTTGCTGGTCTGCCCGCTTCAGTTCCTCCGGCGGCTACCGATAATTTCGGAGTGAATTGGTGCCGCGGCCAGGTGGGATCCATTCCTGGAATTGCCGCCTTCCCGCGACGCCCGGACCGCGAAATAACTAGAGACAATTCGCTGTGAATGAAGTGATTCTCAATTTGATCGCAGAAACCACGACTCACCGCGACCGGGACGGCGTTCATTGCGCGATCGTGCAACTTCTATTGGACTTTCTGGAAGCGGAGACGGTCGCCATCTACAGCCTCGTCGAGGACGGCGGCGTGACCCGGCTTCTGAATTTTGCGGAGGTCTCGCGCGGCAACAAGCTTGCGCCTCGAATCCGCTGCAATGACCCGTCAACCCTCCCGGAGCTGCGCGGGATTCCCGAATGGGAGTCGTGCGTGCGCCGGCAGGAGGTCGTGCAATATAGCCCTGGCGCAGGGATCGTTCATTCCGTCCTGCCGATCGAGGCCGAACGCGACGTTGTGGGTTTGCTGTTCATCAGCGGCCACAACCGGCTCAGGGCGCGCGTCATCGATCACATCAACGCCATCTTGCGGATCTTGAAAAACCACTTGGCTTTGCTCGACTACGGCGAGCTCGACACGCTGACCGGCATGCTGAATCGCAAGACATACGAGGCATCTTTCGAGAAGCTCCGGCAGCGATTGCGGCTGGCGGATGTCGCTCGCGGCGTAAAAGAACCCAGTTGGCTGGGACTCGTGGATATAGACAAGTTCAAGTGCATCAATGACACCTATGGGCACTTGTTCGGGGACGAGGTGCTGTTGCTGGTCTCCCAATTGATGAAGAAGAGTTTTAGAGGCACTGATCAGTTGTTCCGCTTCGGCGGCGAAGAATTCGTGATCGTGCTCGATCACGCAACCACGCAGGGCGTCGAGATTGCGTTCGACCGACTGCGCGAGACCATCGCGTCATTCGAGTTTCCGCAAGTGGGTCGAGTAACCATCAGCCTCGGGTACTCGCAAATTTATCCGACGGACACCCCGAGTACTTGCGTGGAGCGGGCAGACGCCGCCCTGTATTATGCAAAGCATCATGGACGCAACAACATTCGCTCCTATGAGGTGCTCGTCGGTGCCGGCGAGTTGACGGCCAAGGATGGCGGAGAGAATGTCGAGCTTTTTTAGCTGAGTCAAAGCGCGGCGGATTGCGCGAATTCGCAGCGGATTTTCCCTTTCGGCGCCAAGCTCGGTATAAAGCCGGCAGCCCGTCCATGACGGCTCGCATTGGACACCGTCGCGATTACCGGGAATACTTGGCCGCAGCACCGATCGGCGGGAGGGGGCGACTGTGATCTTCGAGCGGCTGAGCGCTGGCGGTTGCCAGTCCTACCTGATCGGTTGCACCGATAGCTGCGCCGCCGTCATCATCGATCCGGAGATCAGTCTCGTCGATCGTTACCTTGCGTTGGCGGCACGCGACAGCTTGCGCATCCACTACCTCGTCGACACTCATACCCACGCGGATCATTTTTCGGCCACACAGCAGCTTTCCCGTCGTCTGAATGTGCCCGTTGCGATGCACCGCTCGAGTCCGGCGCCATTCATCGACCTGCGCCTCGACGACGGAGAAATGCTGGTCGTGGGCAAGTACCGCGTGCAAGTCATGCATACCCCGGGGCATACCTGCGATTCGATGTGTCTCAAGATCGAAGACCGGCTATTCACGGGTGATACGTTGCTGATCGGGGGGGCCGGACGCACGGATCTTCCGACCGGAGATCCGGGCGCGCTCTTCGACAGTTTGTTCGACCGCGTCCTGCGGCTGGATCCGCAAATGACGGTGCATCCCGCGCATGAATACAAAGGACGGAGTCACTCGACCATCGGCGCGGAGCTTGCGGGAAATCCTCGGCTGCAGGTTCGAGATCGTGCGGCCTTTGCGGAGATGATGCGCAATCTCAACCTCAGCATGCCCACTCATGTCACGGAGGCGCTGCGCACCAACATGAGCGGCGGCAAGACCGTTGCGCAGATGCTGGCCGAGGCAACCGCGGGCGTACCATTCATGTCTCTCACCGAGCTGAAGTCGCGCCTCGAGTCGGGCAACGCCGAGATGCTCATTCTGGACGTCCGGGAACGTGACGCGTACGAGCAAGGTCATATCCCCGGGGCGCAACTGCTGCCGCGGGGACAGCTCGAGCTGCGCGTCAATCAGGACCTGCCCGACCCCACGCGTCGGATCGTCGCATGCTGCGAATTCGGTCGAATATCAACTCTTGCGACCGCCACTCTGCGCGAGATGGGGTTCCAGCGCGCGGTTGCGTTGGATGGCGGGATGAAAGCCTGGCGCGAGGCGGGCAATCCGATCCGGCCGGGAAGGGGGCCGTAGCGGCGGCAACCGACGGAGGTTACGATGCGCGAGGTTTTCCGATGGGCAGGTGCGGCCGCCATGACGGCCCTGACGCTCGCTGGCCCGATCGTCCATGCGCAGTCCGGCGACCTGCCGCGCAAGGCAGGGTCGACCACCGAGTCCTACCGCGGGGTCGCCGTACTCTACGATTCGATCCGCGATCCCGCCGGGCATCGGCTTCGGTTGATCGTCACCCACCCGGAGGATGCGAACACCCGCGCTCCCGTGATCTTCGTCGTGGGTTGGCTGAGCTGCGATTCCGTGGAAGCGCCTCCCGGCACGACCGATGCGACGCAACTGGTGCTGCAGTCCATCGCAAAGCTTCCCGGGTTCGCAAGCGTACGCATGGATAAGGCCGGTGTCGGCGACTCGGAAGGGGACTGCGGCGCAACGGACTTCACCGCCGAGCTTGCCGCGTATCGGCGGGCCTTTCGCAAGCTCAAGGATTACTCATTCGTGGATTCGGACCGCATCTTCATTTTTGGAATCAGCAATGGGGGAGGCTTTGCGCCGCTGGTCGCGGAATCCGCCCAGGTCAAGGGCTATGTAGTGGACGGCGGCTGGATCAAGACGTGGTATGAGCATATGCTGGAAATTGAGCGACGGCGCTTGACGCTCGCGGGTCATGGCGCCGCGGAACTCAATACACTCATGAAGAGGGTCGAAGAATTCTACAGTGGCTACTTGCTGGATCGGCTTGCTCCGCGGGAAATCTTTGCGCGGCGACCGGAATTCAAAAACCTTTGGGAAGGGGACCCGGAGCATCAATACGGCCGCCCGGTCGCCTATTATCAACAACTGGAGGATCTCAATTTGATGGCCGCCTGGTCGGGAGTCAAGGCGCCGCTGCTTGCCCTGCACGGCGAGTTCGATTGGATCATGAGCCGCGGCGACTTGGAAATCATGGTCGGGCTGGTGAATCACAATGTGCCGGGCGCCGCCGAAATGGTGGAGCTGCCGGCCACCGGTCACACGTTTGAGCACTATGCCTCGCAGGAAGCTGCATTCCAGGGAAAGTTACTGCCGTTCGATGACCGCATCGCACAGCGGATCGACCAGTGGTTCGAGCGGCACCGCTGAGGCGCTGCACCGATGACTGCGAAAAGCTCGGACCCGGCCTTCCTGTCAGAATGGCAGCCGACCGCTTCCGGCAACGCGGTGCTTGCATTGTCGACGCGAAGGATGGGGCGTGTTCCCGCCCTGCAAATGGAATTCGATTTCAAGGGCGGCGGCGGTTTCGTCGTCGCGCGACGGGTCCTGCGCCGGGCGATGCCGGACGAGTATGCGGTCCAATTTCGACTGCGCGGCAGCGGTGCCGTCAACGATCTGGAGCTCAAACTCGTCGATGACAGCGGTCAGAACGTCTGGCGGTATAAGAAGGAGGGCCTGCGGCTTCCCACACATTGGACGCGGATGAGGGTGGAAAGCCGGGATATAGATTTTGCCTGGGGTCCGGCAAGCGGTAGCGGGATCTCGAAGTTGGGTGCCCTCGAATTTGCCATCGTTGCCCGCGAGGGCGGCAAGGGTACGTTGTGGATCGCTGGGGTGGAAATTGAAGACTGCGGTCCACAGGAGCTTCCGAGGGTTACCGCTTCGAGTGCAATGCCGGATTTTGAAGCCCCGGGGGCCCTGGCCGACCACGGATGGAAACCACTACCCGACGATGCGCGACCGTGGATAGTCATCGATTCGTTGCAGCCGCGCCTGATCGGAGGCCTGACCATCGATTGGCTGGGCGGCGCACCGGCCGGCGGCTTTCGTGTGCGTGCATCGAACAGCGGTCGCCGTTGGACGACGGTTTATGCCGCTGCAAGCTCCGGCGGCAAGCGCTCCAACGTTTACCTGCCCGCCCTCAAGAGCCGGTTTCTACGTCTCGAACTCGTGGAGCCGTCTTCGGGCGCCGCCCTGCATCTGCAGTCCTTCGAATTCTCGAGATCCATCCATGCCTTCTGGCACCACATCGTCGATGCCGAAGAACGTGGCTGGCATCCTCGTTGGCTGCACCGTGAACAGAGTTTATGGACGCCCATCGGGACCTCGCACGGTACTCATTGCGCGCTGATGAATGACGACGGCATGGTCGAGGTCGGCCAGGGATCCTTCTCCATCGAGCCCATGCTGTTCATCGGTGAGCGTCTCTTCACCTGGGCGGACGTCGATTCGCGGCAGGAATTGCTGCACGATTGGATGCCCGTACCCTCCACGATCTGGGAAACGCGACAGTGGCGTTTGCGCATCCAAGCCGAGGCGACTGTAAGCGGCTCGGTGCGGTTGCGATATCATTTCGAGAATCTCACCGAGCGGCCATCGGGCGGCGCCCGCTTGTTCGTGCTGCTGCGTCCGTTTCAGGTGACACCGCCGTGGCAGAATTTCCGCAAGCTGGGGGGCGTCAGCGAGATTCGCGATTTGGCGTGGCAGGACGGGGCGGTATGCGTCAACGAGACCACGCGTGTCGTGCCGGCAACTCCGCCCGCGGGATTCGGATCGCTGCGCTTCGACGACGGATTCATCGCGTCCCGCCTTGCCTCCGGAACCCTGCCCGACGACGCCGAAGTGCATGATCCGTTCGGGTTTGCCAGCGGCGCGTTCGGCTTTGATCTGCCGGACAAACGAGGTGAAGCGGGCGAAGTCGTCATCGACTGCATGCCGGTCGGCGTGCGGCAATCGACGGGCGAACCGACATTCGACTGGAGCACCAAGCTTGCGCTGAACCAATGGATGGGCGACGGCTGGCTGACGGAAGTCATTCGTGCGTCGCTCACTGCGACCGCCCACATCCTCGTGACCCGCTCGGGTGCCGCTTTGCAGCCCGGACCTCGGCGTTATACGCGTTCCTGGATCCGGGATGGCGCGATGATGAGCGCCGCCTTGCTGCGCATGGGGCACGCAGAGGAGGTGCGGGAGTTTATTCGCTGGTATGCGCCCCATCAGCGCGCCGACGGCTTCGTGCCTTGCTGTATCGACAACGAGGGTGTCGACTGGCTGGTGGAGCACGATAGCCACGGGCAATTGCTGGCCTTGATGGCCGACTACCATCGGTTCGCCCCGGATGACCCTCTCGTCGAGGAGTGGTGGCCCTTCATCGTCAAGGCGGTCGAATGCATCGAGCGCCTGCTGGGTGAGGATGGTCTGCTGCCGATATCGGTCAGCCATGAGGGCTATCTGGCCCAGCCGGTCCATTCTTATTGGGACGACTTCTGGGCATTGCGGGGTCTGCGGGATGCGGTCCATCTGGCGCGTGCGATCGGACGCGAGGACTTCACGCTACCATGGCAGACGCTGGCGAAGCGCCTCGAGTCCGCCTTGTTCGCGTCTATCGAAATGACGCGGTCGCAGCGCAAGCTGGACTTCATTCCGGGCAGCATCGAGTGGGCGGACTTCGATCCAACCGCAACGGCGAACGCGCTTTACCTCCTGGACGTTCCGGATGGAATCGATCGTCGCGCCGTCGAGCGGACGTTCGACATGTATCTGTCCGAGTGGCGCAAGAAACGCAGCGGCGAACTGGCACCTGCGAATTATACGCCCTATGAAATTCGCATCATCGGGGCGCTGGTGCGGCTCGGGCGCCGAGAGGCAGCATTGGAACTGTTGCGGTTCTTCATGTCGGATCGTCGTCCAAAGCCCTGGAACCAGTGGCCCGAGATCGCGTGGCGCGACAGTGCGGCGCCTGCGCACATGGGAGATCTGCCGCATACCTGGATTGCGGCGGAGTACGTCCTCGCCGTGCGCACCCTTTTCGCCTATGAGCGTGAGAGCGACGAATCTCTCGTCGTTGCGGCTGGGCTCGCGCCGGAATGGCTCGAAGGGGCGGGGGTGAGAGTGAACGACATGCCGACTCTCTACGGAACCTTGAGCTATTCGCTGCGCAGGCTCGATGCGTCAACCGTGCGATTTGAAATCAGCAGTGCGATGAGTGCCAGGGTGGTTTTGCGTCCGCCGTTGGGGGCTACGCTGCGCAGTGCGATGGTCGACGGAAGCACGTGCCCGATTGCCGCGGACGATTCAGTGACCCTCCTTCGGACGCCTGCGGCGGTTGTTTGCAGCACGTCCTCAACGGGTGCTCAAGAAAAGTGACAGACGTCCCGAACCCCAAACCCGGCGCGTCGATCGAGGGATCCGCGCATCTGGGCCTGATGCGGGAAATGCTGATGATGACCCGCGTGATCTTTGCCTCCCCGGTGGGCAAGGCGCTCACGGTGCTGGTCACCTTGCTGCTCCTGGTCATCTCCGCCACCGCTTACGGACAAATCCGCCTCAACCGTTGGAATAAGCCGTTCTTCGATGCCTTGTCGCGGCGTGACTTGCGGGACTTCTTGTTTGAGTTGGGCGTTTTCTTTCTCATCGCCGGAGGTCTCCTCATCCTCAATGTGGCGCAACGGTGGCTCGCCGAAACCTTGCAGGTCAAGCTTCGCGAGGGTCTCGTGAGAAGCCTTCTGGGGGACTGGATGATGCCGCGCCGGGCGTTCTGGCTCGCCAACTCGGGAGCCATGGGTGTGAACCCGGATCAGCGCATCCATGAGGATGCAAGAAAATTGTGCGAGCTGTCGGGCGATCTTGGCATCGGATTGCTGCAAGCGTCGATTCTGTTCGGCACCTTTGCCGGGGTGCTGTGGGTGCTGTCGAGCGATTTCTCGTTACGCTTCGGCAACCAGGACTATCCGATTCCCGGATTCATGCTTTGGGCCGCCGTCGTCTATGCCAGCGCGGGATCGCTTTTCAGCTTTTGGATAGGGCGAGGTCTCGTCCACCGCAACGCGGAGCGCTACGCGCGTGAGGCGGATCTGCGCTTTTCGCTGGTGAGGGTCAACGAGCATGTCGATGAAATTTCGTTGGCGGAGGGTGAAGCGGATGAAAAGCGGCGCATCGAACTGCATCTCGGCAACGTACTCGCCGCCACCCGCAGAATCGTGCTGGGTCATACCAACCTGACCTGGGTCACCGCCGGGTTCGGTTGGGTTACCATCGTCGCGCCGATACTGGTTTCCGCGCCCCTGTATTTCATGGGGAAGGTTTCGTTCGGCGGCCTCATGATGGCGGCGGGCGCCTTCACCCAGGCGCAGTCTTCGCTGCGCTGGTTCATCGATAATTTCAGCGTGATTGCGGATTGGCGGGCCACATTGCTGCGTGTGGCGGGTTTCCGGCATGCGTTGGTGACAACCAAGGAACCGGCGGGTTTCGGAAGCCGTATTGCATACACGGAAGGGGATCCCGGGGTGGTGGCGATCGACAACCTCCAGATCGTCTCCTCGGCCAACTCCGACATGCTGAGGGAGAGGCGGCTGGTCGTCAGGGCCGGCGACCGCGTGCTGATCACGGGTGCTCCGGGGACCGGAAAGACTCAGCTTTTCCGGGCTTTGGCGGGATTGTGGCCATGGGGTTCAGGACAGATCGCGCGGCCCAAAGGCGAGCCGATATTCTATCTGCCCCGCGGCACCCCGTATTTGCCCCGCGGGACACTGCGGGAAGTGCTCGCCTATCCCTTGAAGGCCGATAGGTTCAGCACCAGCGCCTTCACCCGTGCGCTCTACCGCTTTGGTCTCGAGCGGCTCGCGCTCTTGCTCGACCGAACCCACCGCTGGGACCGGGAGTTGAGTCAAGACGAGCAGCTGTGTCTCGCGTTCGCCCGCCTGCTGTTGCAGGCGCCACCGTGGGTGCTCATGGACGGAACGCTGGGCACGCTCGATGACGAAGTGCTCGAACTCGTCATCGACGTCTTCACGAAAGAACTTCAGCACATGAGCATCATCCATATCGGGGGGCCCGGTGAGGCCCACGGACTCTTCCCCGTCGTCGTGCACCTCGTCAAAGCGCCGCGAAGCGCTGCGTCTGCGGGCGAGCGGGCAGGGGATGGCCCGAGCGCAAAACACCCCGAAGACCCGGGAAGCCGCCCATGAACAAGTTCCGCAAGCCGGCCCCGTCGACCGGCGGCGTGCGCGCGGTCAATTCGCTGATATTGCTGCTGTTGATGGTGGTCTCGCAGGTGTGGGCCGATGCACCACCAGATATTGAATTTCGTCCCCCGACGACGGCCGAGGACCCCGAGACGACGATGATCATGCGCGATTTGGCGGCGCGCCTCGTTCCGGTGTATCAGGAACCCGACCCCGATCGGTATCTCGCAAACTTGTCGGTGCTGCAGATGGCCGCTCTGGACTACACGGCCGCCGATGGCTCGCGGCTTTCGCTGCGCGACCGCCGGCGAAGCACGGAGGCCGGCCTTCCGGCCGGACGAGGGACCATTTACGACATGTATGCTCGAGCGAGGGCCATGGAGGCGGACAATCGATCGTCATTTGCCGACAATTTCACGAAGTCCTTCCGAGACATGGTTTCCGGACTCGACGATCAAGATGCGTACACCGTCATACGTTGGCTCGAGACCCCTCTTCCCGAATTGCGGAACGCGCTGCAAGCGGCGCTGGACGGGCTGCGAGGCAAGGAGAGAATCGATCAAACGGAAGCGGTGGAACTGATCCGCAGCTACGTCTCCTTCGATGCCTATCGCGCCTTCAATCCGATGATTGCTGCGCTCGTCGCCGAGGACGACAATCGACGCTACCTGGTGGACGACGAGAAAATCAAGGGCCCAGGCGGCGCCGCGATTTCCGCGATGGTGATTCGCCCTAAAGGCCGCACCGCAGTACTGCCGGCGCTATTCGAATACACGCTTTCCGGATCGCGGAATTACGCCAAGGAGTGCGCGGCCCACGGGTATGCCTGCGTCGTGGCCTATGCCCGCTGGAACCGCGCTAGTCCCGAGGGATTGCCTCCCTTCGAACATGACGGCGACGATGCGCGTGCGGTGATCGCGTGGATCGCCCGGCAGCCCTGGAGCGACGGCCGTGTGGGCATGTACGGCGACGGATACAGCGCCTTTACCTCCTGGACGGCCGCGAAGCGAGCGCCGCCCGCGCTCAAGGCGATTGCCACATCGGCCGCCACCACACCGGGGATCAACTTTCCGATGGAAGGCGGCATTTTTCGCAACTCCGCTTACCGTTGGTCGTTGCACGAGCCTGCCGCCACGCCGGCGGACCGCAACGGTGATGACGATGAGTCACGATGGTCCGCGCTGGATCAAACGTGGTACCGGAGCGGACGACGGTACCGGGATTTGGGCCGCGTGTTTGGCAGGCCCAATCCGATTTTCATCCGCTGGCTCAATCATCCGAGCTACGACCGGTACTGGCAAAAACTGGTGCCGTACCGCGAGCAATTCGCGAAGCTCAATATTCCGGTCCTGACGACGACCGGGTACTACGCTGGCAGCCAGGCGGCGGACCTGTACCTCTTCAGCCAGCACCTTCGATATAACCCGCACGCCGACCATACTCTGGTCGTCGGACCCTACGACGAGGGCGTGATGGAGCAAGGTCCTTCGGCCTCGCTTCAGGGTTATCAGGTCGATTCTGCCGCTCTCGCCGACCTTCGCGAACTGCGCTATCAGTGGTTCGGCCATGTGCTCAAGGGTGCCGCCGCACCGTCTTTATTGAAGGACAGGGTCAATTACCAAGTCATGGGGGCCAACGAATGGCGGCACGCTGCATCGATCGATGCGATGGCCGGGCAATCATTGAAGCTTTACATGGACGCCGGCACGTCCGCCGAGACACATCCGCTGACGCAGCGCCGGAATGCGAAGCCGGCTTTCGTTCAGCAGACCGTGAGCTTCGTCGACCGTACGGACGCCGGCCGCGTGCCGTCCGCCGGACTCATCAGCAAGACCTTGGAGACACCGAACGCAGCGGTGTTCGTGAGTGAACCGATGAGCGGTCAGACCGAGTTCAGCGGTCTGTTCTCGGGCCGGCTCGATTTCAAGGTCAACAAGATGGACATGGATCTCTACGTCATGCTCTACGAACTGCGCGCCGACGGAGAATATTCGCGTCTCTTCGACCCGACCTACGAATTCCGCGCCAGCTACGCGCGCGATCGCGTCCACCGCCGTCTCCTCAAGGCGGGTGAACGCCAGGAGTTGACGTTCAAGAGTGAGCGGCTCACGAGCCGGCTGCTTCAGAAGGGCAGCCGATTGGTGTTCGTCATCGGGATCAACAAGAGGCCGGATCGCGAGATCAACTATGGTACGGGGAACGATGTCAGTGAGGAATCCATCGCCGAAGGCAGAGTTCCTCTCAAATTACGCTGGTACAACGACAGCTATATCGAGATTCCCGTGCACGCCAGGGCCGAGGACAAGCCGTGACGTGAACCGCCGCGATCGCGCCAGGACATCGCGGATCCCTTTCGTTCCCCGCCGACGCGATTGATTGGATTGTAGGGGTTCTCCCTATATCCGCAGTCGGCCTCACGGATTATGGCGAATACCCACCGAGCCCGGCGCGGGAACAAGCGTAGGCCAAGTACATTAAATCCCTAAGTGCCTACCAACCTCCGATAGCTCACTATGGGGCATCAGTACGCAGGATGCGTCGGTGGGGGTGCTGGTGGGCAAAACAAAGAATCTGTTGATGAGTGCCGTATTGCAGCTGCTGTTTTTTGGGGTATTCAGTACATTCATGGTCCTGAATGAGCCGGTGCAATCGGCATTGGTGGTTGCGCTCTTCGTCGCGGGCGAATTGGGCGGCACCAGCGTCCTTTGCTCCCTGATCGTCAAGCGTTTACGGCAGGGATCTTTCCCGGATTGGCTGAAAGAAGTGACCGTGGGCTATGTCGTCAGCCACATCTGCATTCTGAACGTCCTGCACCTGGGTCCCTTCGGCAGCCAAGCTTCGCGCGTGCCGGCCCACAGCACGCTCGATTGGATGGAACTCACTCTGCGGGTAAGCCTTGGCCTGGTGCTCATTCTGACGGCCGGGGTACTGTCCAAAGCCCGAGTCCAACGGATGGCCCTGCCCCATATCCGGAAATTCATCGCCGCGGCCTAGTCCGCGCCGCAGCGCAAGCATTCCTGCCTGCGTTGCGGTTTTCGATGATCGCGCTATTCGGAACAGCTGACGCCGGCGGGCGGTCCCGTGGGTGCAACCATCCGACTGCTGCCCGCATCGAGTTTGCGGAACGCGAGGTATTGAATCGCGGTCGGCAGGGTTGGGGACAGAGAGAAGAACACGCCGACCGTGCCGTGCTCGCAGCTGAGATTGAATTGGCCACGCAGCCAGTTCTCCGGCATGACGGGACCCGGGCCGGCGCATTGCCCCACGTCCTCCTTGATTATTTCGATCTCGGCACGACGTTGGGCCGGGGATACATCGAGCAGGAGGTTCATGGCAGCAATGCTCTTCGCTTTGGAATCATCCCAACCGGTCCAAAGATCAACTATGCGATCCCGAAATTGCACCAGCATGGGAGAGGCGGGCAGTTCGCGCTTTTGCAAACCGCCGGACCTCAGCAGTGCATCCCACGCCGAGCTGATGGGTTTCGACGGCCCCGAGTAAGTCAGGTTGGCCATGGCAAAGATACCGATGCCGTACTCCGGCAACCACTGCATGTATGAACCGAATCCCGGAAGGCCGCCGCCGTGTCCGACGATGTGCTCGAATCGGCAATCGGCGCCGACGCGCAGGCCATAGCCATAACCGCTCGCGGTTGCATCCAGCCTGCCGCCGTTGCCGTGCACGCTCAGATTGGATGAGTTCCACATGTGGCTCATCTCACGCACCGAACTACGCCGCACCGGACCCAATTCGGCGTCGTCGCGCGGCGGCCAGGCCGACAAATGAAACGCGATGTAATTGCCGAGATCGGCCGCCGTCGTGAGCAGGCCCCCGGCCGAGCTGAAGGCACCTTGCGGCAACGGGGGCTCATCGAGATAAGATCCGTCCGGCTGCAACCGGTAACCCACGGCGCGCCGATCCTTCGGCACCCGGGAGAATTCGAAGGTTGAGGACGGCATGTGAAGTTTCGCGAGAATCTCGCGCTCCACGTAGGACTCATAGGGAACGCCGGATGCCTTGGCGACGATTCGACCCAGCAGGCCGAATGCGTAATTCGAATACTCGTACTGAGTTCCGGGCGCCGTGGAAAAAGGGATTCCGCGCAGCAGCCACTGCGAGAGATCGGCTTCACTGGCCGCGAGCTGCTGGTCGCCCCATGGGTTGTCCTCGGGAAGTCCGGCACTGTGGCTCAAGAGTTGGCGGATCCGCAAAGGCGCGGAATCGTGTGTGGGCAAGCGCATGCGCGCAAACTCGGGCAGCCACTTGGATACCGGGTCCTCGAGGGAAAGTTTTCCCGCATCCCTGAGGTTGAGAATGGCGAGAGCGGTAAAGCTCTTCGTCATCGAGGCGATGCGAAATACGGTCGTGCCGCTCGCCGGGACTTTGGATGCGCGATCCTGGACGCCTGCGGCAGCGACGTGCGCCAGTCGCCGGTCGATAACGATGCCCCAAACCATGCCGGGAATCTTCTGCTCGTCCGCATAGTGCTGGAAGATCTCGTCGATCTGCGGGAATGCGGCTTCGATATTCTGGACCCGGTCGGGGTCCGTAAAACGCGCCGGTGGATAGACATTCCCTGCGAGCGCCGCTGCAGACAGTGCCGTCGCGGCGAGAGCGAGCGCGGTGGGAGCAGCGCAGGGCGATGCAACGGCCAGGACGTGCTTGAATGAGGACCACATCCGGCTTGCGGCTATCTCGCGGCGCTCTAGCAGCGTGCTCGAGAGTATGGGGCAAAGGTCATTTCTGGTGACCGGTCACCGGAATTGCCGCCGGCTCATCCCCTCCGACCCAGCGATATACGACTCCCGCCAGCGCGGCGCCGATGAGAGGAGCGACCCAGAACATCCAGAGTTGCCGTAGCCACAATGTGCCGATGAATTCCGCAGTCAAGCGCCGTGCCATGAATGAACTCCCTGTTCTGAAGAGGTGGTCGAGACTTTAACGGTAAAGCGCGGAGACGTCTATCGTTCGCCTACCGGCGTCGATTGTGGCGGCGGCCGTTGCGGATCGCCCTTCAGCGCCGGGCTGAGACGCGCGACACTGCAGATTCCGGCGAGTATCGCGAGGCCGGCGGCGATGAATGCGGGGACCTTGTCGCTGCCGATGCCGAAGGACAAGAGCGCCGCCAGCAACGTGGCGCCCAAGGTCTGACCGGTCAGCCGCGTCGTCGAAATCAGTCCGCCGGCGGAGGCGGCCCGTTCATGCGGCGCCGAGTGCACGATCAACCGCGCATTCGGAGCGAGAAACAGGCCGAACCCGATTCCGCACAACGCCATCCGCCAAATCAGATCGAAATGCGTGACCTGGTCGGGCAGGAAGGCCAGCGCCAACAGCGCCGCGGCCGCGATCGCCATCCCGATACCGCCCAGCAATCCGGCCGGAAAACGATCGGAGAGCATGCCCGCCAGCGGCGCGAGCATCATCATGGCCAATGGCCAGGGCGTGATGACGGCACCGACTTCGCCGGGTGAGAATCCATAGTGCTGCTGCAAGCGAAACGGCAGCGACAATACCAGAGTCATCGACGCGATGAACGCGGTGAGTCCGCCGATGGTAGAGAGGGCGAGCACCGGTTTCGCCAGAAGATCGACGGGCAGAATGGGCATCTTCGAGTCCAGTTCGCGCCGCACGAAGATATAGGCGATCGCGACGCCGGCCGCGATGACGATCGTCGAAACGATGGGCGAATGACCGTGCACCGCACTTTCCAAACCGGAAATGATGAGGCCGAAGGTCAGCGCGCAAAGTACCGCGCCGAGGACGTCGTAGGGCTCTTTGTGAGGCTCGGGGGCGGGCAGCGCCTGCCGGCCCAGCAACAGCGACAGCAGGGCCAAGGGCGCCGCCGCGGCGAATATCCACGGCCACGTCGCCACCGAGAGCACCAGACCGCCCAGCGTCGGTGCAAGGGCGTTGCTGCTGGCGACCACGACGGTGTTTACACCCAAGCCGCGGCCGAGCTGTCGCGCGGGATAAATGGCCCGGATCAGCGCACTCGATACGCTCAGTGAAGCCGCGGCGCCGAGCGCCTGCATGGCCCGCACCACCAGCAGCAGCGGCAGGCTCCTGGCAAAAAAGCACAGAATGGTCGACACCAGGAACAGCAGTTGACCGTATTGATAGAGGCGGCGCAGCCCGATGCGGCTGCCGAGCGCCGAGCAAGGCAGCAGGGTCATCACCAGTACGAGTTGATACACCGTGACGACCAGCACCGCCGCGGATGGGGCGACGCTCAGATCGTGTGCAAGGGTGGGCACGGCCACGGTGACGATCGAACCGTCGAGCACCGCAAGCGCGGTTCCCGAGGCCACCGCGACGATTGCCCAATAGCGGCGGGGAGTCGGCAAACCTTCTCCGCGCTTGAGAAGAGGTGAACCGGTAGCCGAACCCATGACGTGATTATAGCGCTTAGGCGTAGAGCTTCGTGAGCACGACGCCTGCCGCTGCACCCAAGGCGACGATCAGGACCGGCGGCGCGCGCCAAGCGGTCAACAGAACGAAGCCTGCGAGCGCCAGGCCGATATCCGCGACCGTCTTGATCGAACTCGTCCATATGGGATGGTAGAGAGCGGCGCCGAGCAGACCGACGACGGCGGCGTTGACGCCACGCATGAAGGCTTGCGCGCCGGCCCGAACTCGAAATTGATCCCAGAAGGGGAATGCCCCCACCAGAACGAGCATTCCTGGAAGGAAAATTCCGGCGAGGCCGAGAAGTGCACCGGCCGCACGATGGGATGCCGGGGACGCGACGGCACCGAGATAGGATGCGAAGCTGAACAGTGGACCGGGAACGGCCTGTGCAGCGCCGTAGCCCGCAAGAAAGACGTCATCGTCGACCCACCCGGATGCCACGAACGCCTCGCGCAGCAGCGGCAGCACCACATGGCCGCCGCCGAATACCAAGGCACCCGATCGATAGAAGGCATCGAACAGCGCCGCGGCATGCCACCCGCGGAGCAGCGGCAGGCCGATGAGCAACAGTGCGAAAACAACCAGCGACGTCGTCCCGACCGCGCGCGACACCGGAGCGGCGAAACTCGATGCTGGAGCGGCGGCCGATGCGGGTGGGATCTGCGCCGGCGCGGGTGTCCGGCAAAACCAGATCCCTAGCAAGCCGCCCCCTATCAGGACGGCGAGCTGCGTCATCGACGAGCCGCGCGCCGACATGGCGACCGCAGCGGTGATGGCGATCGCCGCGCGCTGCCGGTCCGGGCACAGCGTGCGTGCCATACCCCACACGGCCTGCGCAACGATGGCGACCGCCACCAGCTTCAGGCCGTGCACCAATCCTACCGCGACCGATGCGAAGACGGAGCTCTCCTGCAACGCGGGATCGGCCCCAAAAGCGAGAAGCGTGAGTGCAAGGGCGGACGGCAAGGTGAATCCGGTCCAGGCCGCGAGCCCGCCGAGGAAGCCCGCCCTCATCAAACCGATGGAGAATCCGAGCTGGCTGCTCGCCGGCCCGGGCAAGAATTGGCATAGTCCCACCAAATCCGAAAATGCGGCATCGTCGAGCCATCGGCGGCGCACCACGAACTCCTCCCTGAAGTAGCCGATGTGTGCCACCGGTCCGCCGAATGAGGTGAGTCCCAGCTTCAGAAATGCACGCAGGACCTCGGCAGCGCGAACCGCCGCGCGCGGGTGGCTGCTCAAGCGGCGGCGGGTGTCGTCGACACCTCGACGGATTTCGACGCCGCATCGACGGTCTTCAGCACGACGGGACGCCGCCATACGTGCGCCACGTACTCGAGAACTTTTTTCGCGCAATCCGTGTCCAGACCGCGCTTGTCGATGTCGCTGTGGTGCTCGAGTACCAGGGCGCCGTTGTTGCGGACTTCGGCCACCGATACCCGCGGGGCGCCGAAGTTGTATTTGCCCTTGAGGATGGCCTCCCGCAATTCGTCGATGTCCTCGGCAAGCACCTTGACCGGGCCATTGGCCTGTTTCTGATACCGGAACAGCCCCATCTCCGCGGCGCGCTCGCGCGTGAGGTGATTGCGCAGGAAGCTGAAGTCATCGTCCTCCCGAACGATTTGCCGTGCGGCGTCGATTCCTCCCTCTTTGATGATTTCCTCCCAGAGCGTGAAACCTAGATGGTAAGGATTGACTGCCAGCGCGATCTGTTCTTCCGCGGCCACGGGCCGCACCACATCCGAATGACACTTGATGGCGTCCAGGTACGTATCCTGCGCGATGAAATCCGCTTCGCGCAGCAGCCGCGCATGCCAGTACGAAGCCCAGCCCTCGTTCATGGTTTGCGTTGCGAACACCGGGTAGAAATAAAACGATTCGGCGCGCACGGCCAGAAAGATGTCCCGCTCCCAGTTTTCCATATCGGGCGCGTACGTGGCGATGAACCACAACAGATCCTTTTCCGGATGCGGCGGCAGCGGGGCGCGGATTCTTCGTGTCTGAGGAGCCGCCCTGTCGTCGCCCGCCAATGCCGCGAATCGCGACCGGAAAGCGTCATCGGAGGCTGGAGGAGGGGGCGGCTCGTATTCGGGGTAGGGTTCGCGCCGCAGCCCGTGATCGATGTCGATGTATTGCTCCAGGGACAACGCGGCATCGAGCACTCTCTCCACGGCATTGAAGCCGTGGGCCTCGATGTCCCGTTCGATCTGCCGCGCATGGCTGGCGGCGTGTTCGATGATGTGCTCGCTGACTTGCTCCTGCGAGCGTTGAAACAACAGGTTGTTCTTGGAGAAATCGGCATGGCCCAGCACGTGCGCCGCCACCAGAATGTTGTCGGCGAGGCCATTGCTCGAAGCGCAATAGGCGCGGCCCGGGTTGCCCGGAAAGACCACCTCGAACAGGCGCGAATAGCCCATATGTCGCTGCAGGAGCTGATAGATGTAGCGAGCGCCGAAGGACCAGTGCGGCATCCGCACCGGCAGACCGTAGACCGCGATCTCGGTCATGAAACTATCCGGGACGGCTTCGAAAATGACGGGGGACCAGGAAAGCCCATGTTCGCGGGCCAGATCTTCGAGACGCGGCAAATGACTGCGCCAGTCGGGTTTCACGGCTCACTTCCCGGTGCAGCACCGGTCGCAGCGGACTGCGATTCAAGCGTGAAGAAGTGGCGCACGGCGGCGACGACGTCGTTGGAGTCCTTGATCGAACAGCGACCGCAGGAGGCGCTGCGCCCAAGTTCGTCGAACAGCCGGGCCGTCTCGCTTTGGGTGCTGCGCAATCCCGACGTGATCTCGACATAGCCTGAGTAGCGCGCCAGAGCGGCGATGCTCTCGAGCGCTGCGCGCGCCGGCTCTCGATCGTCCATGGCGTTGTCGCCGTCCGATGCGTAGAACAGATAAACATTGCAGGTTGCGGGGTCGAAGCGAGATTGCACGATCTCGATCACCTTGCGCAACCCCGCCGATGCAACGGTGCCGCCGCTGCCCGCGACCTTGAAGAAATCGGATTCGCCGAACTCCCAGGCGTCGGTGGTGTGGGCCACGAACACGATGTCGAGCGAGCGGTACTCGCGCCGCAGCCCGGCGGCCACCCAGAAGAAGAAGGTCTTCGCGAGCTGGCGATCGGCATCCGTCATACTGGCGGAAACGTCAAGAAGGAAGAACACCGCGGCGCGCAGCGCCGGCTGCCGGCGGCGCGTCAGCTGCCGGAAGCGCAGGTCCTCATCGATGAACGAGGGAGCGGAAGACTCGAGCGCGCGTCGCTTCACCGACTCCTTGAGGGAACGGCGGCGATCCAGCCGGGACCGGGCGCCGCGCCGATCCCAACCCTCGCGCTTCCATTCGGCCTCTTCCGAATGGCCGACGCGGGGCTGCAAATTGGGCAGCTTCAGCTCTTCCCACATCCACTCGATGATGTCGCTGATCTTGAATTCGAGCAGCAGCTCGGCACCCCCGCGCTCGGTTCCGCCCGCGCCCTTTCCGCCGGGCTTGCTGCCGGCGTCGGCCGGACCCAAGAGGTCCCCGGGTTTCGCCGCTCCCTGACCGACGCCCTGAGGTTCCGCGTCGCTCCGCAGTCTGAAGCGATAATGTTCCAGCATGCGCACGGGCACCCGGACCGTACGCGCCCCGTCGCTGATGATGTCGGAGCCCGATACGATCTGAGGCAGGTGATCCCGCACCGCCTCCCGAATCTTCTCGCTGTGACGAAGCCAATCCCGCGATCCACGCGAGAACAGCTCGTACCAATCATTGACCGCCTGCGCGGCGGCGTATGGTGTCCCGTTGGTCTCGCTCCCTGGAGGGTCCGGGTTCATGGTTGGCAGCTTACTCCTGCGACAACAGGGTCGTCACGTAGTTCAGGGCCTCTTGAGCGCTATGCTCGTCATATCCATACTCCTTCACCAGCCGCTCCTGAACCACGGAGATTTTTTGGCGCGCCTCGTCGTCCGGTCGGGCCGTGGAGGTCACCAGGCGCAGCACGTCGCGGCGCTCTTCGAACAGGTATTGTTCGATCGCCTCCCGCACCCGCGCGTGGCTTGCAAGGCGGAATTTTTCGCCGGCCTTGAAGGCGACCATGGCCTTGCGGATCACCTCTTGGCGGAACGACTGCTTTCCGGATTCGGAGACCTTGATCTTCTCTTCCACGGACCGCAGGAACCGTTCGTCCGGCGGCCGATTCTCGCCCGTGATCGGATCGGTGACCTTTCGCTGGTCGAGAGACGCCTCGATTTCGTCGAGATACTTCTCCAGCAGCTGCTGCGCTTCGTCTTGAAACGACGCAAACAACGCGCGATGAACATCCTCCTTGACCCAGCGATTGTAGAATTCCTTGCGCGCAGTCACCAAATGGTCGAACCACACCTTTTTCTGCTTCGCGTCCATGCGCGCGTCGCTTTCAATCGAATCCTTGATGGCGAGCAGCAGTTCCATGCTGGTGAGGCTGCGCGAATTGCCGCGCGTGATGGCGGTCGACAGGGCGTTGATGACGAACCGCGGACTCACACCGGAGAGGCCCTCGTCCGGCGCCTCGGCCTTCAGCCGCTGAGCTTCGGTCTCGGAGAAACCTTCGACCGCCTCGCCGGCAAAGATCCGAACCTTCTTGGGAAGATCCATGCCCTCGCGTTCCGGCTTGCTGTGCCGCGTGAGAATGGCGAACACGGCGGCCAGATGAAGTACATGAGGATCCAGATGAGTGTTGCGGAACGCCGGCGCGCCGTACACCAGCTTCTTGTATATCCGCGCCTCGTCACGATACGAGAGCGCATAGGGTACCTTGATGATCACCATTCGATCGAGAAGCGCCTCATTCTCCTTCTCCTGGAGGAAACGGTTGAATTCGGCGAGATTGGTGTGGGCGAGAATGGTCTCATCGAGATAGATCAGGGGAAACCGCGCAACCTTGACGTTTTTCTCCTGTGTCATCGTCAGCAGAAGGTAGAGGAACTCGCGCTTGACCTTGAGGATCTCGATCATCTCCAGGACGCCGCGGCTTGCGGCATACACCGCGCCGGACCAGGACCAGGCCCGCGGGTCGCCTTCGTCGCCCACGTGCGACACCTTGGAGAGATCGACGGATCCCACCAGATCGGCGATATCGGCGGTCGACGGATCGTGAGGTGCGTAGGTGCCGATGCCGCAGCGTGCCGCCTCGGACAAGAAGATGCGCTCCACGGGTACGCGCAGGTAATCGCCGTCGCATTCGCGATCCACGAAATCGCGCGCCCACGGGCTCACCTCTCCGGCGATGTCGACGCCGTAGGTCTCGCGAAATTCCGCGCGCAGGCTCGCGGGAATGAGATTCAGCGGCGATTCGCGCAGGGGCGAGCCCTTGATCGCGTAGAGCGCGCCTTCGTCGGTGCGGCTGTATTCTTCCAGGCCGCGCTTCAACAGGATCGCCATCGTGGATTTCCCGCCGGAGGGCGGTCCGAGCAGCAGCAATAACCGGCGGCCCACGTCGGAGCCCGCCGCCGCTGCCTTGAAATAATCGACGACGCGGCCCAAGGGCTCATCGACGCCGAACAATTCCCGTTTGAACAGCTCTCTGGCCTTCTGGACGTCGCTGCCTTCCACATCGCGGCCGTACCACAGCAGCATGTCCCAAATGTATTCGTGACTGGTGCGCACCAGCGCCGTGGGTTTGCCGGGGAGGATTTGCGTCAAGAAGTCCCCGAGAGGTCCTTCCCATCGCTGCGCTCGATGCTGCTTGCTGAAGTCGGTCAGCGAATTGAGAAAATCCGCCGGATTGGCTTCATCCTTGAGCTCTGATATTCCCATCGTCGAACCTCCACTCGGGATTGGCCTCTGCGTTATCTCGCGTGTCGACTCTCGCTGATTATCTTACTCTCGCAACGATCTTACTACTCTTGCAACGATCTTTACTGTCACGCATGTTGTATATCAGATCGGTCACGGCTTCAAATGATTCATTGCCTTCGATGGAAAAAAATTAATTATTTGTCAACCGGCACATTCGCCTCGCAGCATGCGTCGGATGTGTTGCGGCCGCTTACACGAGGACCGGGCGGCCGCTTACACGAAGGTGGGTGCGTTGCGATCGAGCAACGTAATGCAAGCCGCTGTACTACCGACCGCTGCTCGGATATCTTTAAAGACCGCCTGCGGCTGCAAGCGTTCAATTTAAAGCAGCGTACGATCGAAGAAGCCGGCTAAACGATTGCGGTACTCCGGTCCGGCGATTTGCGCAAAGTCGGCATGGTGCGCGCGGGGCACCAGCCACAGCTCCTTCGGCCAGCCGGCGGCAGAAAAAAGCTGCTCCGCCACGAACGCGGGCACCAGCGGGTCGAGCGCGCCGCCGACAATGAGCACGGCACGCGGAGAAATCGACCCAATGACCATCTTGGGCGGCAGATCGAGCGACTGGCCGTACGCGCGCAACGCCAGATAGCAGGGCACCTGGGTCAGGAGCCCCCACTTGGCGGCAGCGAGCCAGTTATGCTCGACGACATCGTTGGGTGAAGACACGAGCGCCACCGCACGCAACCGCTGATCGAGAACGGCAGCCTGCGTCAGGACGTAGGCTCCCATGGAGAAACCAAATCCCCCGATGCGCTCCGGGTCGACCTCGGAGCGTTCTCGAAGCCAGTCGACCGCCGCGATGATGGCATGCCTTTCCGGAACTCCCCAGCGTGTGCGTCCCTCGCTTGCGCCTTGCCCCGGGAGATCGACCGCGAGCACACCGAAGCCGGCCTGCGATAGAAATCCGGTCTCGAACAACAGCGACGAGCGGTCGGCGCCGGTGCCGTGTACCAGAATGATCGCGGCGCGATTGCGCGAAGGCGCGTACCAACCCACCACCCGCCGTCCATTCGCGCTCGAGAACGATATTTCCGCGAGGTCATCGATCCCGGTGCGCTCGGGGTGCCGCGAAATCGCCGCCGGCAGCGTGCGCACATAGTCGGCGCGTTCGCTCCAGAAGCTCTTCGCAGCCACGACCATGCAAAGAACGAGACCTATGCCCATGCCGGCGACGAAGAGATAGATCGCAATCTTCATGTCCCTCGAATGGTGCTTGAATCATCCGGCGAAATACAGCCATCAGACATATTCCGGTACCGCACCGTCCAGGTGCTTCGGCACGCGGCGACGGTGTATAAAGGTGAGAGATGAACGAGTATTCGAGCGGCATTGAATGAGCGGAAAAGCTGAATGAGCAGAAAAGATGAAGATCGCATTCTTCACGGCCTGCATTATTTCCGTGAAAGCCTCGACGAGGAGTTCGCGGTGACGAGCGAACAAATACTGTGGCTGGCGGCGCATTCCTTCGCCGACGGCAGCGGCTGGCACAAGGACGGGGAGCTGCAGGGCTTCGACTGTTCGGTCGTCCCGATCGAGCTTCGCAGGAAGCTGTTGACGTCGAAATTCGAACTGCCGCTGCGTTATCTTCATTATCGGCGCCTCATCAAGTTCACGCCGGTCAGCGATGAGACAGCCAGCGTATCGGTGACATTTGCCGGCGCCGACCGGGCGATGCGGCTGCATACGCGCTTGGGACGCATGGAGCTATGGTATCAGGAGCACAGGGATGGATTTCTCGGCATCGCGATCACGGTCGCGGTTTCCTTCATCACGGCGACGATTGCGGTTGCGATTGTCGGGGGGGTGCACAGAAATTCAGCGGAGCCGACCCCTGTCATCTACCAATCGGATCCCCGATCGCAGCCTTGAATCCGCTTGTCGGCGCAGGCATGATACTCATGTCGGGCGTTTTACACGCGTGCAAGTCTGTGCGCGCCGGGATCCTTCATGAGGCGCACCGTGCGCCCGAAGAGCCGGCCGTGAGCCGGGCGTCGGCCGATGTAGATAATCCCCGTTTGACGGAACTCCGCCGTCAGCAGATCGATGATGCAGTCACGCGCCCGGTCGTCGAGGGAATCGAGCACCTCATCGATGATTATCCAGCGCGGGTCATGCAGCAGCGCCCGCGCAAATACCAGACTGTGTTGTTCGTCTTCGCTCAAGTCCCGCTCCCACGGCTGCGTGCTGTCCAGCATCGGAACCAGCCGCGACAAATCGACCTTGGTCAGTGCCGGGGCAAACGCACCGTCGGCGAATTTTTCGACGCCCCACGGGTACGCGAGCACCTCGCGCAGCGTTCCCGGGGGTAGATAGGGAACGCGCGGCAAATACATCGCGTCCTCGCCCTTGGGCCGCTCGATCCGCCCGGTGCCCCAGGGCCAAAGACCGGCGAGGGCGCGGAACAGCAGCGTCTTGCCGGTGCCCGGCTCCCCGACGATGAGGATGCGTTCGCCGGCGAGCATCTCGACGTGAGTGTCCTCGAGCAGGGTGCATCCTGTGGGCGACGCGATGCGAAGGTTCTCGACGCTGAATTTGCCCGGCGGTCCCTCGGTGAAATCTACGCGGCTCTCGCTGCCATGCACGATGTCGGTATTGAGCAGCGCGCGCCGAAAACTCGCGATACGCAGCAAGGTCGCCCGCCAATCCGCGATGGTGCTGAAATTGTCGACGAACCAGCGGAGTGACGACTGCACCTGAATGAAGGCGCCCGCGGCCATCATGAGTCCGCCGAAGCTCAAGTTTCCGGCAAAATAAAGAGGTGCCGCGACGAGAATCGGCGCCACGGTCGTGAACCAGCCATAACCCGCCGTGATCCAGGTGAGATTCGCGAGTCCCGACACCAGGCGTCGAGTCGCGTCCAGCACCCGGGCCACGTCGACCTCGATCCGGCGAGCTTCGTCCGCTTCGCCGGAGGAGAGGGCGATCGCGTCGATATGCTCATTGACGCGAACCAGGGTAAACCGCAGGTCGGCCTCGCGCGAGTATCGTGTGGCGTTCCGCTCGATGAGACTGCGTCCCACCCAATAGCTCAGCAGCGACGCCGATCCGGAATATACGACGGCCGCCCACACCATGTAGCCCGGAATGGCGAGTTGCCTGCCCGCGACGTGAAAAACGAAATCGTTCGACAGCGCCCAAAGCACGTTGACGAAGGTCGCGAGCAGTATCGAAGCCTGCAGCAATCCGATGCCGAGATCGGCCGAGAGCTCGGTGAGGTGGCGCGCATCCTCATGCATGCGCTGGTCGGGATTGACTCCGATCGGGCCCGCGCTGGCGAGCCGGAAGGCGCGGCCGGGAAGCATCCAGTTGGCGACCAGATCATGTGCCAGACCTTCGCGCAGCTTGAGCTTGAGCGTTTCGCCGAGCCACTTCTGGCCGACATTGAGCGAGAGGAGCGCTCCTCCGATCATGGCGAAAACCCCGAGTTGCGTGAGGAATTGTCCCATGTTCCGCCGCGACAACGCATCATAGAACGGCTGATTCCAACTGTTGAGGCGGATCTGGCCGTACGCCGTGGCGATGATGACCAGACAGAGCGCAGTCCCCAGCAGCAGCAGCGTGTTGCGGACCGGAGAACTCCACAGGGCGCCGATCACCATCCTCAATTGCGGCCCCAGGCCCTGTTGGGCGATCTCCTCGGGATCGAGCAAAGGTGTGGCTTCGCCGTCCGGTCGTTCTTGTATCATTGGGACGTTCTCTGGAAAAAAAGCAATTTTGCCACTATCAGGTACTTTAGGATCGAATGATCGCAATCGACACTCTCATCGGGAAGATGACGCTGGCCGAGAAGCTCGGTCAAATGACCATGACCGCCTCGAGCTATGCCGTGACGGGGCCGGTCATCGCGGGCGATTCGACGCAGGCGATCAAGGACGGCATCATCGGCAACCTGCTCAACATGGTCGGTGCCGACCATGTCCGGGAGATGCAGCGGCTCGCGGTCCAGGAATCGCGCCTCGGAATTCCCTTGCTCATCGGGTTCGACGTAGTTCATGGCCACCGCACGCTGTTCCCGATTCCGCTGGGTGAGGCCTCGTTGTTCGACCCGCGGATGTGGGCATCGACGGCCCGGGAATCCGCGAAGGAAGCCGCGGCCGACGGCATTGCAATGACGTTCGCCCCGATGCTCGATGTCGCGCGGGATCCTCGATGGGGGCGCAGTGCGGAAGGGCCGGGCGAGGATCCCTGGCTCGCCGCCCGTATCGCCGAATCGAAGGTGCACGGATTTCAGGGATCGGACCTGGCCGCGCCGGATGCGCTGGCGGCAACCGCCAAGCATTTCTGCGCGTACGGAGCGGTCACCGGCGGGCGCGACTACGCTTCCGTCGACGTATCCGAGCGGACACTGCACGAAGTGTATCTGCCGCCTTTCGCGGCCGCGGTGGCCACGGGCGTTGCGGCCATCATGCCGTCATTCACCGACCTTGCGGGAATTCCGATGACGGCGAACGCTGCTCTGCTCGACGGATGGCTGCGCCGGAGATTGGGTTTCGACGGCGTCATCGTGACCGATTACAACGCCATCGGCGAACTTCTGCACCATGGGGTTGCCGCCGATCTTGCCGGGGCGGCGACGCTTGCGCTGAAGGCCGGAGTCGATATCGACATGATGGCCGACGCATATCGCCGCGGGCTGCCTGTGGCTCTGGATCGGGGTTGGGTGACTGTCGCGGAGATCGACGCCGCCGTGCGCCGCATCTTGCTGCTCAAGAAGCGATTGGGATTGTTCGACGATCCGTACCGACGCGGCGCCGTGCCGGAGACTGCCGCGGCGCTCGCGTCCCGTCGCGGTCTTGCTCGACTGGTCGCCTCGCGGGCCATCGTGATGTTGAAAAACGACCGGGAGGCCTTGCCGCTCGACGTGGGGTTGCCGCGGCTTGCGGTGGTGGGCCCATTGGCGGATGGATCCACCGACATGCGCGGTCCTTGGTGGGGCGCTGCCGCGCCCGACGGCCAGATCACGGTGCTGGCGGCATTGCGGCGGGTGCTTTCAGCATCCCGTGTTTTACACGAGAAGGGCGTGGATATCGACGGTGGTGATCTGAACGGCGTGGCGGCCGCGCTTGCGGTATGCGATCAGGCGGACACCATCGTTCTGTGCGTGGGCGAGGCTGCCTCGATGAGCGGCGAGGCTGCCAGCCGCGCTCACCTGGATCTTCCGGGCCGCCAGCGCGAGTTTGCCGATGCGGTATTCGAGCGCGCCGCGCAGCAGCGCAAGCGGGTGATCGTCGTGCTGTTCTCGGGGCGGCCGCTGGTCGTTCCTTGGTTGGCGGAAAAAGCGGATGCCCTGCTTGCCGCCTGGTTCTTGGGAAGCGAGGCCGGCAATGCCGTTGCCGATGTTCTATTCGGCCATGTATCGCCGAGCGGCCGCACGCCGGTAAGCTGGGCGCGCGCGGCCGGGCAGGTCCCGATCTTCTTCGGCGCCCGGCCGACCGGCCGTCCATTCGACCCGATGGATCACTTCACCAGCAAGTATCTCGATGTGCCGAACGATCCGCTGTATCCGTTCGGGCACGGTTTGACATACGGAAGGTTCGCCTACTCGAATCTTCGGGTGCCTCGAGACGGCATCACGGAGCACGATACCATCGTGATTCGCGTCGACGTGCAGAACGACGGCGGCCGGCCCGCCGAGGAGACGGTGTTCTTATTCACGCACGATACGCTCGCCAGCGTGTCGCGGCCGGTCCTCGAGTTGAAGGGATTCGCAAAGATTCACTTGAATCCCGGTGCCCGGGGAACCGTGACATTGATGTTGCCTGCCCAGGAGTTGCGATTCCTGGGGGTGAACCTGGAACCGGTGTTCGAGCCCGGCGAGGTTGAAATTCTCGTGGGACCCTGCGCTGACCGGAATCAGCTGCTGGCCGATCGAATCCGGTTGGTATAGGAACGATCAGTTGCCGAGGCACATGCGGCGGGCCATTTCGCGGGCCGCCTTACTGTCGGGATTGGCCGCGCGGCCGAGGATGTTCTCTTTCAGTTCCGAGAACACTGCGTAGCTCAACAGCGCGATCGTGCCGCCGACCACCATCAACGGCAGGAGGACGAACCAGGCAGCAGCGCAGACCAGATAAAACACCACATCCTTGAACGGCATCGCAACCACTCCCCGAAATCCATTCCAACCAAGAAGGACCACGGCAGAATCTTATCCGCGCGGTGCAGAACCCCGCACGGAACTGCGTCTCATATCTCCACTTAACTTAACACCAAAAAGCGGGCTGCTGTGGACGCTATGGTAGAAAGCACATGAGCTTTCCGGGGTAAGCCAAGAGGGCTAAAGCCACCGCGCCTTCTTGAAAAGAAAATACAGATATCCGTCGAGAGCGGCCATGACGCCCATGACGAGTGCGTACCCGTAACGCCATTTGAGTTCCGGCATGTGCTCGAAATTCATGCCGTAGATTCCGGCAATCATGGTCGGCACGGCCAGCAGCGCGGCATACGCCGCAAGGCGCTTCATGGTTTCGCTTTCCTGCAGCGTTACCATGGACAGGTTCACCGAGATGACGGTGGCGATCGAGTCGCGAACCGAGTCGGCAGCTTGATTCAGCCGCTGCAGATGATCGTAAACGTCGCGGAAATACACACTGATCCCCGAACACAGCAGCGGGACGCGAGCGCCGGATAGATTGGAGACGCCCTCCAGCAGCGGTGCCACGGCGTGCTTGATGACGACCAGCCGTTGCTTCAACGCATACAGCGCCTTGATGTTTTCCTGCGGCGCTCCCTGGTGGGAGAAGATCTCGGCCTCGACGGCGTCCAGATCGTCCTCGAGCCGGTCGAGAATGGGGAAGTACCGGTCGACCACGGCGTCCATCAAGGCGTATAGAATGAATCCCGGTCCCTGACGCAGCAGATCCGGTTCCCGTTCGCAACGCGCCCGGACCTCTTGAAAGCCCTTCGAGGCTCCCCGACGCACCGATAGCGCGTAGCGGTCACCGGTGAATATCGCAAGCTCGCCCACCGAATATCCGTCGACCGACGGTTCGACGAGATGCAGCACGGTGAATAGGGCATTGCCGTATTCCTCGACTTTCGGGCGCTGGTGACCGTACTTGGCGTCTTCGACGGCGAGCGGATGCAATCCGAAGATGGGCTGCAGTTGGTCGAGGAGGTATTCCTCGGGTTCGTGCAACGCCACCCAGACGAAGCATCCGGGCCGATGCAGGTAATCCGGGATCTCGTTTATCGCGATATCCGCAAGCTTCTTGCCCTCGCTGTAGGCGGCGCACCTGATGAGCACGGGGATCCTAAGGCCAGGTTGCGGCGATGCCGGACAGCCGTGCCCGCTCCGAAGGGGCGGGGGCAGGAGCCTGTCTGAGTATTCCGCGTGAGCCGCGTTGGCAGGGAGAGGGAGCGGATGCAAGGCGCGCGGCGCCGCCCGTGGTGGTAACCACGGGCAAGCCGTGCAACGCCGCAGACGCCCCTCTCCCTGCCAACCCTTCGGGACCGGGCAGATTTCCCCTCATGCGGCGTTGTCGCCTCCTCATTGGGTATCTACCCAACCTCGTCGGCTCCGCCTTGCCTGAGGGGAAATCTGCCGCGGTCGCGGCCACGGGGAATACTCAGACAGGCTCCTGGAGGCGGGCGGGGCGGCCGGCGTCGAATCGGCCGGAATCGAGAGCAGCACCCGCAGACCTGGATTCATGTTGGACAGTTCGAGCACGCTGCCATGGAGTTTCGCCACAGCCTGCGCGAGACTCAGGCCCAAACCCACCCCTGGAGTGCCGCGGCTGGCATCGCCTCGATAAAAACGCTCGATCACCCTTCCTTTTTCCGCGTCGTCGATTCCAGGTCCATTGTCCGCCACGGACAGTTCGACCGAGCCGCCGGGACGCGATTGCACCGACACGTCGATTCTGCCGTCATTTGGCGTGAACTTGAGCGCATTGTCGATCAGATTGCTGAGAGCCTGCGCCAGCAGAACGGGATCGCCGGCGATGGTCGTCGGTCCGTCGGCGCGGAACGCCAAAGCAATCCCTTTCAGTTCGGCTGCGGGCGCATAGAATTCGACCGCGGTCGCCGCCAGATCGGCAGCGTCCACCGCGACGAACCCGGAGCGGCGCAGTCCCGCGTCGATCTCGGCCAGGCGCAGCAGCGCGTCGAATATTCGGATCACCCGGTCCACGTCCGCGACCGCGCCGTCGACTTCGGAGAACGCCTGTTCCGGCGGGGGGCGCATGAGCGCCAGTTCCTCGAGCCGGGAGCGCAGTTCGGCGAGGGGCGTCCGCAGGTCATGAGCGATCGAATTGGACACGTTGCGCACGCCATGCACCAACTGTTCGATCTGGTCCAGCATGCCGTTGATGGTTCGCGACAGCGTATTGAGCTCGTCGTCGTTCAGGTGCGTGGGCAGGCGGTGCTTCAGATCGCCGTGAATGATGGCCGAAACGGTTTGACGAATACTATCGATGCGCGACATGAGCGCGCGGCGGGTAATGGCGCCGATCAGCAGCCCGGCAATGAACAGGACGGCGACGGCGCCGGACAATCCGTACCAGAAGCGCTTTTCCAGGGGTGCGAACAGCCGGTTGTCCCTGCCGACCAACAGGTTGAATTTGCCGAGAGAGGCAACGTGAACCAGGACCGTCTGCATTCCCTTGTCCCCCAAGTCGATCGGCACCCGGTAATCGCCGGGCGCCGTCGGAACGTTCGGCCAAGCCTGGAGATTGCCGGCCAGCGGGTGCCCCGTCGCGTCGGTGAGCAGGAGGAAACGGTCGCCGGCGATCCGCATGCGCAGCCTGGCGTCGATGAAGTTCGTCAGGCCCTCGATGCCGTCGCGCCGGTAGACGTCCGAGAGCCGTTGGGCATCCGCCTGCAGTATTTCCGCGCGCCCTGCGCGGATCGTGCCCTGCCACGCATACCAGAGAGGTGCGGCAAACAGCACCAGGGCCAGCAATCCCAAGGCGACATAACCCAGCGCCAGGCTCACCGCCGATGATCTGACCATGCTAGTCACCGGCACGGCTCCTACTCGCCCGCCGTGACCATGTAGCCCGCGTTGCGTACCGTGCGCAGCAGCGGGCGTTCGAATTCCGCATCGATCTTCTGACGTAATTTACTGATGTGAACGTCGACGACATTGGTTTGCGGATCGAAGTGATAATCCCACACGTTTTCCAGCAGCATGGTTCGAGTAACCACCTGATCGGCATGCCGCATCAGATACTCCAGCAGCTTGAACTCGCGCGGCTGGAGCGTGATCTGCCGGTCCCCGCGGGTAACCTTGCGCGTCATCGGATCCATATGCAAGTCGCCCACCGTGAGCGGCAATTCGTGATTGACGCCCTGCGCCCGCCGGTGCAAGGCGTCCAGCCGCGCCAGCAATTCACCGAACGCGAAGGGCTTGGTGAGGTAATCGTCCCCACCGCTGCGCAGGCCGCGGATGCGGTCGTCCACGTCCGACAGCGCGCTCAATATCAAGATCGGCGTGCGCTTGCCGGCCTTCCGGAGGACCTCGATGATCGCCAGGCCGTCGATATCCCCGGGCAGCATGCGGTCCATGACAATCACATCGTAGGGTTCGCTGGCCGCGAGGAACATCCCGTCCCTGCCGTTGGCGGCGTGATCGGTGGTGTGTCCCGCCTCCTGCAATCCCTTGATGACGAATTGACTCACTCGTTCATTGTCCTCCACCAGCAAGATCTTCAAGTGGCGTCTCCCGTCCGGGCCGCATGCGCAGCACGCGCCTCTTCGAGCGGATGGGATTTGCGGTGCCGTTTCAGCCAAAGACTGAACCGGTCGAGGTACAAATAGATGACCGGAGTCGTGAACAGCGTCAGCGCCTGACTCACGATGAGTCCGCCCACCATGGTGTAGCCCAACGGCCTGCGAAGCTCGGATCCGGTTCCATGGCCGAGAGCCAGCGGCAGCGCACCCAGCAGCGCCGCCATGGTGGTCATCATGATGGGGCGGAAGCGCAGCAGGCATGCCTGTCGAATGGCGTCATGAGGCGACAAGTGCTGCTCGCGCTCCGCCTGGATCGCAAAGTCGACCATCATGATGCCGTTCTTCTTCACGATACCGATCAGGAGAATGATGCCGATCAGCGCCATGACGGACAGGTCGATGTGGAGGATGAGCAGCACCAGCAGGGCGCCTACGCCGGCCGACGGGAGCGTTGAGAGTATGGTCAGCGGATGGATATAACTCTCATAGAGCATCCCGAGAATGATGTAGACGGCGACCAAGGCGGCGAGAATCAGGTACGGTTGACTCTTCAGCGAACTTTGAAAGGCTTGAGCGGTTCCCTGGAAATTGCCGGTGACCGTTGCAGGAAGTCCCATCTGTGCCGACACCCGGTTGATCGCGTCGACCGCGCCCCCAAGGGCCGCACCCGGCGCCAGGTTGAATGACAGGGTGACTGCGGGCGATTGACCCTGGTGATTGATCGACGAATAAGTGACATGCCGCGCGTCGTACTCGGTCATCGCGGACAGGGGCACCATTTGACCCGTCAGAGGAGACTTTAAATAGATCTTGTCGAGCGATGCGGGATCGGTTTGCAGCGAGGGCGTTATCTCCAGGACCACGTGGTAGCTGTTCGCCTGAGTGAAAAACTGGGCCGCCTGACGTTGGCCGAAGGCATCGTAAAGAGCCTGATCGATCGCTGCCGGTTGAATGCCGAAGCGCGATGCCTGGTCGCGATCGATGGTGAGCGACAGCATGCCGCTGCTCGACTGTTGATCCGAGGCCACGTCGCGCAGCATCGGCAGTTTTTGCAGTTCGGCGAGCAGCTTGGGGGCCCAATCGTTCAGTTCATTGATGTCGGTATCCTGCAGCGTGTATTGGTATTGAGTTCGTGTGGTTCTGCCGCCGACATTGAGATCCTGCGAGGCCTGCAGGAACAGCGTCGCGCCTGGAACCTTGGCCAATTGGGCCCGCAGGCGGGTGATGATCTCATCGGCACTGGCCGTGCGCTCGCTGCGCGGCTTGAGGCCGATGAACACGAACGCGTTGTTCAGCGGCCGGCTGCCGCCGAGTCCCGTGCCGTAACTGGCGACGTCGGGGTCCTTGGCGACGACATCCGTGAGGGCATGCTGGCGGCGCACCATCTCGTCGAACGAAATGTCCTGCGGCGCGTCGGATAGCCCGGCAATGATGCCGGTGTCCTGTTGCGGGAAGAACCCCTTCGGAATTTCCACATACAGCAAGACGGTGACGGCAACGGTGATCAAGAACACCGTCACGGTGGCCCGCTGATGGTCGAGGGCGAAATCCAGACCCCGCGTGTACCGTGCCAACAGCCGCTCGAACCAGCGTTCCACCACCATATAGGCCTGTCCATGCTTCGCGTGCTTCTCGTCCCGCAGAAACAACGCGCACATGGTCGGGGACAGAGTCAACGCGACGAAGGCCGAAACGGCGATCGTCAGCGTCATCGTCACGGCGAATTCACGAAACAACCGTCCGATGATGCCGCCCATCAACAGCAGGGGAATGAACACCGCAACCAGCGAAATACTGATGGTGAGGATGGTGAAGCCGATCTCGGACGCCCCTTTGAGTGTCGCATCGAGCGGCGACATGCCCGCTTCGATGTGCCGATAGATATTCTCCAACATGACGATGGCATCGTCGACCACGAATCCGACCGCAATGGTCAACGCCATGAGCGACAAATTGTCCAGGCTGTAATTGAGCACGTACATCACGGCGGCGGTCCCGAGCAGGGCCAGGGGCACCGTGACGCCCGGGATGATCGTCGCCCATGCATTGCGCAGAAACAGGAAAATCACCATCACCACCAGCGCGATCGTCAGTGCGAGCGTACGTTCGACGTCCTCGACCGAGGCCTTGATGGTGGTGGTGCGATTGGCAACGATGTCGACCTTGACGGAAGCCGGCATCGATTGCAGGGCGCGCGGCAGGAGAGTTTCCACCCGCTGTGCAGCCTCGATGACGTTGGCGCCCGGCTGCTTGAAGACCAGCAACAGAATGCCGTCGTGGCCGTTTTGCCAGGCCTTCAACAGTCTGTTTTCCGGGCCGTCCACCGCGACGCCGATGTCGCGTATGCGGATCGGCGCGCCGTTCTTGTAGGCCACGACCACGTCGTTCCAAGGCGCGGCCTTGAGCAGCTGATCGTTGTCGTAGATGGTGAGCGCGCGCTTCGGTCCGTTGATCGAACCCTTGGGGGCATCCACGGTCGCGGCTGCGATGATGCCTGCCACATCCTCCATTTGCAGACCGAGCGCGGCCAGCTTGGTCGGGTCGACCTGCACGCGCACGGCTGGCTTCTGTTGACCGCCGATCGATACCTGTGCGATTCCGGGTATCTGCGAAATCTGTTGCGCCAGTATGTTTTCAGCATAGTCGTCGACGGTGGTCACCGGCAGGGTGTCCGAGTGCACCGCGAGGAACAAAATCGGCGCGTCGGCGGGATTGACCTTGCGATACGTCGGCGGAGCCGGCAGGTTCTTCGGCAACTGTCCGCCCGCGGCATCGATGCCGGTCTGAACGTCCTGGGCGGCCGCGTCGATGTTGCGGTTGAGGTCGAACTGCAGCGTGATTTGGCTGTTGCCGAGCACATTCGTCGAGGTCATCTGCGACAGCCCCGAGATTTGCGCGAACTGGTACTCGAGGGGGGTGGCTACGGAAGAGGCCATGGTCTCGGGGCTGGCGCCGGGCAACGAGGCCGAGACCTGGACGGTAGGAAAATCCACCTGCGGCAGCGGCGCAACGGGCAGCAACGGGTAGACCACGAGGCCGACGAGCAGGATGCCGCCCATAAGCAGCGAGGTGGCGATGGGCCGTTGAACGAAGGGGGCGGAAATACTCATGACGCATCCGGCTGAGCGGCGGGCGATGCCGGGGCACCCGCCGCTGTGCTGCGCACCAGCGTGCCGGCCTGCAAGCGGTATTGATTGCTGGTCACCACTTGCTCGTGGAGCGCCAATCCGCCGCTGACGACGGTCATGCCGTCGCTTTCTTCGCCGATCTTGACCGGCCGCATCTCCACCGTCGAGTCGCCCTTCACGACATAGGCGAACGGACCGCTCGGCCCCAGCTGCACCGCCGTCGTGGGTACCGTCAGGGCTTTGCGATCGGTGCGGACCAGCACCCGGGCATTGACGAACTGCCCCGGCCATAGCGCATTGTGCGGGTTGTCGAAGATGGCCTTGAGCTTCAAGGTGCCGGTTGCCGAGGTGATCTGGTTGTCGATCAGCTGCAGGATACCTTCGTCGAGCGCGGCGCCGCCGTTCCGTTCCACGAACGTGGTGACCTTGACCGGCCCGGCGGCGAGTGCGGCGGTCACCGCTCCCAAGGCTTCCTCGGGCAGCGTGAAGACGACCGCGATGGGTTGCACTTGCGTCACCACGACGATCCCCGTGGTATCGGCGGCACGCACGATGTTGCCCGGATCGACGAGGCGAATTCCGGTGCGGCCGTCGATGGGCGAGGTGATGCGGGTGTAGTCGAGTTGCGTGCGGGTGCTGTCGATCTGCGCCTGATCCACCTGAAGTTGCGCCGTCAATTGATCGACCGTGGCGCGCTGGGTATCGACTGTTTGCTTGCTCGCCAGGTCCTGCGGCTGTAGGAGCGTGTACCGCTCGAAATCCCGATTCGCGTTTGCCAGCTGCGCCGCATCCTTGGCCTTGGTGGCGACCGCCTGCTCGAACGCCGCACGGGTGGGGCGCGGGTCGATCTGCGCCAGGAGGTGGCCCTTATGCACCGTTTGACCCTCGACGAAGCCGACCTTCTCGAGTTGACCGTCCACGCGAGCGGTGACCGTGACGGTGTAGAATGCCTGCACCGTCCCCAGCCCCTGCAGATAGATGGGGACGTCCGCCTGCTTGACACCGGCGGTATTGACGTTGATCGGCGGCGGCGCTTTTTGCGTCGCAGCGTCCGCGGACTTGCGCACCAGGCCGAGCCAACCTGCGGCGATCAGCGCGACCAATGCGGCGAGCGCCCATATCGCGTTTATACGGTTCAACGAAACGTTCATGCCTTGCGCTACCCCTGCTGCCAACCGCCCCCGAGGGCGGTGTATAAATCGATCAACGCCTGCAGGTGGGAATACTCCACCTGGACCAGCACGTCCTGCGCGCTGAACAGCGCATTCTCGGTGTTGAGCACAGTCAGTACGTTGACGGTGCCGGCCGACATTTGAGTCTGCGCAAATTCGAAGGCGCGGCGCGCCTTGGCGACCGCGTTGCGCTGCCGCTCGCGCTGATCGGCGGTTTGTCGCGCAGCGACCAGGGCGCTTTCCACGTTGCCGAACGCGGTCAGCACCGTCTTGTGATACGTGGTCAGCAATTCGGTGTACCGGGCCTCGCTATAGGCGACTTGGCCGCGCAGCGCGCCGCCGTGAAAGATCGGCTGCGTAAGGCCGGCAGTCAGTGCATAGACGCGATTGGCCGGACTGATCAGCGATGCCAATCTGGAACTTTCGTATCCGCCGCTCGCGGTCAATGCGATGTCGGGAAACAAGGCGGCTCGGGCGACCGTGATGTCGGCGTTGGCGGCGATGAGCTGCTGTTCTGCCTCGGCGACATCCGGCCGCCGCGACAACAGCTGCGACGGCAGCCCGGCGGCGATGGCCGGGCTGGAAATCTCCAACAGCGAACCGGATGTCACGTCGAACGAGTCCGGCGTTTTGCCCACCAACACCGCGAGTGCGTACACCGATTGGCGGAATTGCTGCTGCAGGGGCGGGATCGCCGCCTCGAGCAGGGCCACGGCGGTCTCCTGCTGAGCCACGTCGAGCCCGGTGGCCGTGCCCGCAGTTTGCTCGAGCTGAAGTCCGCGCAATATCTTTTGGCCGTTCGCCAGATTTTGCCGCGCCACCTGGATTCGATCGAGAAATTCCAGCGCCTGAAAGTAAGTACCGGCGACGCTTCGAACCACGGTGAGCGCCACGGTCTGTTGGTCGTAGCGGCTGGCTGTGGCCGAAGCTCGTGCCGCATTGCGCAGGGCCCGGTTCTTGCCCCAAAAGTCGAGCTCATAGCTCGCGGTGATTTGTGGACTGAAGAGATTTCCGATGCGGGGTGCGCCGCCCGGCACAAAGGTTCGCGCGCGAGAGGCGTCGGCTCCCAAATCGAGAGTGGGAAACAAGGGCGCGCCGGCGATCCGCACCTGGGCATCGGCTTCCCGCACGCGCGCGATGGCGCCGGCCAGATCGTCGTTGTTGCGTTCGGCCTCAGCGATCAGTTCATCGAGTTGCGGCGATCCAAAGCCGTGCCACCAGCCGGCCTCCGGCCATGGGGAAGCAGCGGCCGGCAACGCAGCGGTCGCGTCCGCACCTTCGTGCCATTGCGAAGGCGGCGTGACGTCGGGCCGATGGTAGGTCGGACCGACGCTGCAGGCCGCGACCGCGATGCATATGAGTCCATTGAACGCCTGAACGAGCGATTGCCAGGTCATGGGCGCCACGCTGAACCCGAGGCGATTAACCCCCTGTGGTCGAATTGTTAAAGTCCGTTAATGCGGGTTCGCGAAATCCTACACGGAGCCGCGACCCGGGGGTGGGTCGATGAGGGTAGCCTGGTGAGATACACAGAAGCGGGGCATACCTTGAACACATTTAATCGACTCATCCAAGGCGGCGTGATCGCCGGATTCCTGATCTTATCCTCCGGTTGCGTCATCGCTCCGGATCACTATCGCGACGGCCGCGACCACGACCGCATGGTCCGCTATCACGACCACGACCACGACCGCTATCGCGACCGTGATCGGCACGATCACGATGACCGCCGTTGCGACGATCACGACGAGCATTGCCGCGACCACTAGTACGCGGCGCTCCTGCGCCTCGCCCCTACATGGACGCCCCCTCCTTGCCAAGCACTTCTTTGGGTTTTGGTTCACAGGAATAGATTGCAGCCATACATCCGGCCTGTGTGTGCAACGCAAGGTCGCGGGCCCTGATGG
>Ga0307516_10001127_pt1 | contig 37233 bp, 22 predicted proteins | sample 19_EM_MG_FD_203310 | JGI IMG/M metagenome (GOLD analysis project Ga0307516, IMG submission 203310) | Populus trichocarpa ectomycorrhiza microbial communities from riparian zone in the Pacific Northwest, United States - 19_EM | ecosystem: Host-associated > Plants > Roots > Unclassified | place... | reverse complement strand
TAGACGTTGTGGTAGCGCAGGGCCACCACCGAGCCGCCGCACTGCCGGGCCCAGGCCGCGCTGAGGTGCTCCTGGGCGAGCTTGGTGGCCGCGTACACGCTGCGCGGGTCGAGCGGGGCGTCCTCGCCCACCGGGACGGACGTCAGCGGGAGCCCGCAGGAGGGGCACGTCGGCTCGAACCTGCCCGCGGCCAGATCGGCGACGGCGCGTGCGGCCGGCCGGGTCGGGCCGTCGGCGGGGCAGGCGTAGGCACCTTCCCCGTAGACGACCATCGAGCTGGCCAGCACCAGGCGGTGCACGCCGGCGCGGGCCATCTCGGCGAGCAGCACAGCGGTGCCGAGATCGTTGCAGCCGACGTACTCCGGCAGGTCGTCGAGGTCGACGCCCATCCCGACCATCGCGGCCTGGTGCACGACGGCATCGACGCCGCGCAACGCCGCCGCGACCGCGGCCCGGTCCCGCACATCCGCTTGCACGACCGGTACGGAATGGACAGTCGTGGGCAGCGGGCCGCGGTGCGCTGCCGGGTGCCCGACGTCGAGGACGCTCACCTCATGCCCGGCTTCCCGCAGGGCCGAGCTCACATGGGCGCCGATGAAACCGGCGCCGCCGGTCACGAGTACATGGGTCACCTGCCGAACCTAGGCGGGGCGCGGGCCACCGGCGGTCGATCGGCGCGTCACGTCAGCGGATCGTAAGAACTGCGCACGCGTAAGAAAGCCGTAACACCGGACCATGGCCGACGGCCGAGGTTCGCGGGCTAGCTTCCGTCCGTGACCGATGTCGTTCTTCCCTGCCTCAACGAGGCCCCCGCACTGGCCTGGCTGCTCGAACGCCTGCCCGCCGGATACCGGCCGATCGTCGCGGACAACGGCTCGACCGACGGTTCCGCCGCCGTGGCGCGCAGCCTCGGCGCGCGGATCGTGACCGTGCCGCAGCCCGGCTACGGCGCGGCGGTGCACGCCGGGATCCTCGCCGCCGACCCGTCCGACGGCGTGGTCTGCGTCATGGACGCCGACGGCTCCTTCGACCCCGGGCAGTTGCCGCTGCTCGCCGACCCCGTGCGCGCGGGAGCCGTCCGGCTGGCGATCGGGAGGCGCCGCCCGGTCAGCCGCGGAGCGTGGCCACCGCACGCCCGGCTCGCCAATGCCGTGCTCGCGCACCGGCTGCGCCGAACCACCGGCCTGCGGGTGCACGACATCGGGCCGATGCGCGCCGCGCGCCGCGACGATCTGCTCGCCCTCGGGCTGCGGGACCGCCGCTTCGGCTATCCCCTGGAGCTGCTGATCGCCGCCGCCCGGGCCGACTGGGAGGTCATCGAGGTCGACGTGGCCTACCACCCGCGCACCGCGGGCACCAAGTCGAAGGTCACGGGCACGGTGCTCGGCACCGCCCGGGCGATCCGCGACATGAGCGCGGTGCTCGCCCGATGAGCGTCCAGTTGCTTGTCCTGGCCAAGACGCCGGTGCCGGGGCGGGTCAAGACCAGGCTCTGCCCGCCGTGCACTCCCGACCAGGCCGCCGTGGTCGCCGCGGCCGCGCTGGCGGACACCGTGGCCGCCGTAACAGCCGCGCCGGCCGCGCAGCGGTGCCTCGTGGTCGACGGCGACCAGCCGGCACCGCCCGGCTGGACCCGGATGACGCAGCGGGGAGCGACGCTCGGCGAACGCCTCGCTCACGCCTACGCCGACACCCGGATGGCCGGCGCGGGGAGCCTGCTGATCGGCATGGACACCCCGCAGGTCAGCGCCGGACTGCTGGCCGGGGCCGCCCAGCGGCTCGGCGAGGACGACACCGACGCCGTGCTCGGGCTCGCCGAGGACGGCGGCTGGTGGGCGCTGGGGCTCCGGAATCCGTACCACGGCGAGGTGTTACGGGCTGTGCCGACGTCGACCCGGGAAACCGGGGCCCTGACCTTGGCCGCCCTTCGCGCCCACGGCCTTCGCGTCGCCGCCCTACCGACCCTGCGCGACGTGGACACCTATCCCGACGCCCACGCCGTCGCCCGGCTCTGTCGAGCCGAGAGTCACTTCGCATCCGCCGTAGCCGGGCTGGCGGCATGACCGCCGGCACCATGGCCCCGGCGGTCGCTCCCGCCGCCCTGGCCGTCTTCGACGAGGCCATGCGCAGCGCCGGCGCGGGGCGACCCAGCACGCTGACCATCATCGACGACCGCGGCACCGATCATCACGTCGACGCCGCCGCCTGGTGCCGCAGCCACCTACCCGGCGACCGTCGACTTCTCGCCCGCTGCGCGGGACCGACCCTCGATGTCGGCTGCGGCCCCGGCCGGCTGACCCGCGCGCTGAACCGGCTCGGCCACCCCGCGCTCGGCATCGATGTGAGCGCCGCAGCCGTCCGGCTGGCCCGCGCGCGGGGCGCCACCGCGCTGCGCCGCGATGTCTTCGGCCCGCTGCCCGGGCACGGCCGCTGGCGGCACCTGCTCCTCGCCGACGGCAACATCGGTATCGGCGGTGAACCGGCAGCGCTCCTGAGCCGGTGCCGCGAGTTGCTCTCCCGCGACGGCCTGCTGCATGTCGAGCTGGCTCCGCCCGGAACCCGCAGCTGGTCCGGCTACACCAGGATCCGCCAGGGGGGCCGGGCCCCGAGCGCCCCGTTCCGCTGGGCGCAACTGGCAGCCGGCGACCTGGCCGAGGTCGCCGGCGCGAGCGCGCTGCAGATCTCGGCTACATGGACGGAGGCGAACAGGTGGTTCGCGACGCTGACCCGGGCCTGAGCCCCGACCACGCGGAGCCCTCCGGCGGCCGGGTGGGCTCGATCGCAGGCCGGCTGGCCGGGCTGGCCCGGACCGCGAACCGCTGGGTCCAGGCCCCGCTTCCACAACCACCGGCTTCGTTGCGGCGGGGGCCGCTGCGGCGCGGTGCCTTCGACTCGAAGCTGCGCTCGCCGCGGCTCACCAGCCTTCTCGGGATCGCCCTCGCCGTCGCGTTCACCGTCTGCTTCGGCACCGGGCTGATCAGCCACTTCATCCAGCACCCACCGGCCTGGTTCTGGTGGCCGTCGCGACCGGTCGGCCTCTACCGCGTCACCCAGGGCCTGCACGTGGCGACCGGGCTGGCCGCGGTGCCGCTGCTCGGCGCGAAGCTCTGGTCGGTCTACCCGCGCCTGTTCGGCTGGCCGCCCGCCCGCAACCTCGCCCACGCGATCGAACGGGCCGGCGTCGCCGTCCTGGTCGCCGCCGCGCTGTTCCAGCTGATCAGCGGCATCCTCAACATCTCTCGCTGGTACGCCCTGATGCCGTTCTTCTTCACCGCGGGGCACTACTGGGCGGCGTGGCTGGCGACCGGCGCGCTGATCACCCACATCGGCGTGCAGCTCCCGGTCATCCGGCAGGCCCTGGTCCGGTCCACGCCGGACCGGACCGCGCCGGGCGCGCTCACCCGTCGCGGCCTGTTCGGCACCGTCGGCGCGGCCGCCGGCGTGATCACCCTCGCCACCATCGGGCAGACCGTCGCACCGCTCGCACCTGTCTCCGTCCTCGCGCCCCGGCGGCCCCGCACCGGGCCGCAGCACCTGCCGGTGAACAAGACGGCGGCCGGCGCCGGGGTGCGCGACGCCGCCCTCGACCCGGGATATCGGCTGACGATCGCCGGCCCCGCGCGGACGCTCGGCCTCAGCCTGCCCGAGCTGGCCGCGTTGCCGCAGCACACGGTCGTCCTGCCGATCAGCTGCGTCGAGGGCTGGAGCGCCACCGGGACCTGGAGCGGCATCCGGCTGCGTGACCTGATCGCCCTCGTGGGCGCCGACCCCGAGGACGCCGAGGCCTACGTCGAATCCCTCGAGGCCCGCGGCCGGTACCGGGCGACGACGGTGCCGCCCCCGCACAGCCGGGACCCGTTCACCCTGATCGCGCTGCGGCTCGGCGGCGACGTCCTGCATCCCGACCACGGCTACCCGGCCCGGCTCATCGCCCCGAACCGTCCCGGTGTGCTGCAGACCAAGTGGGTCGGCCGGATCACGGTCCGGGGCCCGAGATGAAGACCGCGCGGCGCACGCTGATCGGGTCCGGCACGCTGCTCATCGCGTACGCGGTCAGCGGCGCCCTCGCCGACGGTGACGTCAAGTTCGGTGCGCTGGTCTTCCTCGTCGCGGTCCTGGTGGCCCACGACGGGCTGGTGCTGCCGTTCACGATCGGCGCGGGCGCCCTGATCGACCGGATCGTTCCGCCCGCGCTGCGCGGAGCAGTACGGGTGGCGGCGGTGATCAGCCTGGCGGTGACGCTGGTGGCGCTCCCGCTGGTCCTGGGCCGCGGCCGGGTCCCCGACAACCCGTCCGTCCTGCCGCTGCCCTATGGCCGTGGCCTGCTCGTGGTCTACACGCTCATCTGGGCCACGACCGCCGTCGTCGTCGCGGTGCGCCGCCGGCGCCACCGCCCGCACCGGGTCGCGGGGAAGTGACCGGCACCGATCAGGCGGGGGACGCCGGGATGTGCAGGACGAAGCGGCAGCCGCGGTCGATGTTGTGTGCCTCCACCCGGCCGCCGTGCGCCTCGACCAGGCCCCGGACGATGGCCAGCCCGAGGCCGCCGCCCGCCATCGCCGCCGGCAGGCCGGTGCCGTGGGCCGGGGTCCTGGCCCGCTCGCCGCGGAACGCCACGTCGAACAGCCGGGGCAGGTCGGCCTCGGGTATGCCGCCGCAGGTGTCGGAGACCGCCAGCCACACGTCCTTGCGGTCATGGCCGGCGGCGATGTGCACGGTGCCGTCCGGTGGCGTGTACCGCACCGAGTTGACCAGCAGGTTGGTCACCGCCCGGGCCAGCTCGGGTTCGCTGGCCATGACCGTCGGCCAGCCGGAATCCGCGGCGATCAGCCGGATCCGCCGGCTGGCGGCCAGCGGCGCGATGGTGGTGAGGGCGTCGGACACCAGGTCGGCGAGCGGGATCCGGGTGGGCACCAGCCGCAGCGCCCCGGCGTTGATCCGCGACAGCTCGAACAGGTCGTCGACGAGCCGGGTCATCCGGTCGGTCTCGACGCCGATCCGCCGGTGGTACTCGGCCACGGTGCCGCGGTCGCGCACGACGCCGTCCTCGAGGGCCTCGGCCATCGCCCGCAGCCCGGCCAGCGGGGTGCGCAGGTCGTGCGACACCCAGGCGACCAGCTCGCGGCGGCCGGCCTCCGCCTTGCGCTCCTGCGCCTCGGCCTGCGCCGCCCACACCGCGGAGGCCGCCAGGCGCCGCCCGAAGGTGAAACCCACGGCGAGACTCACCAGCGCCGAGGCCGCGACCGTGATCAGCACGACCTGCAGGTCGTGCCCCGAGAGGAACATGGCCTGGGCGACGGTGACGACGCCGGACACCACCGCGATCACGGTGGCGGCGAGCAGCACTCCGATGTGCACGAGGATCGACCGCCCCCGCAGCAACCGCAACGCGATGGCGCCACCGGTCGCGATGACCGCCCCGGACAGCAGCGCGTAGAGGCCGATCAGCAGCATGTCGGTCATGCCGTACCCCCGAACGCCGGCCGGGCCGCGGCGGGGCCGGGGCGCTCAGTCATGGGCCCGGGCGACGCCCGCGGGTTCGTAGCTGTAGCCGACGCCCCAGACGGTGAGGATGCGCCGGGGCGTCGCGGGATCCTTCTCGATCTTCTCGCGGAGCCGGCGCACGTGCACGGTCACGGTCGACTGGTCGCCGAACTGCCAGCCCCAGACCTGCTCGAGCAGATCGGCCCGGGACCAGGCCCGGACGGGGTGCCGCAGGAGGAAGGCGAGCAGATCGAGCTCCCGCCCGGTCAGCGCGAGCGGTTCCCCGTCCAGGTGCGCGACCCGGCGCCGGAGATCGACGCTGAGCCCGGCGTCGTGCAGCATCGCCGGTCCGGCCTGCGCCGCGGCGGGGGCGGCGCGACGCAGCACCGAGCGGATCCGCAACACCAGTTCCCGGGGCGAGAACGGCTTGGTGACGTAGTCGTCGGCACCGACCTCGAGCCCCAGCACCCGGTCGGCCTCCTCGCCGAGCGCGGTCAGCATGACGATGGGCAGCTCCGGCCACTGCCGGCGCAGCCGCCGGCACACCTCGATCCCGTCGATGCCCGGCATCATCAGGTCGAGGACGGCGAGGTCGGGCGGGAACGCCGCCGCGGCCGCCAGCGCCTCGGCACCGTCGGCGGCGAGCCGGACCAGGTGGCCGTCCTGCTCCAGGTAGCGGCGGACGACATCGCTGACAGTCGGGTCGTCATCGACGACGAGTACGCGGTACGGCACGTACCGACGCTACCCACCCCGAGGCCGCCCGGCCGCGAACCGGACCTTTCGAAATGCTTACGGCTGTCGCGCCGGGAACGGCGCCGGCGTGATTCCGGCGCGGACGGCCCCGCGTTTGGGGCACGGTGGGACCTGGATGCGGATGTCGGGGGTGTTGACGCGCATGGTCGTCACCCGGCTGATGCCGGGCTGCTCGGCCAGGTTGACGCTGAGGGTGGTGTCGCCGTCCTTGACGAAGTTGGCGAGCTTGTTGGCGACGAAGTCGCCGATGTCGGACTGTGCCTCCTCGGTCGAGCCGCCGATGTGCGGGGTGAGGATGACGTTCGGCAGGCCGCGCAGCTCGGAGACGAACTCATCGCCGCAGCCCTTGGGCTCCGCGGAGAAGACGTCGACCGCCGCGCCGGCCAGGTGGCCGCTCACCAGAGCGTCCCGCAGCGCCAGCCGGTCGACCACGATGCCGCGGCAGAGGTTGAGGAAGAGGGCGCCGGGACGCATCCGCTTGAACTGCTCGGCACCGAAGAAGCCGGCGTTGCCCGGCCGGCCGTCGACGTGCAGCGTGACGACGTCGCTGCTCTCCAGCAGCTCCTCGAGGGTGGCGCAGCGGCGCGCGTTGCTCAGTGCCAGCTTGTCGTCGGTGTCATAGAAGGACACGCGCATGCCGAGGTTCTCGGCGAGCACGGAGAGCTGGGTGCCGATGTTGCCGTAGCCGACGATGCCCAGCCGGCGGCCGCGGATCTCGTGGGCGCCGACCGCCGATTTGTCCCAGACGCCCCGGTGCATCAGCGCATTCTTCTCGGTCAGCCGGCGGGTCATCATGATGATCTCGGCGATGGCCAGCTCGACGACCGAACGGGTGTTGGAGTACGGCGCGTTGAAGACGGCGACGCCCTCGCTCGCGGCGGAGTCCAGGTCGATCTGGTCGGTGCCGATGCAGAACGCGCCGACCGCGACCAGGCTGTCCGCGGCTTTCAGCACCCTGGCGGTCAACTGGGTCTTGGATCTGATGCCGAGCAGGTGCACACCCGGGATGCGCTCGATCAGCTCGGCCTCGTCCAGGGCGGTGCGGACGGACTCGACGTGGTAGCCCTCGGATTCGAGCCTGTCCACCGCGTCGTGGTGGATGCTCTCCAGCAGAAGGACTCGCAGCTTTGCCTGGTCGATCATCAAGGTTCCGTTCCGTGTCGGTCGGCAGGGGCTCGACGGCTCAGGACCGCAGCCACCGTGTGGTGACTCCGCGACCTCCTCACTTCCGCGCATGGACCAGGAAGCCCTGTCCACCGAGGGTCACCGGTCGGTCTCGGGGAGAAGTACGCTCGCGATGCGGTAACGGATCGATATCGCCCCGGTTTCCGAGCTGGAAATAAGGAAGGCGAAAGATTCGGCCTTCGGCGATTCGCCCGATAAGTGGCTAGAGACTCCCGGCCCGGCTCGGTTGTGTCGGATGACTGACGGATGAGTCCCGCACCGGTGCCCGGCGAGAGGAGATTCACGGGCAGCAGCGTTCTGCTCGTGGGCCGGTTGGACGACCGCGAAGAGAGGCGACCCGCATGCCTGAGGACGACCGCCTCCTGGCCGTGAAGGATCGCGCGGCGGCGCTGTTCCTGACGATTCCGGGGGTGACCGGGGTTGGCCTCGGCGGGCGGGAACGCGACGGGCGGCCGACCGGCGAGATCGTGCTCAAGGCGTTCGTCGCGCGCAAGCTGTCGGCTGCCGAGCTCGGCCCGGCAGAGCTGCTGCCCGCGCAGTTCGAGGGTGTCGGCGTGGACGTCGTGGAGCTGCCCGAGCCCACACTGGAGGGCGGCCCGGTCGTCGAGGTGGGGTCCCCGGCGCTGCCCGGTTCGCCGGGCACGTCGGCCGGCGATCTGGACGACACCGAGTACCGGCCGCTCAAGGGCGGCGCCCGGGTGCAGGTCGGGCTCGGCGGCGCCGGCTTCGGCACGCTCGGCTGCCTGATGACCGACCCCGCCGACCCGGCGAAGGTCTACGCCCTCACCAACTTCCACGTGGTGAAGCCGAAGGCCGGCCCCGCGCCGGTGGCCGGCACCACCCGGCTCGGCCAGCCGGACAATCAGGACGGCCCCACGAAGTGCTGCTCGCACATTATCGGCACGTTCGCCGGGGGCAGCGCGGACACCATCGAGGACGCCGCGGTGATCCGGCTGGACGGCGGTCTGACCTGGCTCGCCGAGGTCAACGAGCTCGGCGTCGTCACCGGCACCCACACGCTCACGCTGGCCGAGGTCAGCCCGCTCACCTACCAGGTGCGCAAGCGCGGCGCGCGCACCGGGCTCACCGGCGGCATCGTCGAGTCCATCAACACGACCATCAAGGTCGACGGCATCACGCGCACCAACGTGACCGTGGTCAAGCCGAACCCCAACCCGGGCGTGAAGGCCGGCGGGAAGCTGTTCTTCTCCGACGCCGGCGACTCCGGCTCGGCGATTCTCAACACCAGCAACGAGGTGGTGGCGCTGCACTTCGCGGGCAGCCAGGTCGGCATCCTGCACAAGGGGCTGGAGCTGCCGATCGCGGACATTCTCGCGCAGCTGCACGCCGTCACCAACCTGACCCTGGCGGTGGCCACGGCGACCGACAAGGGGCAGGTCAAGGTGGTGCCCGGCGCGCCGCCCGTGGCTCCGCCCGTCGCGCCGCGGGCTCGACCGGTGCCCGGGCCGGCCCTCGCGCTGACCGCCGCGGCCGAGGCCGCGTCACCGGTCATGGCCCGGGTCGGCACCGACCTGACCGCTTCCGCCGCCGGCCTGAGCCTGCGCGCCCTCTGGCTCGACCATCACGCCGAACTGCTCGACCTGATCAACACCCGCCGCCGGGTCACCCTCGCCTGGCACCGCGGCGGCGGACCCGCGCTCCTGCAGTCCTTCCTGCGGATGGCCGCCGACCCCGCCCGCACCATGCCGGCCACCATCGCCGGCGAGGCGCCGATGGAGCGGATCGCCCGCATCCACGCCGTCCTGCGGGCCAACGCGTCCCCCGGGCTCCGCCTGGCACTCGACCGGGCGCTGGCCGGGCTGCCCGATCCCGCCACCCGCACCTACGACCAGTTCCTGGCCGAGCTCGCCGCCCGCTGAGAATTCGCCGCCCGCCGAGAAGGAGACCCCATGCCCGACAACTCCTTCGACCCGGAGCGGATCGCGCGGATCAAACGGGACGCCACCGCACGGCTGATGGCCAACCCCAACGTGGTCGCGGTCGGCATCGGCCCGAAGCTCGTCGGCGGGCAGCCGACCGGCGAGCCTGCCATCCGGGTCTTCGTCCGCCGCAAGCTGCCCGCCGACCAGGTGCCGCCCGGCGAGCTTATCCCGCCCGAGATCGACGGGGTCACCACGGACGTCGCCGTGGGCGGCGACATCGTGCTCACCGCCGATCCGGCGCCGGTGGACCGGCCGGGCGCGGTGGGCGTCCTCGACGTGCGCAACGCGCCGACCACCCACGCCACCACCAAGATCTCGCCGGACGACGGCACCTACCGCCCGGTCGTCGGCGGGGTGCAGATCGGCCCGGTGGACAGCGACGGCTGGATCGGCACGCTCGGCTGCCTGCTGTGGGAGCCCGGCAACCACGACGTCGGCTACGGCCTGACCAACATGCACGTGATCCAGCCGCCCGACGTCAAGACGGTCACCAGGAACGCGAGCAAGATCGGGCAGCCCACCGGCGACGACAGCAGCAGCGGGTGCTGCAACGACGTGATCGGGGTGTGGGCCGGTGGCGGGCGGTCCGCGGACCGCGACGAGGCGCTCGTCAAGCTCGCCGCGGGCCTGAAGTGGAAGGCGAGGATCGAGGGCATCGGCCTGGTCGCCGGCATGCACCCGCTCGTCCAGGGCGACGTCACCGGGGTCAAGTACAAGGTCGCCAAGCGGGGCCGCACCACCCGGGTGACCGGCGGGACGGTCGCCGCGCTGAGCGCGACCACGGCGGTGGCCGACAACGTGATCATCATCGACCCGAATCCCAACCCGGCGGCGGGCGCCGGCGAGGTCACGTTCTTCGACATCGAGGGCGACTCCGGCTCGGCGCTGGTCAACGAGTCCAACGAGGTCGTCGGCCTGGTCTTCGCGCGCAACGACGTCGGCCAGGGCATCGCCTACGAGATCGGGCACGTGCTGGCCCGGCTCAAGGACACCGACGGGCTCACCGTCGAGGTGGCGACCGCCACCAACGAGAACGAGGAGCACACCGTTCCCGGCGCGTCGTCGGTCGCGTTGCCGGCCGAGATGGCCGAGCTGATCGCCGCCGATCCGCGGGAGGAACGGGTGTTCCTCGGCGCGAACGGGCGCGCGCCGCTGGCCCGGCCGTGGTTCTCCGACCTGCCGCCCTCCGAGCCGACCGTGGCACGGGTGCTCGCCGATCTTCGCGCCAGCGGCTCCGGGCGGCTGCTGCTGGAGCTGTGGGGCCGCCACCGCGAGGAGGTCATCCGGCTGCTCGACCACGACCGGCGGGTCACGCTGGCCTGGCACCGCGGCGGCGGCGCCGCGCTCACCCAACTGCTGCTCCGGCTGCCGGCGCAGCCGGGCCGCCCGCTGCCGCGCACGTTGTACGGCCGCCCCCTGATGGCCACCGTGGACGGGCTGCACACGGTGTTCGCGTCGCGGGCGTCGGCACCGCTGCGCGCCGACCTGGCCCGGGCCCGCGACGTGCTGCCGGAGCTCGGCGGGCTGACCTATGCCGAGCTCGTCGCCGCGCTCGGTGCCCGGGAGCTGGTGCTCCGTGGCTAGCCCCGCCGGCACCATCGAGCACCTGGCCATCGAGCTGGCCGGGGTGCTGGTCAGGACCACCAACCGGTTCGGCGACGACGGCGCGCTCGACACCTTCGACGAGCTCGGCGTGCACTTCCCGGACGAGTTCCTCACCCGGCCCCGGATCACCGCGGCGCGGCAGACCATCGCCACCGTCGGCGGCGAACTGCAGGGGCTGACCGCCGACCTGCTCGCCGCCGTCGCGGCCGGGGACGACGGCGGCATCCTCGCCGCCTCGCTGGCCCTGCTGATCCAGTGCGGGCGGGTCGGCGCGGCCTTCCCGGAGCTGGCCGACGCGCTGCGAACCGACGGACCGACCCTGCCGGGCATCACGCCCGCGCAGGTCGACGACCTGGTGGACGACCTGCCGGCCAAGATCGGCGACCTGCTGCTCGCCGACCTGCTCCAGGTGTCCAAGCCGGTCGGCGCGGCGCTGGAGATCTTCGGTGTGCTGGAACGCACGTTCCACCCGGGCGACCCCGAGGATCCGGCCCGCCCGCCGTTCGAGGCCACCTCGGTGCGCCTGGACCGGATCGTGCCGGCGATCACCGACCCGGTGCGGCATCTGCGGGAGCTCTACGGGTGGGGCACGCCGAGCTTCGACGCGGGCCGGCTGCTGGCCGTGCTGGAGTCGGCGCTGGGCGCGCTGGGCCTGCCCGTGCTGCTCGTCCCGGCGACCGCGACCACCCCGCCGTCGCTGCAGTTCTTCGCCTTCGACCTGGCGCCGACCGCCGACGGCCAGGGGCTGAAGCTCGACGTCGTGCTGCCCGGTACGGGCAGCGGCACGGTCGACTTCCCACTTTCGCCGCCGACCTGGTCCGCGCGGGTGTCGCTGACCGGGAAGCTGCCCGCCGAAACCGGCGGCGAGATCCGCCCGCCGTTCGACATCACGCTCCGGCCGCCGTCCGGCCCGCTCGCCGCCGCGCTGACCGTCGGCGTCAAGGCGGCGCCGCCCGAGCCGTTCCTGCTCTTCGGCGCGGCCGGCGGCACCCGGCTGGAGTTCGCGTCGGCGCAGGTGGACGCCGGGGTGACCACGACCTTCGACACGAGCACCGGCGCCGCCACCGCCGCGCCGATCGCCGACGGCGAGATCAAGGGCGGGAAGCTGGTCATCGACTCCAAGGGCGGCGACGGCTTCATCTCCACCCTGCTCAGCGGCGTGCGCCTGGAGACGGAGTTCGGCGTCGGGTTCTCCTTCGCGGCGGACACCGGGCTGCGCTTCCACGGCTCCGGCGCGCTCGAGGTGCAGATCCCGGTGCACGTCCAGGTCGGCCCGGTCCAGCTGCAGGCCCTGTTCCTGCGGGCCACGCTCGCCGGCGCGACCGTGCCGATCGAGCTGTCCGCCGCGTTCGGCGCCAACCTGGGCCCGCTGCAGGCCAGCGTGGACCGGATGGGCCTGATCGCCACGCTGTCCTTCCCGCCCGGCGGCGGCAACCTCGGCCCGGCCGACCTCGGCTTCGCGTTCAAGCCGCCCACCGGCGTGGGCCTGGCGATCAACGCGGGCGTGGTGAGCGGCGGCGGGTTCCTCAGCATCGACGCGGCGGCCGGCGAGTACGCCGGCGCGCTGGAGCTGGAGTTCGCCGAATTCCTGTCGCTGAAGGCGATCGGGCTGATCAGCACCCGGATGCCGGACGGCTCCACCGGGTTCTCGCTGCTGGCGATCATCACCGCGGAGTTCCCGGGCGGCCTGCAACTCGGGTACGGCTTCACCCTGCTCGGCGTCGGCGGCATCCTCGGCCTGAACCGCGGCATGCGGCTCGACAAGATCATGGAGGGGGTACGGACCGGCGCGATCGAGTCGGTCATGTTCCCGCGGGACGTGATCGCCAACGCGCCGCGCATCATCTCCGACCTGAAGGCGTTCTTCCCGCCGCAGCCCGGGCTGTTCCTGATCGGCCCGATGGCCAAGCTCGGCTGGGGCACGCCGACGCTCATCAGCGTCTCGCTCGGAGTGATCATCGAGATCCCCGGCAACATCGCCATCCTCGGCGTGCTCAAGGTCGCCCTCCCCACCGAGGACGAGGCGATCCTGCTGCTCCAGGTCAACTTCGCGGGCGCGATCGAGTTCGACAAGCGGCGGCTGTACTTCTTCGCCGCGCTGTTCAACTCGCGGATCCTCACGATCACCATCGAGGGCGAGCTGGGCCTGCTGGTGGCCTTCGGCGACCAGCCGAACTTCGTGCTGAGCGTGGGCGGCTTCCACCCGTCGTTCAAACCGCCGCCGCTGCCGTTCCCCAGCCCGAAGCGGATCTCGATCAGCCTGCTGAACACCGCGGTCGCGCGGATCGGCGTGCAGGGCTATTTCGCGGTCACCAGCAACACCGCGCAGTTCGGCGCGAGGGCCGAGCTGTTCTTCGGGTTCAGCGCGCTCACCGTCGAGGGGCACATCGGATTCGACGCGCTGTTCCAGTTCTCGCCGTTCCGGTTCGTCGTGGCCATCTCGGCCGGCGTGTCGGTCAAGGTTTTCGGCCTCGGGCTGTTCAGCGTGACGCTGGACGTCACGTTGTCCGGCCCGACGCCCTGGCAGATCAAGGGCACGGCGTCCATCTCGCTGCTGTTCTTCTCCATCCCGGTCGACATCGACGAGACCTGGGGCGAGGAGCGGGACACCACGCTCCCGCCGGTCGACGTGCTGCCGCTGCTCGCCGCCGAGCTGACCAAGCCGGAGAGCTGGCGGACCCGCTCGCCGGTCGGCGGTTCGCCGCTGGTCAACCTCCGCGCGCTGGCCGGCAACGAGGCCGACGTCGTGCTGCACCCGCTCGGCAGCCTGGTGGTGCAGCAGCGGGCGGTGCCGCTGGACATCAAGGTCGACAAGGTCGGCAACGAGCCGGCCGCGGACGTGAACCGCTGCTCGGTCTCGGTGGCCGGCGGCGGCCTGGTGAAGGTGTCCGAGGCGATCGACAACTTCGCGCTGGCGCAGTTCCAGAACCTGAGCGACGCGCAGAAGCTGTCCCTGCCGGCGTTCGAGCCGCAGCACGCCGGCGTCGAGCTGGCCCCGGACGGCGCGGCCATGGCCTCGTTCCGGGCGGTACGCCGCAGCGCCCGTTACGAGGAGAGCGTCATCGACACGCCGGGCCGGCAGACCGCCAGCTTCGTCAGCTACAACAGCACGCTGTTCAGCCACTTCCTGGGCGGCGCCAGCATCACCCGGTCTCCGCTCGCGCGGGCGGAGCGCGTGCTTCGCCAGCCGTTCCCCGACCGGATCCGGGTGCCCGGCGACGCGTACGTCGTCGCCTCCCTGCGGGACAACACCGCCGCGAGCGAGGTGTTCGGCAGCCACGCCCTGGCCCGGGCCCACCTCGACACGATGCTCGCCGCCGACCCCTTCCAGGCCGACGAGCTGCACGTGATCCCAGCCATGGAGGTCGCGCCGTGACCGGCAACGCGTACTCGTTCCTGTCCTGGCTGCGGCGCGGCATCGCCGCGAAGATCACGGAGGTGCCCGGCACGGCGGCGCGGGCCACGGTCACCGTGCGGTTGACCGCCTCCGGTACGGCCATCGCCGACGGTGCCCCGCTGACCGCGCCGGTCCAGCACGACGTGCAGCTCTACGGCCCGGGCGACGTCGTCGGCATCGACCGGCGCGCCATCGTGCGCACCGAGCCCCGCGACTGGATCACCAACTTCGACCCCAACTACCTGGTCACCGCCGAGATCGTCGAGGAGGACTTTCCCTGGCGCTACAGCCCGGACGTGCTCGACCCGGCCACCGGCCGGCTGCGCCCGTGGCTCGCGCTCATCGTGCTGACCGAGGACGAGTTCGCCGACAGGGGCACGCTGCCCGGCCGGCCGCTGCCGTTCATCGAGGTCGCCGACCTCGGCACGCTGCCGCCGCCGGAGCAGCTCGGCGCGTGGGCGCACGTGCACAGCAACCGCAACGTCACCGCCTCGGAGGCCGAGACGGTCTCGAACGACATGGCCGCCGTGCTGCCCCGGCTCGCCGCGGTGCTCGCGGAGAACCCCGATCTGGCCTGCTCGCGCCTCATGTGCCCACGCCGGCTCGACCCGGAGGAGGGCTACCACGCGTTCCTGGTGCCGGCGTTCGAGACCGGCCGGCTGGCCGGGCTGGGCCAGGATCCCGCCGGCGCGCCCGGCGCGCTGCACTCCAGCTGGGTCACCTACGCCGAGCGGCCCGAGTCCGGCAACCTGCCCTACTACTACCGATGGCAGTTCCGGACGGCGCCGATCGGCGACTTCGAGTATCTGGCGCGGCTGCTCAAGCCGCGCGGGGTCGACGCCCGGGTCGGCAACCGGGACATGGACGTGCGGGAGCCCGGCGCCGGGCTGCCCGGCATCGACAACCCCCAGCTCGGCGGCGTCCTGCGGCTCGGCGGCGCGCTCAAGGTCCCGGAAACCGCGCTGAGCCCCGAGGAACTGGCCGAACAGGAGCTCTACGAGAACTGGGACCAGCCCTACCCGCATCCGTTCCAGCAGGCGCTGGCGGCTCTGATCAACCTCAGCGACGACTACACGACGCAGACCGTGCCGGCCGCGCACCAGAGCCTCGTCGCGGTCTCGGACAGCTTCGCCACCTCGGAGACCGTCGCCGCGGACGACCCCGATCCGCTGATCACCCCGCCGCTCTACGGGCGCTGGCACGCGCTGACCTCCCGGCTGCTGACCGATCCGGACGGCACGCCGGCGACGCCCGACGACAACTGGGTGCACGAGCTGAACCTCGACCCGCGCTTCCGGGTGCCGGCCGGCACCGGCGGCCGGGTCGTGCGCGAGCACGAAGAGGAGTTCATGCGGGCGGCGTGGGACCAGCTCGGCGACGTACTGGACGCGAACAAGCGGATCCGGGCCGCCCAGTTCGCCCGCGAGGTGACCTTCGTCTACCACCGCCGGCACCTGGAACCGCTGCGGCAGGCCGCGACCGGCCTGATGCTGACGCTCAGCGCGCCGTTGCAGTCGCGGGTCGTGCCCGACGCGGGCACCGCGGTCGCCCTCGGCCGGGCCGCCGGGCCACCGCCGACCGTCGCCACGGTGATCGCCGACAGCGTGGTCGCCGGCACGCCCCTGTCGCCGGCGATGCGGCGGGTGACCCGGCCGGGCTCCAAGCTGATGCGCCGGCTGCCGTTCGGCCCCGGCCACGGCACCGGGGGCGGCGTGGACATCGGCAGCGCCGGCGAGGAAGGCCAACCTCCCGGGCGGCACGAGCTGCTGGACCGGATGAACTCCGGCGCCGTCACCGCCGCGCCACCGAAGACGGCGCCGGAGGGCGTGGTCACTGTGGACCAGCTGGAGGAAGAGCTGAGCGGGCCGATCATCGGCGCGGCGCCCGCGAGCGACGCGGCGGAGGGGCGCATTCCCAACCCCGTGCCCGAGCTGCCGACCAGCTCCGACTTCGTCATCTCCCTGCCGGGCGAGGGCGTGCACCCCACCGGGGGCGGCGCGGACAGCGCCGAGGCGGTCCGGTTCAAGCAGGCGCTCAACGAGATGTACGCCGCGTTCAACTCCGCCGCCGACGCGGGCGCGGTGCCGCCGCGGCTCAGCACGGACCTGGGCGTGATCGCCGAGGCCACCATGGACGGCGTGCATCCGGACCTCACCGTGCCGCGCCGCGCGCTGGGCGGCATCGCGCTGCCCGACAGGTTCCTTCCCCCCGAGCCGGACGGCGGTGGCGACGGGCCGTCGCGCCGGCGGGCGGTGCCGGAGCCGGACGCGCTCGGCGAGGTGATGGCCTACCCCGTGATCGACCTGCCGATGTTCCGGCCGCTGGCCGACCTTTCCCCCGAGCTGTTCTGCCCCAACGTCAACCTGGTGCCGCCCGACAGCATCACGCTGCTGGAGACCAACCCCCGCTTCATCGAGTCCTACCTGGTGGGGCTCAACCACGAGATGGCGCGCGAGCTGCTGTGGCGGGAGTATCCGACCGACCAGCGCGGCAGCGTGTTCCGGCAGTTCTGGGACGTCCGCTCGGTGCTGTCGCGGCCCGGCGAGACCCCGGAAGGCCGGCGTGAGCGACTGCGCGACATCCCGGCGATCCACACCTGGGACAAGGCGTCGGCCCTCGGCACCCACAACAACCGCGGCCCGGCGGGCGAGCAACTGGTCCTGGTGATCCGCGGCGAGCTGCTGAAGAAGTACCCGACAGCGGTGATCTACGCGCATCGCGCGGACTGGCGCCGGCGCTCCGACGGCACCCCCGACCCCACTCAGGAACGGAAGCTGGTCGAGCTGAGCCCGGCCGAGGAGCTCGACCCGCCGCGGGACAAGGTGCGGATTCCGCTGTTCGACGCCAAGGTCGAGCCGGACATCTACTTCTTCGGCTTCGACCTCACGGAGGAGGAGGCCCGCGGCGGTACCGGCGATCCGGGCGACGACGACCCGGGGTGGTTCTTCGTCCTCAAGGAGCGCCCGGGGGACCCCCGGTTCGGCCTGGACATCGAGCGGACCGGCCCGTTGCAGGTGTGGAACGACCTGGCCTGGCCCGATGTGCTGCCGGCGGGCGGCGGCGCCGGTCCGGCGTACATCAGGTTCGACGCGAACACCCCCACGCTGACGCTGACCGCGCCGACCGACCCGGCGGACGCGGAGAAGGTCGAGCAGTTCGCCGAGGACCGGGCGCTGACCTGGAACGCCCAGCTGAACTCGGCCGACGTCGCCTACATCCTGTTCCAGGCGCCCGCGCTGGTCGCCGTGCACGCGAGGGAGATGCTCCGGGATGACTGAGGCGACGACGCTCAGCGACGCGTTCCCCGTGCTGCTCGGGCCGGTACGCGTGGAGTACCGGTTCACCGCCACCGATCTGCTGGTGCGCCTCTTCCCCGATGAATGGGCCGTGGACACCTTCGAGGAGCAGCTGACCGCGGGCGAGCAGGAGCAGGCGCTGCGCTACTGGCGGAGGTGCTGGGAGGCCGGCGGCGACCCCACCGGCCAGCTCGCCGCCTGGCGCGAACTGACCTCCCATGTCGGCCCGGGGCGGGCCGCGCACGTCATCGCCGTCCGCCGCCCGCGCAATCCCGGCGACGCGCCGCGCCGTACGGCCGCGGGCCAGGTCATCCTGGTGGTGGCCGGGGCCGAACCGCCTGCTCCGACCGACCGTGGCCCCGCGGCGGCCTACTGGCGCGCGGTGTATCGCGCCGGCCGGGAAACCGGCGCGCTGCGTGCCGCCGACACCGTACTGACCGCCTCGGTCGGTACCACCCGGGCCGCCGGGATCCGCGCGCAGCGGCCGCCGGGCGTGGACCGGGAGCCACCGGCCGGCAACCGGCAGCACGCCGACGTCGTCGTGGCGTTCCTCGACCTGCCCAGGACGGGCGACACCCGCCCGGGCACCTGGACCCAGCCGGCCCGGGCCAGGCTGTTGCCCGACCGGTTCACCCTGCTCGGCTACTCGGGCGGGCAGGTGGTGCTGGAGGTCACCGGCAACGCCGTACCGCCCGAGCTGCCCGTCGGCCCGGACCCGAACACGCCGGACGCGGATCAGTTCAGCTCCACCCCCGACGGGCTGCACGTGCCCGGACCGCTGTCCTGGCTGGTCGACTTCGACGCGGCGATAGCGGTGGGCCTGGGGTTCCGGGTGCCGCTCACCGACGCGATCCGCGGCGGCCTCGACCGGCTGATCGCGCTGGGGCTGCGTGTCCGCGACCCGGCGGTCTCGAAGGCCGACCTGGAGATGCTGATCACCCACCAGGCCGACAGCCGCGCCGGGTTCCGCCTGCTGCCGCAGGGCACCGCGACCAACAACACCGGTAAGACGCCGTCCGCGTTCGGCACGGTCGATGAGGACGCGGCGCGCTTCGCGGCGCTGACCGCCCCGGCGGCCGTCGCCGCGGACGACTGGGCGGGCAAGACCGACGGGCAGTGGCTGGCCGAGCTGCTCGGGATCGACCCGGCCGTGCTCGCCACCGTGCCCGGCGCGGACCGGGCGGAGCAGCGCGAGGCGCGCGCGATGAACACCGCGCTGTGGCCCGCGACCTGGGGCTACCACCTCGGCACGATGCTCAACCCGATGCTGGGCACCGCCGCCCTCGACGCCACCCGCGACTTCTTCCTGCGGTATGTCAGTGGCCGGGGCCCGCTGCCGGCGATCCGGGTGGGCCGGCAGCCGTACGGCGTGCTGGTCACCACCGCGTTCTCCCGGCTGGCCTGGCCCGGCACCGATCCCGCCGCCGGGCACCGCCGGGCGCTGAACACCGTGCTGTCGACCGCCACCCAGGACTGGGGCGTGTTCTCCGGGCAGGTGCCGTTTCTCGGCGCCGAGGGCGACCCGCACGAGCTGCTGCTGGGCATCCTCGGCCTGCACCCGACGTCCGCGGAGTTCTACCAGCGGTACGCGCAGAGCGTCGAGGACTACTTCAACCGGCTCAACCTCGCCGGCGAGGGCCCGACGGTGCTGGACGCGGTGCGCGACCTGGGCCTGCCGCTGCGCATCCGGAACCTGCTCACCCGGCTGGGCTACCCGGACACGGCCCCCGAACCGGACGCGGCCACCCGGCTGTTCGTCGGGCGCCAGCACCCGTTGCGCGGACCGCTCGTGGACGACCGCCCGCTGTCGGAGACCACCCCGGTCCGGCCCTGGACCGACGACGGACTCAACTACCTCGGCTGGCTGGCGGCCAACGCGCGCACCGCGTTCGACGTGGTGCGGCTGGAGGACGGCTTCACCGGCGACGCCCCGCCGAACGCCGTCCTCTACCTGCTGCTGCGGCACGCCGTGCTCAACGCGTACGCCGAGGCGGCGCTGCGGCTCGCCGCCGCCGCCCACACGATGACCGACGCCGAGGTGGTGCGGGCCCGCCGGGAACCACCGTTCGTCCACATCAGCCAGCGCGCGCAGGACACCGAGAGCCGCTTCGGGCGGCTCTACGCCCCCGATCCGGACGTGACGGGCGACCCGCAGACCCTCGTGGCGGAGTTCATCTCGCGTACCGTCGGGCAACAGCCGGCGACGCGGGAGCTGGCCGAGCAGCTGGACGCGATCGGCGCGCTGGCGGGCCTGCCGACCGCGCGCCTGGAGCAGGCGCTGGTCGAGCACCTGGACTGCTGCACCTACCGGCTGGACGCCTGGCGGCTCGGCCTCGCGAACGAGAAGCTCTTCCAGCTGCGCTACCCGGCGGGCGGCACGCCCGCCACGACCGGGGTGCACCTCGGGGCGTTCGGCTGGCTGGAGGAGGTCCGGCCCCGCGCCACCCAGCCGGCGCCGGTCGTGCTGACCGGCGAGCTGGCCGAGATCTTCACGCCGCCGGGCGCCTCGCCGCTGACCCGCGACCCGGCGAACCAGGGTTACATCCACGCGCCGTCGCCCGCTCAGGCCAGCACAGCCGCGCTGCTGCGCACCGGCTACCTCGCGGACGCGTCGCCCGACAACCCGGGAACCCTGGCCGTCAACCTCAGCTCGGAGCGGGTACGGATCGCGCTGAGCTTCATCGACGGGATCCGCGCCGGCCAGTCGCTCGGCGCGCTGCTGGGCTACCGGCTCGAACGCGGCCTGCACGACCGGCACGCCGTCGCCGAGACGGACCGGTTCATCGGCGCGCTCCGCCAGGCCTTCCCGCTGGTCGCCGAGAAGCTGCCGGACACCGCGCCGCCGGCGGACACCCCGATCGAGTCGCTGGAGGCCCGCAACGTCGTGGACGGGCTGGCGCTGGTGCGCCACGTGACCCGCACCGGGCCGGCCACGTACCCGTTCGGTCTGTCCGGCCTGCCGGCCGCGGACGCCGGCCAGGCCGCGTCGATCGATCAGGAGGTGCGCGAGCTGGTGCGGATCCACGACGCCCTGGCCGACCTGGCGGTGGCCGAGGGCGTGCACCAGGCCGTGCTGGGCAACCCGGACCGGGCCGCGGCGGGCATGGACGCGTACCTCAAGAGCGGCTTCCCACCCGACCCGGACATCATCTCGACCCCGCACACCGGACAGCGGCTCAACCACCGCGTCGGGCTGACGCTGCGCCCCGGCCTGGGGCCGAAGACGTCGCCGGTGTCCGGCATGGCGATGACCCCGCGCGGCAGCGCGGATCCGGCCGTCGCCCGGTGGCTCGCCGACCTGCTGCCCCGGCCCCGGGACGTCGCGTGCCGGGTGACCTGGACCGACCCGGCGACGGGGGCGGCGCGCAGCCGGGTGGTCACCCAGGAGGAGCTCGCCCTGCAGCCGATCGATCTGCTGTGGACGCTGCGCCCGGCGGACCAGACGGCGATGACCGACCTGGACGACCGGATCATCGGCCGGATCCAGCACGCGGAGACGCTGCGCGCGGACACCGAACTGCTGATCCGCTACACCGAGCCGGTCGCCGGCAAGATCAGCCTCTTTCAGCTCTCGTCACTGGTGGACAGCCTGCGCGCGCTGCTGCTGGCCGCCCGCGCGGCCCGGCCCAGCGACTTCACCGTCCCGGCGGCCGGTGACATCCTCGATCCACGGGCCGACGACACCGTGGATCTGCCCCGCGGCCGCCCGCAGGCGGTGCGGGACATGCTGAGCGCCTTCACCACCACGCTCAACAAGCTGATCGCGGATCTGGGCCTGCCGCTGGCGGACCCGGTGGCGCATCGCGGGCAGCTGCTGAGCGGGGTGGACACCTTCCTCACCCGCTACGCCGACCTGCTGGTCACCGCCGGCGGCCTCGGCCTGGTCCGCAGCGGCTGGGGCGAGCTGGCGATGTGGCGGCGCCTGCGGTTCGGCGAGGTGCTGGCGGCCGTACAGGGTACGGCCGACCGGATGGCCGCTTCGCTGGCCGACGCGGAGACCAGGATCGCCCAGCACGACGCGCTGCCGTCCACCGCGCCGCCGGAGGAACGGTTCGCCCTGCTCCAGCAGGCCGAGCGGCTGCTCACCACCGCGCCCACCAGCCCGCGGCCGAGCACCCCGGCGCAATTGCGCAGCGTGGTCGGCACCCGCCGGACGGCCTTCGCCAGCCGGCTCACCGCGCTGCGGGCGATCGCGCGGACGACCCGCGGCACGCTGAGCGGGCTGCTGTCCGACGTCTCCGCGCTGTTGCCGCTGACCCAGTTCGACCCGCTCGGCCTGGACCTCACACCGACCGGCGACGCGGTCGTGGCCTTCTGCGCCGACCTGCGGGACCGGTCGCTGAGCCTGCGGACCGAGGTGGGCGAGCGGCTCGCCGCGGTCGACCGGGCGCTCACCGACTACGACCAGGCTCCGGGCGGCGCCGGCCGGGTCACCGCCGCCACGACCGCGATCCGCGCCGGGCTGGGCCCGGACGCGCTCGCCACGAGCGAGTTCGGCATCTCCCGGAATGTCGGCCAGGCGTGGCAGGCGGCGCTCACCGCCGGCCGGGACGGCAAGCTCACCCAGCACCTCAACCGGGACTTCCCGGTCGACGACTGGCTGCACGGCGTCGCGCGGGTGCGACCCCGGCTCGGGCAGTGGGAGCGAATCGCCCAGCTCGGCAGCGCGCTCGGCAGCGCCGAGCCGGAGCTGACACCGGCACAGCTTCCGTTCCGCGCGGGCGACCCGTGGCTGGCACTGGAACTGCCGGCCCTCGGCTGGGCGCACCTGAACCCGGCGTCGGGGCTGGCGAACGACGCGGACTTTGACTGCAGCGATGTCACCGTGGCCGCCCGGTTCGCGGTGGTGGGTGACTTCGACGGTGACGGCCGGGACGAGGTCGCCGTCGCCGAGGAGATCGCCGGGACGCGGGGAAACGATTTCTGGGTGATGGACTACGACCCGGGCACGGGACTGTGGTCGCACCTGAATCCGGGGTCGGGATTGGCGAACGACGCCGACTTCGACTGCAGCAGTGCCACGGTGGCCGCCAGGTTCGCGGTCGCGGGTGACTTCGACGGTGACGGCCGCGCTGAGATCGCGGTCGCCGTGGAAGGTGCCGGGACGCGGGGTAACGACTTCTGGGTGATGGACTACGACCCGGCCACCGGGCTGTGGTCACACTTGAATCCGGCGTCGGGGCTGGCGGACAACGTGGACTTCGACTGCAGCGGCGCCAAGGTGGCCGCTCGGTTCGCGGTGGTGGGTGACTTCGACGGTGACGGCCGCGCTGAGATCGCCATCGCCGAGGACATTGCCGGGACGCGGGGCAATGACTTCTGGGTGATGGACTACGACCCCGCCACAGGGCTGTGGTCGCACCTGAATCCGGCGTCGGGATTGGCCAACAACGCCGACTTCGACTGCAGCAGTGCCACGGTGGCCGCCAAGTTCGCGGTGGTGGGTGACTTCGACGGTGACGGCCGCGACGAGATCGCCATCGCCGTGGAAGGTGCCGGGACGCGCGGCAATGACTTCTGGGTGATGGACTACGACCCGGCCACCGGGCTGTGGTCACACTTGAACCCGGCGTCGGGGCTGGCGGACAACGTGGACTTCGACTGCAGCGGCGCCCAGGTGACCGCCCGGTTCGCGGTAGTGGGTGACTTCGACGGTGACGGCCGCGCCGAGATCGCCGTCGCGGAAGAGATCGCCGGGACCCGGGGCAACGACTTCTGGGTGATGGACTACGACCCCGCGACCGGGTTGTGGGCCCATCTGAACCCGGGATCCGGGCTGGCCAACAGCGCGGACCTGGACTGCGGCGGTGCCACGGTGACGGCCCGGTTCGGGGTCGCGGGTGACTTCGACGGCGACGGCCGCGACGAGATCGCGACGGCCGAGGGGATCGCCGGGACGCGGGGCAACGACTTCTGGGCCATGGACTACGACCCCGCCACCCGGCTGTGGACCCACCTCGGCCCGGCGCCCCGCGGCCACGGCGACCCGGCGGACTTCGACTGCAGCAGCAGCCTGGTGACCGCCCGGTTCGCGGTGGTAGGTGACTTCGACGGCGACGGCCGCGCCGAGGTCGCGGCGGCCGAGGAGATCGCCGGGACCCGGGGCAACGACTTCTGGGTGATGGACTACGACCCCGGCCCGCGGTCGTTCCCCGGCGACCGGCTGCTCTACACCGCGCACTACGGCGCCGACTTCGATCCGGCCGCGCGACAGTGCGCGCTGCTGCTCGACGAGTGGACCGAGACCATTCCCGACCCGACCGCCACGACCGCGATCGCCGCACACTACGACCGGCCGGGCACCCAGCCCCCGCAGACCATGCTGCTGATCGCGCCGCCGGCGCAGACCGGCGCCTGGTCGTGGGAGGACCTGGTCGGCGCGGTACGGGAAAGCCTGGACCTGGCCAGGATCCGCGCCGTCGAGCCGGGGCACATCGACGGGACGGCCTACGCCCAACTGCTTCCCGCGACCGTGCTGTCGGCGGCCGCCCAGGCGATCACGGTGACGACCGACCTGTCGCTCAACAACGACACGCCGCTTGCCCGCGGCCCGTTCCGACCACCGAGGGGCTGACATGGCCAGACCGCCCGCGATCGCCGACCTGCGCGCGGCGCTGCTCGAACGCCGCTTTCCGACGGTCACGCTGTGGAACCGGCTGGAGGGTCGCCCGCGCACCGTCGAGTTCGACCGCGCGCTGCGGGCCGAGGTCCGCGACCCGCTGTGGATGCTCGCGCGGCAGTGGCAACTCGGCGAGTTCCGGGGCGAGGACGCCGGGTCGCCGGTCTCGGCCACCTTCCACGTGCGGACCACCCGGCCGACCCGCTACCGCCCGCAGGAGGAGCCCGCGGCGGACCTGCCCGGCCGGCAGCCGCTGGAGGCGGTCGTCGAGGCCCGGCCGGTGCCGTTCACCATCGGCTCCGACCGGGTGGCCGTGGACCTGCGGGTGGCGATGGGCCGCCGCTGGATGAAGCTCATGGCGGCCCAACCGTCGACCGTGCAGATCAAGATCATCTCACGGTGGCCGATCACACCGCCGAACCCGGCCTCCGACGACGACGTGCCGCTCGTCGCGCATCCCGACGTCTGGGCGATGCTGCAGGCGGTGTCCGGCCGGGTGATGGACGGCTACGAGCTGTACCGGCACCTGAAGGGTGGCGGGCACCCCTACGACGGCGTCACCGGCATCGACGGGCGGAACCGGCTGCTCCTCGACGCGCTGACCGGCCGGTTCGTCAGCTGGTTCGACGACCTCATCGCCCAGCCGGCCGGACCGGAGGCGTTCGACCCGGCCCGGCTGGAACACCGCTTCGCGGTCGCCGCCCCCGAGCCCGGCGGCGGCGAGACCGTGCTCACCGCGGCGGAGTATCCGGGCGGCACCCTCGACTGGCACGCCTTCTCCTACGACGCCTCCGGCACCTCGCTGGGGACGGCCGGCGGACCGGCGACCACGGGGGCGGTCACCCGGACGGTGATACCGGGGGAGGTCCGGTTCGCCGGCATGCCCCACCCGCGGTGGTGGTCCTTCGAGGACGGCCGTACCGACTTCGGTGCCCTCGGCACGGACAGCACCGACCTGGTCAAGGCGCTGTTCCTGGAGTTCGCGCTGGTCTTCAGCGACGACTGGTTCCTGCTGCCGTGCGACCTGGAGGAGGGGACCCTGGCCAGCGTCGACGGCCTGGTGGTCACCGACGTCTTCGGCGAACGCTCCTGGATCGAGCCGGCCGGGAGCGGGGCCGACGACGACTGGCAGCGATGGTCGATGTTCAACCTGGACGTCAGCGGCACCGCACCGGTCGCCGCCCGACTCGGCATCTTCCTTCCGCCGGGCGCGCCGGCGATGGAGGGGCCGCCGGTCGAGGACGTGCTCATGGTGCGCGACGAGGCGGCCAACATGGTGTGGGGGGTCGAGCGGACGGTGTGGCCGGCGACCGGCACGCCAATGCCGGCCGAGGAGGCCGCCCGCGAGACGCTCGCGTACCGCCGGCGGCTGCACCCGCCGGCCGGCCCGCTCGCGCCGGTCGCCGCCGTCGCCTACGAGGCGATGAACACCGTGCCGGAGAACTGGATCCCGTTCATCCCGGTGCATGTGCCCGGCGACACGCGAGAGATCCAGCTGCAACGGGGCGCGATGCCGCGCATCCTCGACGGGCAGGTGCCGCGGGTGGCCAAGGTCCGCCCCCGCACCACCCTGCTGCGCCCCGGCCTGGACGCCGGCCAGTCCTACTACGTGCACGAGGAAGAGGTGCCGCGGGTCGGCACCCGGCTGAGCCTGGCATTCCACCGCACCCGGCGGCCCGACGGCTCCCCGGTGGTCTGGCTCGGCGCCAGGCGCGCGACCGGCCGCGGCGAGGCGAGCAGCGGCCTGGACTGGGACCGGATCGTCAATACGCCCTGATTCACTTCGGCCGCGATTCTTTCCTCTTGATTAATTCCTGGCACGGATCTGTTGAACTACCGGTCGCGCCGATCCGTGTCATCGGGAGAGTACCGACGGTGACGGCGGTGTGCTGGAGGACAGAATCGTGGACATCAGGAGTCGTTCCGCGGCCTGGGCCGCCCGGGTGCGCGGCAGGCACTGCCTCCGGGGACGCCGACTGTGGCCGACCGTCCACTGGCTGGGCGGCCGGGCGGTGCTGGTGATCACTCTGCGCGGGCAGCCGGTGGCCCGGCGGCTCGCGGTGGTGGTTTTGCTGCCGACCCTGGTCGCCGGCTCCTTCGGCCTGCTGCGGATCCGCGACGCGCGGGAGGCCGAGCAGCCGCTGGTCGAGGCGCAGCGGTACGCCATGATCAGTCAGGCCGCGATCAGCGCCACCGAGGCGCTCGAGGACGAACGTGACGGGGCCGCGCCGGCGGTGGCGAGCGAGCGCGACCGGCCCGACCTGTCCGGCGCGTACGAGGAATCCAACCGTGGCCTCGCGGCCGTGCTCGCCGCCGTCGCCGAGGTCCGCGACCCGTCACTGGCGTTCGCGCGGGACGAGCTGCGCACCCGGCTCGCCACCCTCGAGGAGCTGCGCCTCACCGCCTTCTCCGACTCCTTGTCGGCGGTGACGACCGTGAACCGCTACGCCCGGCTGATCCTCGACGTCATCGAGCTCGGCCGCCGGGCGGACAGCCGGGCGATGCTGCTGGCCGGTGACCCGTCGGTGGCCGGCCGCACCCTGGGCGTGTACGACCTGCTGGTCGCGGCCGGACTGAACTCACAGCGCCGCGCCCTCGGCACGGCGTTGCTCTCGCGCGGCACCGAGGCGCCCGGCGAGCGAGCGGTGCTCGGCGGCTACGGGATCCTGGTGAACGTGCAGACCGCGTCGTTCCGATCGGTAGCCGGCCCGGAAACCGTCGCGATGTTCCAGGCCGCCGACGTCGAGGCGACCGCGGCCGACGTCGAGGTGTTCGCCCAGCGCATCACGGCGGCGAGCGAGGCCGGCGCCACGGTCGACCTGCCGCTGCGGCAGTGGACGGAAGCGACCACGCTGTATCTCACGAAGGTCCGCCAGGTTCTGCGCAGCGCCGTCAACCTTGCCCTCACCGACATCACCGCGCTGCGCGCCACCCGCGCCGCCGGGACCCGCACCAACCTGGCCGTCGTCATCGCCATGCTGCTCGGTGCGGCGCTGATGGCCGGGCTCGTCGGCGGCGGGCTGACGGTGGAGCTGCACCGGTTGCGCGACCGGATGCGCGACGTCGGCGACCACCGGCTGCCCCAGCTGGTCGCGACGCTGGCACAGGCACCGGCGGAGCGCGGGTCGCCGTCCCGCCCCCGGCGGCCGCTGCCCGTGCTCCACCCGCGCGCGGCGCCGAGCGGCCCGGACGAGATCGGCCAGGTCGCGCTGGCCTTCGAGAACGTGCACCGGCAGGCGATCCGGCTGGCGATGGCGCAGGCCGAGCAGCGGGCGACCACGGCCGGCATCGCCCGCACGCTGACCCGCAGAAGCCAGGAGCTCATCGGCCGGCAACTGACCCTGATCACCGAGCTCGAGCAGCGTGAGCTGGACCCGGACAAACTGAACAGGCTGTTCGGCCTCGACCACCTGGCGACCCGGATCCGGCGGCACGGCGACAGCCTGCTCGTACTGACCGGCGTGCCTGCCGCGTGGCGCTGGCCGCAGTCGGCCACCCTGACCGAGGTCGTCCAGGCCGCGGCCGCCTCCACCGAGCAGTACCGCCGGGTCGAGATCAGCGCGCTGCCCGAGACGGGCGTCCGCGCCGCCGGCATCGTCGATCTGCTGCAGATCCTGGCCGAGCTCATCGACAACGCGACCCGCTTCTCCCCGCCGGACACCCCGGTGCGGATCACCGCCGGTTCGCTCGCCGACGGCGCGACCCGGGTCGAGGTCCGCGACCAGGGGTACGGGCTGGGCGAGCGCACCGCCGCGGAGCTCAACGACCGGCTGAGCCGCCCCCGGCCGGACGGGATCGCGGACGAGCCGACGCTCGGCCTGCACGTGGCCGGCACCCTGGCGGCGCGGACCGGCATCGCGGTGCACCTGCTGCCGATCGAGCGGGGTTGCGTGGCGGCTGTGGTCGTACCGCCGCGGTTACTCTGCCCGGCGGAGCCGCAGCCGGATCCGGATCCGGCACGGGCCGGCTCGCCGTCCTGGCTGCCACCCGTGCCCCAGGGCGCGACCCGCGGAGCCTGACGGCCGGCCGATTCCGGCGAGCCCTCTCGGCCCCGCTCTCGACTGATCCACGTCCAGCGGATGACTCCGAGCTCGGCAAACCAAACGTGGCAAACCCCGCATATTCCCGCTGGCGGTCGCGACCTTGAGAGGTTCGGGTGCCGGTCATGCCGTAAGTCCTCAAGGTCTGTGATCAGCCGCCCGAAGTCGGGCGCAGCCGGCAGGTGGCACGCGCACCGGGCACCCCATCCACCTTTGGTCAGCGAGCGGAGCAGATGCGGGGCATTCGAGGCATTGTTTACTGTTGCCACGAGGAATAATGGATCAAGGGCTGTAGCCATGGTCGGTCGGGTCGCTCGGAAGCGTTCTGCTGGATCTGCGATGACGTTTACCGATGTCGTCCTCGACGGCGTGACCGGCTCGATCCGTGAAACGGCAGTGCCGATCGGAGAACCGACTTCCGCTTGATGGGCGGAAGAAGGCTCTCCGATCGGCGTCACGGTGACCCGAATGGAATGCACCGCGCCTTTGTCACATTACCCGTGCTGGTCGCGGCTTTCTCAGCGGCCATTCAATACGGTGGCGAGGAAATTCCGCGCGGATTCCATGGACTGGGCGCCGGAATTGATGTCCTCGGCGGCGCCGCGCAGCATGCGCTGGCTGCTCCGCCGGGCATCCGGGTTCTGGGCGACCGCGGTCTGCGCCATGGTCAGCGACTGCTGCGCAGCCGCCATGGCCGCCCGGGCATCCGCCACGGCCTGCCGCAGCTGCGTCACGCCCGCGGCGATCTGCCCGGAGCGGATGAGGCCCACGGCCTGCCTGATGGCCTGCCTCGCACCCGCACCGGCCTGCACGGCCTGCATGCCCTGCGCCGTGGCCGCGTCGGCCTGGGGCGTGCCCACGTCCTCGCAGCCGTCGGCGATGTTGTCACCGACCTCCATCGCCTCCTCGACGGCCTCCATGGCCTGCTCCGCCGCATTCATGGCGGCGGACTGCTGACCCTGGGTCAGGCCCTGCTGCGAGATGTTCTGCTGTGCCATGGTGGGCGCCTGTTGGCTGACGGTACTGGCATTCGAGGCGCCGAGGGTGACCGCAATACTCACCGCGACGACAGCGCCGATTCCGGCGCCGAGCCAGACCTTGCGACGTACGTTCTGCATTTCTCGCTCCGTTCTCGATATCGGCCAGCCGCCCTCGGAAGCCCACGACGAAGCGCGCCGGAACAAGCCCGGCGTTCGCACCATGGGGAGGTCGCACACGTCCCGAAAGGACATGTGCCAAGAGTCTTTCCGGTTATCGGCTAACCGAACTTAATGAATCCTTGTGGATATGTACGAGGGGCCCGAACCCATGGTTCAAACTTTCTTCAGTGGAAGTTCCCGCGACCGCATCCACCGTGGACGCCCACGGCGTGAAGACGTCCACCAATATCCCGTCGACCAAAGTGGCGCCAGACGTCGACAGCCCGAGCCCTGGGTGCCGGTTGCGGTGTCCGGCGCGCTCCGGGCCGGCGGAAGGTCATTGTTGCGTCACGATCTGGCCCAGATCGCGCACGGTGCGGGCCAGGGCTCGCACGAGGTCGTTTTCCGACTCGGTGCGCCATACCAATGCGTACGGCAGTGCGCCCATGTCCCGCACGGGCAGGTAGACGACGTCTGGCCGGACCCAGTACCGGGTCATGTGGCTCGGGAACAGCGTCACGACCTCGCCGACGCTGGTCAGCGTGAGAGCCTCGTCGAGGGTCCGCACAACCGGGCCGCGTTGGATCATGCGGCCTCCCCGGGTGTGGGTCGGCGCGTAGGTTTCGTACCAGTAGTCCGGTGTCGACGCGGCGTGGACGTGTTGAAAGTCGCTGACCTGCTCCAGCGAGATCGACGTGCGCCGGGTGAGCTCATGGTCGATGGTGACGGCCAGCACGCGAGGCTCGGCGAACAGGATCGGGCCGACGGTGAGGTCGGGTTCCTCGACCGGGAGCCAGGTGAGCAGCACATCGATCTCACCGTTGCGGAGCGTGGCGAACGGGTCGACGAAGGGCGCCTGCTGGAATCGAAGCTTCCACTGTGGATGACAGGTGCGGAAGGTGTCCCAGTAGGCGCGCAGGTCGTAAGCGTTGATGGGGTGCAGCCCGACGCGCAGGACGTTGGTGATGCCCTGGGCGGCGAGCCGGGCGCGTTCGAGGCTGTCGCGCAGGCCCGCGTAGACGGGCCGCAGGTCGTCCCGGAGTTGGCGACCGAGCGGTGTCAGGCGGATCTGGCGGCGATTGGCGCGGTCGAACAGGGCACCACCCAGGCGGCGTTCCTGCTGGCTGATCGCCTGGCTGACCCGTGCCTGCGAGACGTGCAGCCGCTCGGCGGCCCGGCCGAAGTGGAGCTCTTCGGCCAGGATCAGGAAGATCTCGATCTCGCGTAGCTCCATGCATGCCTCGATCTGCGCTTCAGTCGGCCCATCGGCCGACAGCATACGAGCGGCGGGCGCGACGCCGCAGCGTCGCGCCCAGGCCCTTTGATAACTCACGCGTTATCGCAAGGCGCGCGAAGTCGTCGTTGATAGGAAACCGTCGTCCGAGCAGGGTATGAGCATGCCCTTGGACATGGCGGCGATGTACGCCGTACACGGCGCGCTGCGTCGGGAAGTCGAACTCGTCGCCCGCGTCACCGTCCGCGTCGGCAGCGACCCCAGGCGTGTCCTGCGGACGGCGGTCGGCTGGTGCCAGTTCAAGGAAACCTTGCGGGCCCATCTCCGTGCCGAGGATGGCCTGCTCTGGCCGGCGCTGCGCCAGAAGTTGGCCTACCGGCCGGACGAGTTGGTGCTGCTGGAGGCGCTGGAGGCCGAACACGCCGCCATCGACCAGCTCATCGCGATGATCGACGAGCTGTTGGGCGACGCCGAAGCCGACCTGCCCCAGCTCGGCGACCTCATCGACTCCCTGGTCACCGGCTTGGGCGGACATCTCACGCACGAGGAGGCAGCCGCGGTGCCACTCATCCAACGGGTGCTCCCCGCAGCTCAATGGGCGGCCTTCGAGCAGGCCCAATGAAACGCCCGCACGGAGGTCGACCCATGTCCAAAAGCACCACCACCCTGCTCGTCGCCGGTCGGGCCCGCGGTCCGCCCTCCATGCCTCGGCCGATGGCCGCCATGGGCCGGTTGCATAGATCGAAAACTATCTATAAGGAGTTCATGATGGGAATCAGCAACAGCGGCTTCACCGAGACGGGGCTGCGCAGACTGCGCGACGTGCTGGCCGGGCACGTCGAGTCCAAGCGGATTCCGGGCCTGGTCGCCCTGGTCAGCCGGGGCGGTCAGACGCACGTCGAAGCGGTCGGGACGTTGCGCCATGACGGTGGCGCGCCGATGCGGCGGGACACCATCTTCCGGATGGCGTCCACCTCCAAGCCGGTCGCGATGGCGGCGGCGATGGTCCTGCTCGACGAGTGCCGGCTGCGGCTGGACGACACGGTCGAGCAGTGGCTGCCGGAACTGGCCGGCCGGCGGGTGTTGACCCGGATCGACGCCCCGCTGGACGACACCGTGCCGGCGCGGCGGCCGATCACCGTGCGGGACCTGCTGACCTCCACGTTCGGGCTCGGCATGGATATGACGGCGCTGGGCACACCGATCATTGGCGCCCTCTTCGAGCAGGCCATCTATCCGCAGAGCATGACGGATTATCCCGAGCCGGACGAGTGGATGCGCCGCCTCGGCGAGCTTCCGCTGATGTACCAGCCCGGCGAGCGCTGGCAGTATCACATCAGCCACGACGTCCTCGGTGTGCTCGTGGCCAGGGTCACCGGTCAGTCGTTCGAGGCGTTCCTGCGCGAGCGCATCCTCGATCCGCTGGGCATGAACGACACCGGCTTCCATGTGCCCGCCGACAAGATCGACCGGCTGCCGGTCAGCTACGCTCCCGACCCGCAGACCGGCGAATTCATCGTGTGGGACGAGGCCGAGGGCGGACAGTACAGCCAGCCGCTGGCGTTCCAGTCAGGCGGTAGCGGGCTGGTCTCCACCGTCGACGACTACAACACCTACTTGCGGATGCTGCTCAACGGCGGAAGCCACAACGGTGAGCGGGTCCTGTCCCGGCCCGCCGTGCGGTTGATGACCACCAACCGCCTCACGCCCGAGCAGCAGGCCGCCCGCGACACCATGGCCCGCGACCTGGTGCATCTGTCGCATGGCCAGGGGCAGCACGGCGGCTGGGGTTTCGGCATGGCGGTTCGCACTTACCGCGGCGACTATGCGCCCATCGGCCAGTTCGGCTGGGACGGCGGTACCGGCACCTCGGCCTACGCCGACCCGGACAACCAGCTCACCGGAGTCCTGCTCACCCAGGTCGCGATGTCCGTACCGGATTCGGCACAGGCCATCCACGACTTCTGGACCACGACCTACCAGGCAATCGACGACTGACCAGGACAAAGCCCACTCCGCGGACCGCCGCGTGCGGCGGACAAGCTGCGCACACGGCCGAACGACACGCTTGAAAGGCGATCGATGTGAAGCATTGCGGGATGTTGGAGACGACCGGGTGGTGCGGGGATGCGACGAACGACCGCGAACGGAGTGGCAAGTGACAGAGGTCGACGTGATCATTGTGGGCGCTGGCCCGACAGGTCTCATGCTGGCTGGTGAACTGCGTTTGGCCGGTGTGCGACCGCTGGTAGTGGAGCGGCAGCCACAGCGCCGGGACACCCCGAAGGCCGGTGGTCTCGGCGGGCAGATCCTTCAGCCGCTGCAGCGACCGGCTGACGTCCTGCTGATTCGTCCGGACGCCCACATCGCCTGGGCCGCAACCCTCGACGAACCTGACGACACCGCCGCGCCCGCGCTGCGAGAGGCGCTCTCCGGCTGGTTCGGCACACCCTGCGTCAGGTAGAACGGAGAGTCATGACAAGTAGGTTCACCGAGTTGGTCGTTGACTGTCACGATCCGGAGAGGCTCGCGGCCTTCTGGTGCGAGGTCTTGGGCTTCAAGGTAATCGACCGGAGCGAGGGCAAGGTCGAGATCGGCTCCTGGGTGCCGACCGTTGAGGATGTTCGGGCCCGTCAGATGTCGCCCACCCTGGTGTTCATCCAGGTGCCTGAGGGCAAGACCGTGAAGAACCGGCTTCACCTCGACGTCAGCCCGATCGACGGTAGCACCGAGGACGAGGTGACCAGATTGCTTGGTCTCGGCGCCACCAGGACGGATGTGGGTCAGGGCCCGGACCGAAACTGGGTGGTCATGGCAGACCCCGAGGGCAACGAGTTCGACGTCGTGCGCACCCTGGCACAGCTCAGGTAGGGGAGCCCGGACCGGCTCGGCTGCGTCAACGGTTGAGCCGGCGGTAGACCGGGGCCAGGCGCTTGTGCAGAATCCGGTACACATCGAACAGTTCGTCGTACGTCGCGCGGTGGGCGGCCGTCGGTTCGAAGACGTAGTCGTTGCGCATCAGGCCGGGGATCTCGGCGAAGGAGATCATTCCCGCGCCCACCGCGCCGATCCAGCCCGCGCCGCGGGCGTTGACCGCCACCGGCTGGGCGTCGCGGCGGATCTCGATGCCGAGGACGTCGGCGAAGATCTGGCACCACGAGTCGGACTGGGCGCCGCCACCTGTGATCACCATCGAGGTGACCGGCGCGCCGAGGAACCGGTCGACGGCACCGGTCAGCCAGCGGGTGTTGAGCGCGACGCCCTCGAAGACCGCCCGCAGCAGGTCCGAGCGGTTGGTGTCGAGCGAGATGTTCAGGAATCCCGCCCGCAGGGTCGGGTCGTCGACGGGCGCGCGTTCGCCGTACAGCCAGGGTGTGTAGACCACGCCGTTGGAGCCGGCCGGCACGGTCGGGATGATCTGGTCGAAGGCGTCGAAGATCGTGCCCTCGTCGCGGCTCAGCAGGTGCCCGGCGCCGATCAGCGGGTCGTCGTACTCCACGATCTTGTCGCGCAGCCAGGTCAGGTTGGCGCCCGCGGTGGCCTGCAGGGCGGTCATCAGGTAGCGGTCCGGCACGGCGCAGGGCAGCGACGCGATCTGGGCGAAGACGTCGGTCTTCTTGCGCGGCACGTGCGCGGCGATCCACGACGAGGTGCCCAGGTACAGGTGCGGCTGGTTGTCGCCGGTGGTGCCGGCGCCGATGGCCGCCGCGGTGTTGTCGATGGCACCCGCCACCACCTGCACGGACTCCGGCAGCCCCAGGTGCGCCGCGGCGCTCGGCGACAGGGTGCCGATCACCTCGGTGCACGCGACGATCGGCGGCAGCTTGCCGGGGTCGATGCCGCAGTCGGCGACCAGCGCGGGGGAGTAGCGGATGTTGCCGGGTCGCCGGTTGTCGGTGACCCACGAGGTGAAGATCGAGTCCACGGTGGCCACCGTGCGGCCGGTCAGCTTGAGGTTGATCCAGTCGAGCACGTTGAGGAACGACGCGGTGCGCTCGTACACCTCCGGCATCGCGTCGCGGACCAGCAGCATGTGCGACGCCGGGTCCTTGCCCGCCACCGACGGCATGCCGCCGGTGAGCCGCAGCCAGCGGGCGATCCGGCGGACCGACAAGCCGTCGTACGCAGGGAAGCCGCCGAACTGCCGGCGCAGGTTGGCCGCCCCGCGCATGTCCAGCCAACTGATGCACGCGGTCAGCGGCTCGCCGTCGGCGTCCACCGCGATCGTGCCCTCGCCCTGGGTGGAGGCGCACACGGTGGTGACCGCCCGCAGGTGCTCGGGATGGCAGCGGCCGAGGTCCGCGACGACCTCGGCCAGCGCCTTCCACCATTCGACCGGATCCTGCTCGGCGCCGCCGCCCGGCAGCACGCGCAGCGGAACCGCCCGCTCGGCCCAGCCGGTGATCGTGCCGTCGGCCGCGACCAGGGCGGCCTTCATCCCCGAGGTGCCGAGATCGATCGCGAGGATCTGTGGCGCCGGTGCCACCGATCAGACTCCCTCGACCAGCGCGAACACCCGGTCGAAGCGGGCGAGCGCGTCGTCGATGACCTCGTCGGTGTCGGCCATCGAGGTGTACATCCGCGACCCGGCCAGTGTGATGACGCCGTGGGCCGCGTACGCCGCGCCCATCTGCTCCATCAGCTTCTTGCGCGGCTTGTTCTCCTTCAGGAGCTTGAGCGGGTTGTGCATGTCGAGCAGCATGACACCACTGCATTCCAAGTGGACGATCGAGCCCTGGTTGTAGGCGACGTACGGCAGGCCGTACTTGTCGATGAGCCGTTGCAACCCCCGGGTGAGCCGGTCGCCGGCGCGCCCGGCGATGACCGGCGCATTGGTACGGGCCATCTCCTCGATCGCGAAGTAGCCGGCCGCGCAGGACAGTGGGTTCGCCGAGAGCGTCCCGCCGACCTGGATGTGCGCGCCGCTCTTGCCGTCGAGCCCGGAGCCGAAGCTCGCCATGATGTCCGCCCGGCCGCCGACCCCACCGGCCATCGGATACCCGCCGGAGACGGCCTTGCCGAGCACGGTCAGGTCGGGCTTGACCCCGAAGTAGCCGGCCGCGCCGCCCAGGCCGAGCCGGAACCCGGTGACCACCTCGTCGAAGATGAGCAGCGCGCCGAACTCGTCGCACAGCTGCCGTACCTTGGCGTTGAAGTCGCGCGGCACCGGCCGCGTACCGGATTCGGGGCCGACCGGCTCGACGATGACCGCGGCCGTGCCGCCGCGGGCCTTGTTCTCGATGAGCTTGCGCTTGAGCTGCCCGAGGTCGTGCGGGAACGCCTCGCGGGTGCTGTTGGTGGCGCCGAACGGGATGCCCTTGGAGTTCATCCGGTAGGTGCCGGGCACCCGCAGGCCGTAGACCATCGTGTCGGACCAGCCGTGGTACGCGCCGCCGACCTTGATCACCATCTTGTTGCCGGTGAAGGCGCGCGCGCCCCGGACCGCGGCCATCACGGCCTCGGTGCCCGAGCCCAGCGACCGGTACATCTCGATGTGCGGCATGTACTTGTGGATGATCTCGGCGAGCTTGAGCTCGTACTCGTGGAACAGCCCCGTCACCGGGCCGGACTCCCGGATGACGTCGGCGACCTGCTCGTTGACCGGGCGGTAGTTGCTGCCCAGGATCGTCGGGCCGCCGGCCTGCAGGAAGTCGATGTAGGTGTTGCCGTCCCGGTCGGTCAGGTACGCGCCCTCGGCCCGGTCGACGGCCAGCGGGAACGGGTAGTTGAAGGCCAGGTTGTGCTGCACGCCGCCGGGAATGCGGAGCTTCGCCCGGTCCGTGATCTCCTTGCTGGCCCGGCACTTGGTGTCGAAGTAGCTCAGGACGTCCAGCAGCGCGTCGTGCCGCAGCCCGCGGATGGGCTGGGCGACCAGCGCCTTGAGCCGGCGCATGGTGTCGTCGACGTCGAGGTACTCGCTGATCGCGTACCCGAGCTGGGCCGCCTCGCCGCCGGGCGCCTCGACCAGCTCGGGTGCGGGCGCGCCGGCCTTGGCGACCTCGGCGGCCTTCGCGTCGGCGCTGGGCAGCTCCTCGGCCGGGGCGACCCGCACCGGCGGCACGGACTCGGTGATCTGTGCGGCGATCCGCTTCTGGTCCTTGCGCAGCTTGGTGAAGGCGATCTCGCGGATCGCCGCCGGGATGGTGTAGACCTTGCCGCTCTCGGTGGCCAGGGCCAGCAGGTACGCCAGCGACACCTTCTCCAGCAGCGCCATTGAGAAGACCGCCCGGTCGGGGTCGGTGCCCAGCGCGATGATGCCGTGGTTGGCGATGATGAACGCGTTGTCGCCGCTCGCCACCTTCTTCTGCACGTTCTTGGCGAGGAACCCGGTGCCCGACGGCGCGTACGGAATGATCGACACCTGCTTGCCGAGGAAGCGCACCTGCTCGTCGGTCAGCGCCGGGATCTCCTTCCGGAGGAAGGCCAGGGCCGACGCGTACGGCTGGTGGGTGTGCACGATCGCGTTGACGTCCGGCCGCTCGCGGTAGATGTTGGCGTGCATCCCGCACTCGATCGACGGCGGCAGATTGGTGCCG
>Ga0307516_10001126_pt1 | contig 37248 bp, 28 predicted proteins | sample 19_EM_MG_FD_203310 | JGI IMG/M metagenome (GOLD analysis project Ga0307516, IMG submission 203310) | Populus trichocarpa ectomycorrhiza microbial communities from riparian zone in the Pacific Northwest, United States - 19_EM | ecosystem: Host-associated > Plants > Roots > Unclassified | place... | reverse complement strand
ACGACGATGCGTGGCCCCAGACACATAAAATATTGCTGGCGGCCTAGAGCACGCTAGTCCACTAGCGCTCACTTAGCGCGTTACTGCCCGACTTACCGACGTGCCCGACTTACCGACGCCCTCTCTAAGTATTGTATAACTGTGGCCGCTAACTAACAGCGTTCCATGAATATTTCGCGTCATACATATTTCCATCTTAGATACTACTTACCACAGCAACTTTGACCACAACACAATCATGCCTAGAAAACCTGAGGGGTCCTTGAGAAAAAAAGTGTCCGAGTCGAAACGCCAAGCCTTGAGCCCACCGTGAGCTAATATCACAGCGCCGTTAACGTGGTAGCGCGGGAAGTGGAAGCGGGTCAGTATTCGCTGACCCAAGGCTAGCTACTTTGGATACTTCACCATCACTGATACCACGAAACACAACGCCGCCAACGAAATGGAATGCCTCCAGCAAAACGAAAGAAGTCAGGTGAGGAAACCTCCGATCAATTAATTACTTGCTTAGGCTGATAAGGATGTAGGCGAGGGAACCGAATCGCACACTAAAAAGAATCCCGCACCGAGTCGCGCAACGAAATGAGTCGCGCAGGAGCCGCGCAGCGAATGAGTCTGTGGATTGGAAGAAGATGGCATATCTATATCTTTATCGCTGACAATAGATATCGGGTCCAGATTCAACCACAACGATAGAAAAAGAGAGAGAGGAGAGTCTAATACAGAGACGGTACTCGATACAGCGATATTGACAAGAGGAGAGTGAAAGAGATTATCTAGCGGTGGGGGGTGCAGAGAGATTATATGTACTACATCCAAATCTGAGTTTAAAAGATCCTCTGATGGAAAAGTAATGTTCATTCATTCTTCGTCTTCGCCATAACAGTTCTCCAAACACCCACTTGAGTTCTCCAGCTTCCCATAACTAATCCGCATAGCCTCCCTTCACCTTATCCTTCTTCAGACGAAGAATTGGATGCTGATAATCCTCAGATCTCCTTTCAGACGACAGTGAAAAATCCCGGTTTAAGAACCTCCACTACCGATGCACCAAATACTCCACCAGAACCCAACTCCCAGTGACAGAGTTCACGGTCTTGAAAATAACAGATTTTCCGGGCTCTGCAGCAGGCTATGCTTCATAAATGCCACCCATAGGAGGCTCGATTATCGCTTGCTCGAAGGCTTTCTCCTGCTGTTTTCCCTCCAAGCGCTGCTGCCCCCGAGTATTGGCTTCCAGTTTTTCTTGGCCCGCCTCTTCCTCAACCTGGCTTCCTCGATAGTAAGTACCCGACATCCTTTTTCAGTCAATTCTGTTCGAATACCAGGACCGGTGCCGTCACTGGATTTCCCTTTTTTGCAATTAGGCAGTCGCGATTGCCGGTTCTTTTGATTTCAAGACTCGGCCGCAATTGTGAATAGGCAACCTCACGCATCTTTGCCACACGTCAAATGGAGTAACCGTAGTTCATGACTTTCTTTCCCTTGTTGTATTTGCCTCGGTAGAAACGGGAAAGCGGCATTCTCGATTGGCAAAGTAGAAGGCGACGGCTATTTGGAGGCTACCCGGTATCAAACACACTTTGACTATTGTTAGCCGGGCCAATTTTGTGTGACAGACGTTTCACAATAGAACGATAGTTTGGATAGCTAAAGTATAGGAAATTCAGGGTGGCTGGAGATATTCCGCGGAACAATTGAATTGTAGCGGGGAGGAAACAAGTTTCACAGTTGTGTTGCGTATCTCCAACATGGGGGTAGTCGTGACGATGGTCCAGAAGTGGCTAGCCTAGGGTCAGCGAATACTGACCCGCTTCCAGGTTTGATTCACTTCCCGCGCTACCACGTTAATACATAAGTAAGTAAGTAAATAAGCACATAGGTCACCGGCCTTTTTATTACGCAGCGTCCGAAATGGCACTAGCGATGTGTGGTTTTAAATGCTACTAGCTCAGCGGTGGCTATCTATCGGGGATGAACTCGACATTTTGGGTTGTCGAGGGCGACTGCTGCAAGTACGCTTTTTCAGTCGTCATTGTTTATTGGGGATATGGACTTGGATTTACTGTAAGGTACATATTATGTAAGATGTACATATATACTTACATAGCCGTGAATCACAGTACGTTCGACATCGTCAAAGTTCATTAGTACACTACACTGGTCAAGGAGGACCAGAACGAAGCTAAGTACCTGCCAATGACTTAATGGCCAATGTTTTGGCTGCTCTCCAGAACCGCACGTATAGACAGTGGACAAGCACTTCTCGAAAGGCGGCGGGGAGCTCAAGGGAGCAGGGGGTAATGTGGGGCTGTGGTGCGTACCAGCGTCTAATTGCTTGCCTCGTGGCGATGTTCCTGTTTTGCGCAACTGGAGGAAGACAGCACGGCATTTTGCAGAACAGTTGCATTCCAGTCAGCTGTTGCTAACAGAAGAGTGGTGCCAAGCGGTCGGAGAATGCCAAGACTTCAAATTCCATCAGATTTCGTTGACAGTGTAGACCCACCATACTTTGCTCATACTCTACCATACATGCTACCCTGACGATGGTGAAGACCGATCGCCAATAGGTAGAATGTCATCTTCCAACCCGAACGCACACATCGCCTCTAGTCTCTCTCCTGACCATTCTAGTAAATTTCCTTCTTCATCGTCATCCTCTAATCCTGCCTCTTCGGAATCTTACTTCAGGCTGTTCCAATCTCTACCGCAATCAAATCCTGACCTTGGTGCGAAACATCTCCCTCCGCCTCCTGCCACTCCGCTTTCGCTCTCCTCCTCAAACCCCTCCACTTCACCAACAACCACCGACGCCGCCACGCCAAACACCGTGAGATTCAATTCTTTCGCATTACCCGCCTACCGAAGCACCCATCCCGCCTCCTCCGACCTACCGTCGTCGGCCGCCACGGCTGCAACCCCTTCTTCCCTGCCCCATAAACCATCAATTACAAGTGTGGCCGAGCCAAATTCAAGACACCTTTCCACCACGCCGTCATCTAGTATTACTCAACCCCACCATCACCAACAACAAATCCAGCAGCAACAGCACCACCTCCATCATCTCCACCACCACCACAACCACCACCACCACCACCAGCAGCTACAGCAACCACAACCTCTGTTACCTGCAACCTCCACAACGACATCTCCAGGCTCTTTCCCAGGCTCAGCGGCAAAGACCGCTGGAGGAGGTGGTGGAGGTGGCAGTGTGGGGTCGGGCGTGCCTAATCTGTCATTGGGCCAAATACATTTGCTCATTGCTACGATTAACGACAGAAATTACGAAACAAAACGGAGGGAGATACAGAGGGTGAGTACAGCCTTGAATCAACCACCACCACGCGTTAGCTAGCCTCCGCTCGCATGCCGGATATCTTGTTGGTGTTAGCCGAGGGCGCAGCTGCTGCTTTGTATTGTGTTTCTAACTGTCCGTGTGTGTGACTAGATTACCGATTCCAACATGGAAGTCAACGGGAGAGTTCTTCGGAAGCTGATCAATGATAACTACACCCATATAGTCTCGTCGGCCGGCGGTAGTAGAGGGAATGACTTTCGAATCTTATCCGACACGGTCAAGGCGATTGCGAGCTCACCTCAAACTGCCAAGGAGAAGTTCGCCGATGCCATCACCCCCGACACACAAGAGTCCTTGAAGGTGTTCAAAGACTTCGATCTGGCTGCTTTTCTGAATAGTATGGTCCTCGATGCGCTTATGCGAGCTGTGCTGGCTGTTGGATTTAAGGAGCATCCGAGAGAAGACCTGCGCACCAAAGGTTTGAGCACAACCAGAATAGCATTGTAATTGACTCATTGCTGACGGAAAACATAGGTCTTGATGTGCTCCGCCGCGCGTTCCCGCCTATGCTAGAGATCCTCGCGAATCCAAATAAGCATCCCGAGATGACACCCGAAGGAATCGCACATTTCCTTCGCGAACTCCTGGCACCACCGATACCGGCCTTTTTGGACGAATCCGAGATCCTGAAGCTGTCCTATGCAGCGCGCTCCCGGTACAAACATACATCCATCCCTCCACAAATCATCAATGTGACCGAGCCGCTCGAACACATGCGCCAACAGGAATCGCTGGTCAACACCCTGCAGCAATATGGAGCTGATCGGGTGAAGCTCCCCGACAATTTCAGAGATGTTGTGCGGCGGAAATGGAATGTTCAGATCACGGAAGCAGAAATGGCGGATGTTCTGACGTTCATGGCAACTGCACCGAATGCGTCAGAATGGCACTCTGAAAACTTGGTGCAGGCATTGGAGATGGAAGGCAACTTTGCGCAAAACTTTGATTGGGCGGAGGTCATCGAGCATCTGGATCGTGAAGACTTTGTCATCGAAGGACCGGCGGGCCTGTATGTCGTCACTAATGCTGTTCACCAAGGTACACAGTCGTCCGATTTTCCTCTGGACCGACTCTGGGGTGGGCGCTGGAAGTATGCAAGGTCTCACTGGAGTGTTCTGAGAGCATATATCAAAGCCGATGAGCTGGACATCACCAAGGAGCTCGGAATCCGGAAGATTTTTTCGTCGGAGGATTTTGCGACTGCAAGCAGCGCCCTGAAGCTGATGGTGGCTACCTTTGAGACGCACAAACTAATATCGTATGACGCTGTCGACGCGCTGCTTCATTTGTCGTTAGAAGAGGGTGTTCCCGCGGATGTTCGCACCGGAGCACAACAAGAGCTGGACCGAGCTGCTAAATTCACGCCGGAGCTGATCCTTTGCGGTGCCCTCATGACGCCCCAGCCTTGGCTATCGAGTCTTGAAAATATCATCGAGAACTTGTTTGAGATTTTCTTCGAAGGTCACCCTAGCCATCAGATGATCTTCTGGCGGTTATGGCAGGTGGACAAGGCTTTGGTCGCACAACGCTTTGTGGATGCCTTCATGCGCAATCCTTTAACCATAACACGGATATTGGATATTTCACAAGAGCTTCGCTGCCTGAATGACATGCTGGAGGTTCGCAATGCCATGTTCGTTCTCGACATCGCTTCCTTAGCCGCCCGAAGGGAGTATCTCAACCTGGAGAAATGGCTTCAGGAAATGATCAACAAATACGGTGCCGAATTCTGGGGGGAGTGCTACCGATTCTTGAAATTGAAAGCAGATGCAGAATACGTAGCATCCAGGGAGGGGGGGAAGGTGTCGCCTATGGTCAGCCTGAGAGTAGGGCCCGTACACTCGTTTCTCACGGTTCTGGATAGCAGGTGACCTTTCCTTCGTCTGTATCTATTTGGCGGAAAGCTTACTGTATTCTCTAGCCATCCTCCAATGCACCAGGAGCTCCAGGAGCAGGTCACTCAAACACAACGAGCGTGCATTCAGGCTTATCCCCGGCTCATCAACATGGGAACTGGATTTGATCAGATCATCCTGAACAACAACGGCGAAGGCAATAGTTTTTCAACGGCAATTGACAAAGACATGCAACAGAACTACCGTGCCCTATACGCCCAAGAAACGGAGATCCGAGAGCTCGTCAATTACATGCAACAGCTTAAAGAATCATCTGTTCCCCGAGATCAAGATTTATTCTCCTGCATGATCCATGGACTTTTTGACGAGTACGATTGTTACCCCAACTATCCTATCCACGCACTGGCCACAACGTCCGTTCTTTTCGGAAGCATAATTCGCTACAAGCTCATAGACGGGATTCCCCTCCGGGTCGCATTAGCTATGGTCTACCAAGCTGTCCGAGATCACGAGCCGCTGAGTAGCATGTACAAATTCGGCCTACAAGCCCTGGTGCAATTCCAGGAACGACTGCGAGAATGGCGATCATACTGCATCCTCTTGTCCCAGGTGCCTGGTCTCCAGGGCACGGATGTTTGGAATGTTGTGCAGGAGGTGATCGGTGGGGGCGGAGTGGAGAGGCAGATTGAGGCTCCCATCCAGCCAATCCAGCAGCAACCACAATCAACGACGATTAATGGAGACTTGGAAGGGGAGAGGGAGCGGGACAGAGATAGAGATAACGAGATCCCGGAATTGCCTAATGGAAACATCCCAGCGGCTCCCGGCTCGAAGCCACCATTTCGATCATTGAACGCAGACCCGCCCTCGGATGGCACATTTGAGGACCCCGAAGAAGATATCCAGGACAAGGTCCTTTTCATCGTCAATAACGTTTCTAAGTCGAATCTGGAAAGCAAACTCAAGGAACTTCGGGAGTGGCTGGAGGAGCCCCACCACCAATGGTTCGCCGATTACCTCGTCGTGAAACGAGCTAAGCTGGAACCAAACTATCACAGCCTCTACCTCGATCTTCTTGAAAACTTCGGGCATAAGGGACTGATCGATGAGGTGCTTCGCGAGACCTTCGTCAATGTCATCAAGCTTCTGAACACGGAATCCACCATGACCAACGGCACCGAGAGGAACCATCTTAAGAATTTGGGCGCCTGGTTGGGTGGTTTGACACTTGCAAAAGACAAACCTATCAAATTCAAGAATATATCATTCAAGGATCTTGTCCTCGAGGGATGGGAAACTGATCGACTCGTTGTTGTCCTCCCCTTCGTCTGCAAGGTTCTGGAACAGTCAACCAAGTCGACTGCATTCCTCCCACCAAATCCCTGGCTGATGGCAATCTTACGGCTCTTGAAGGAATTGTACGAAAGCGTCGCCCTCAAGCTGAACTTGAAATTCGAGATCGAGGTCCTCTGCAAGAATTTGGGACTGGATGTGAAGGAGATCGAGCCGGCTACGGACATCGCCGAGGTGAAGCAACGGCAGGAACTCCAAGAAGTGGAGGCGGAGGAAGAGGCTGCGCTTGCTCAACTGGATAGTCTTTCATTGCAACCACAAGACTACGCTTCCAGTTCAAACCAGATACCACCTTCGTTCACGGAAAACATCTCCATCAACTCTATCATTAGGGATCCTACGGTGAAGCGCATCATCATCACTGCAATCGAACGAACGGCGCACGAGATTCTTGCTCCAGTCGTCGAGAGATCCGTTACTATCGCTACCATTGCAACGTCTCAGCTCATACAGAAAGATTTCGCCACCGAACCAGATGAGAGTAAAATGCGAAGTGCCGCCATCGGGATGGCACAACGTCTTGCGGGCTATCTCGCACTGGTGACTTGCAAGGAGCCAATGCGTTTGAGTATGGTGAACAACATCCGCAGTGGGCTCATTCAGAATGGATACAGCGATACTGCCGTATCAGAACAAGCCATCACCATGATCGTCAATGACAACTTGGAGCATGTTTGTCAGACAGTCGAACGAGCAGCCGAACGAGGGGCTGTGCCCCAAGTTGATGAAAGTCTGCGCCCTTCCTACCAGATGAGGAAACGACATCGGGAATCACGAACTACGCAAACGTTCTTGTCTCCAGATGTGTCGAGGTACGCCTTGCAGCTACCGGATGTATTTCGTTTGAAACCAGGAGGCCTCACCGCACAGCAACTAGCCGTTTACGACGATTTTGCTCGGCCAAGCCCTGTTCCCACTGCTGAACCATCCAAGGGACAGACGCTTGATGGGTATGACTATCTTCCTCCGAATTTCCAGCAAGGGACACCCGGTATTGTGGACACCCCTTCTGCCGAGCATCAACGCGCCATCGAGCCCCCGGCGCCGGCATCGCCGCCACAATCCATCTTTGACCAGGGTCACTACCAAGAGAAGGTCATCGTTACAATCAATGAGATGCGGCATATTGCGGAGGGGCGTGAAGAGAGCAACCTACAGGAGCTTCACGCCGATCACCCGATCTTCCAGTACATTGAAAGCATCCTACACAATATCGGAGTCATCCCAAACACCACCAAGCTCAAGGATGCTGTTTGTACCAACGCAGCTTCGCATCTATGCAGCTTAGTCTATGCGGAGAGCCAGTCTCTGTTAGTGGTCGAGTCTTTGGTGCTGTTGCTCCGGAAACTATGCGAATTGTCCCCCAATACCGCCAAAGAGGTCGTCATGTGGCTCGCTCGAGACAAGGAGGACGGAGTCAACGAGCGCATACTCAACGTTAGAGCAACAGTTGTGCTTCTTCGGTCTTCCCTATTGACAGTGCCTCACCTGGACATGACGCTTTCTAAGCTGATCATCGCCCGGAAGCCTATCGCACTTGAGTTCCTGTCGAGCCTTCTCAAAGAGGTTCAACAGGGCGACGCTCCTTTGCTCTACAGGACTGATTTCGCCACCTCCTTCGATGCTGTTGGTGATTGGATCAAGGAAGACCCCACGAATTCCACTGCCGCGGCGCTCTTCAAGGACCTCCAGGATTCGGACGATGAAGACGAGGAACGCAACCTCCGGGATCAAATGGAATACATCTTTGTTGAATGGGTTCGGCTTTACGAGCATATCTCCACCAACGACAAGAACTATTCGGCTTTTGTCATTCAACTACATCAAGCAAAGTATCTTGGGGATCCACCAAAGTCTATCGAGTTCTTTCGTACTTGCATTGAGTTTTGCGTCTCCGAATACGAGAATCAAAACCAAAACGAAGCGAGCATTGCGACGAACTGCTATATCCCGATTGACGCGCTTGCGAAGATGGTAATGTTGCTTGTCCGTTATCAGGTAGAGGATGGGGACTCGCAGGAGCAGTTGAATAAGGCTCAGTACTTTGAGAGCTTACTTGCGAACGTGGTTGTGGTTTTTAATCACCACTACGAGACCCGCAATGACAGCTTATGCGGCAAAGTGTTCTTCAGGTTTTTCTCGAGCTTGCTCTACGAATTCCGAAAAGTCGAGAATCAACTGAGCGATTATGCCGACCGGATTCTGGAGCTGTTCGCCGACTGCTTCTTGGTCCTGCAGCCGACGTTCTTCCCTCTATTTGCCTTTCACTGGACTACGCTGATCTGCCACCGGTATTTCATGCCTAAGTTGCTGGCTACTTCTAAGGGCCAGCCGATCTTCACCAGACTTTTGTGCATCTACCTCAGCTGGATCGGTATGCTCTTGAAGGAACAACAGTCTCTCCAGGGCGTGGTCAAAATTCTCCACCAGGGGGCACTGAGGTTGCTTCTTGTTCTTCACCATGACTTCCCGACCTACCTGGCGGAATATTACTTCCCCATCGTGGATGCGATCCCGACTGAGTGCACTCAGCTACGCAATCTGGTGTTAAGCACATTGCCACCCACTCTCGCAGAATTCCCGGATCCATTTGCGACTGGACTGAATGTTAAGACTCTTCCTGCGATTAAGGATTCTCCCAATGTTTGCGGAGATTTCAGCAGTGCATTGCAAAAGGCGGACTTGAAAGATCTCGTTGATAGCATCATCCACGGTAGCCAAGAACCGGCTGGCGACGTGCTCACTGCCATAGTTGAGGCTCTTGAATCTGCACCCACTTCCAACGCGGTCGCAGTGAACGTTGCTGCGATAAACAGCTTGATGCTATACGTGGGTTTGGACGCTATACAGAGTGCCGAATCTCAGGGGTTGGCCGTCTTCCAGCCCAGAGGTGCCCACGCAGCATTGCTTTCTCACGTTGCCGTGACCCTGAAGCCCTACGGTAAGCTACTCTACTCGCGCCATCATCGTTTCAATACTGACCCTTTTCTTTGCAGGACGGCACTTCCTCCTAAGCGCCGCCGCAAACCACCTCCGATACCCCAGCAGCCACACTTACTACTTCCACTGCCTGATCCTTCATATCTTCGACTTTGCTGGTGGACTTCCTGAAGAGGAGCGGGTGCGGGAGCAGGTAACACGGGTTTTGGTAGAGCGTTTGGTAGTTCATCGACCCCACCCTTGGGGCCTGATCATCACACTACTCGAGCTTTTCCGAAGTCGTGAGCAAGAGTTTTGGAATTTGGAAGCTGTCTCTCAAGCCCCCGAGGTATGTGTGCACAACCAAATGTGTCGCTCGGTATTCTAACCATGTGTTCGTCCAGATTGCTCGTCTTTTCAGCGCTGTTTTGCCATAGGATGCACGACATTGTAATCTTCTTTGTTCTCTTTCTTACGCACGTCTGCACGGAATGGGCAAATGCGAAGCGTCCCGCATTCATTTCTTGTCACCCGGGCTTTGATTTACGGCTGCGGTTTGGAAGGGTGAAGGGTTGTTGGCTTTCTAATCATACATGTGTAAACGGGAATCATTGGATTGCTTTTTGTTTCTGTTTGTTCCGCCTTTTACTACGTCATTCCGTATCCTTGTTTTTTTGTGTCTTCCTTTGTGCCTTTCTGTTTCCTTGCTCTCGGGAGTTTGAGTCTGTCACTGTCCGTTTTCTCCTTCTCCCTCCTCTGTATGATGATGAGAACGACGATGAGAGCCGTAAAAGAGACGTTTAGAATGGGTAGGTAAGTACGTAGTCTTTCACAGCGTTTCATTCCATATTGGTTGGATTGTTTTCTGGCTTTTTTCTTGGTAATAGCCGCTATATCTTTCTGTTGCTCTGTACGTATAGCTTCGGTTCGTCCTACACAGACCGTTACTGCATGTTGGCAGTTAGGGGTGCTGGGAGAGGAAATGTACCATGAAGTGTGAATGTACTTGAATGCTCTCTCGTGGGTCTCCCTAGAGGAAATCTTACAACAATGTAAACTACAATTCTCCCCTAAATTTATTTCCCATACTCCCGTGTTACCGTGTACTTATGTATGGTACACGAAGGCAAAGAGACTAAAAAACCTGGACCTTTTTTTATTTATTTATTCGTTATTCGCGTGCGACCTAGCTAGTATACCTAGTTCAAAGGGGTAAAAAACCGTTGTTTCCCGCTGGACGCATGTTGCTATCGTATAGGATATCGTATTCCGACCGTGTTGATGTTATATGACTACCACAACTCCTACCCCTCCAGGATGATTATAGCATCCCAAACTATTGAGGCCGGCTTCTTCCGAGTTAGAGTACATTTGTCCTTAAGTACCTAAGCATGTACTATAACGCTGAAGGGGTCCCTACTGTATAGTCCAAGAAGGGGTAGAAATTGTGGTAGTGTTACCATATAAAATGGTAGTGACATAGTATCAACACGGTCAAAATACGTCTTTTTCATGTCCTAGTGCGTCCTGCGGGAAACCGGTTTTTTTTCTACCTCCCTTGAACTATATATACAGTACTAAAGGCCTATTCTATTTCCAGCTGCATTTTGAATCTACCACACAAAATTTAGATGCAGTTTCCAAAAAGTCTAAATTTTGTGTGGCAGATTCAAATGCTGAATAAGCCCTAAGTACCTATATTCGGTCGGGTTATGTTGCACAGTATGGCCTTCGACTCATGATGGAGCATTCGTCCCCCATTCCATGAGTCAACACTCGACTGGTCACGGCTTGTCCGCGGGGGAATGAGGTTGCCGCAATAGGCCTATAACCGAGGCAGCAGACAGAATACCTACCTGGAGAAAAAGCTATGCCGCAATCCCTAGTCTTAGATAGTCTGAATGCGAGTATTATGAGACAGATAAAATAAAGGTGCCACCACTTGTCGCAAAATCACGAGAAAATCTGGTTGCTCGCTGTCAGCTGTTCGAATAGAATATTCACGATACATGGGACAAGAGGTCGCGGGAATGGGACTGCGGATATAGTATTATTACGCCAGGACTATCGTCAGTAACCTAAGAAAGGAAGACAAGATGAAGACAAAGACTCCGCCCATAACTCCTCCTCGAAAACCGGACAAAAAAATCGCATCACAGCTACAGCTCCATCTGCCCATCCTCATCAACCGCCTTCTCAGCCAACAACTCGAAGTCCTCAAGCTGCTTCTGGATGTACACTTTGAAGTCGATGGTTTCGTCAACGATTTTCTTGGTCTCGCCGTGCAGCTTTTCACGCTGGTGGATGAACGCTTGGGTGAACTCGTCGTATCTATTTGCGTTGTCAGTATCGAGGGATATTGAGGAGGGGTCCGATAAAAGTACTCGATTCCTGTACGCTGAAACTTCTGCTCTGCCTCCAGAAGACCCTTATTCATGCCTACGCGCATCTGCTTCAGGCCTGCGGCTTGCTTCTCCATTTCGGCGTTGGACATGTTGATTTCCTCTTGCATCGTCTGCGACAGACCTGTTAGCTATGTTTTTTTTCTCCTTTTAGGATTGATGGAAGTGCGCACTTCCTTAAGCTCCTGGTACTCATTATTGGCAGATTGCACCTTGACCGACAGAGTCTCGAGTTCATCACGCTTGTCGGCTAGTGCTTCAGCAATGCGGTCGATGTACTCAGAGTGCTTGGTGGAATCGTCCATGATGTTGTGGATATCAACGCCGGTCTCCCGCCGCAGGTCCTCGAGAAATGGTTTGATATCGTGACGGAGATCTCTCCCGAGAACCTGGCTAGGGAGGTAACCGGTGCGCTGGTCGAGAAGGAGTTTCCCGTCCCCATCGAGGTCTTGTAGGGGCAAGATGGTGAGTTCGAATTCCTTGCCTTTCGCGCGAGGGGCGGTGGCAGGGGTGAGGCCAATTTGGTAGGCGAGCTGATTGTAGCGGGAGACGGCGCGTTCTAACTGCTCAAGCTTGCTCTGGGCGTTGTGCTCGTGCTCGTCGAGTTTTTGCTGGACCTCATCGGACTTGGCTTTGACCTGTTGGAGGCCTTGGTTGAGTTTACCGCGTTCGGTGTTCATCCGGTCGATGTCTTGTGGCGTGAGGCCCTGAGCATCCACTTGCTTTTGCAGAGACGCTTTGAGCTTCTCGGACTCGAGGAGGTCTTGCTTGGAACCCTCAACTTCTTCCTTGATCTTGTTGATATGTTCTTCGTGTCTTTTCATCTTCACTTCGAGTTTTTCCACGTACTCGCCGAAGCGCAGGAGGTCTCCTTCGAGCACTTGTCGCTCTTCATTCGCTTTTTTGAGTGGCTGCATCGACATCTCGAGCTCCGCAAGTTCCTCCTTATATTGTTTGTTCATATCTTGAAGGCGCTCGAGTTCGTCTATATAGCCAGCATCGCGCTCATCAAAGGCCTCTACCATCTCGCGCTCGAACTCCTCATGGTCGTCGATTTCGCTCAGCCATGCGTTGTAGCACTTTGCTATGTACTTGAACACGATCCTGTCAGTGCCGATGGGATAGCCCTCCTCCTCGGCGAACTGGTCGTAGTATCCCGACTGGTACTGGTCCGTCACCTTCGCGAGCTCCATCAACCAGTGCAGCATTCCTAGCATCGCTGGCCAAGTGTTTTGCGAGCCGACAGCCGTGAGCTGAGTTCTCGTTATGGTCGCAACGTATGGATACTTCAAGTTCGTGAGTAGTGGTAGCACCTCCGTCTCTGGTTTCCCAGAGCTAAACATATAATTCTGATCAAGGCGCATATATAACCATTGGAAGATCATGTAGAAATCCTTCTGAGTAGGGCTCTGCAATGCATTTTGTGCCAACTGGTGCTTCATATCCATTTCGAACCCATTCTCCAGCAAATAATCCGTGATCTCACTTTGCATCTTCTGCTTGAACTGCGCATTTTTCAGCGGCCGCGGGTCTTTCTGAACGCTCTTATTGGTAGTCGAAAAGAAACTCTGTCCTATACTCCCTCCCGTCGACGACCGATTATACGCACTACTCCGCCGCGTGGTAGATGGTGGTGGCTGTGAGCCGGGTGCAAACGACTTTCTCACAGAGTTCCGCTTGACGGTCGACATCGCGCCTGCTGATTCGGCTAGATTTCCGCCCGTCGACGAGCGCATTATTCCTGTTCCAGCGCTGGGACCACCGCCGGATCGTGGAGGCGCCATGGACATCCGGGAGCTAGCGACGGGTGCCATCGATTGTCGCGTCCCCGCGCCAGAACCAGGTCGTTTCATTGCGGATGCGGGTTGGGGGAGGCCGCTACTGCCATACATGTTCCTGTCAAAGCCGCTCATCGTCTGTTGCGAGCGAACGAGCGTAAGCAGCTAATCGGTCTCTGTGAGGTGCTCGCGACGGCGGAGTGGCTACGCACTTCTCGTGGCCGCTTAAACGCGCTGAACAGATTTGTGTTGTTGTCCTGTGACATGGTGACAGGTGCGGTATCTCTCTCTCCCACTCGCACTCCTGTGGCCAGGGGTAAGTGAGTGTATGTGTGGTGTGGCAGCTAGTATGCAGATATGGCAGTGGCGACGTACGGGTGGTGCGCAGCAAATGTGTATGCTGATTGTTGCGGTGGAGGTGCTGGGGGTGGTGTGGTGGTGTTGACGAGTAATCAGGCTGTCAAGACTTTCGTCACGAAAACAAACAAAGGCGGAGTGACGCCCTAGCAACTGTAATAGCAATAACAACACTTACCTATTAGAAATACACAAAATTCCTCATACTAGGAAGAATAATAATCTGTATGCTCTTGATTCCGTCTCAGTGGCTGATCCGCTGTATAAACCCTTCATATCCAGAGACGAAGTTCCCAACCACTCTCCAACCCAGATCCTCGGTTCAGCACCTGAATTTGTTTGGGCATTTCCCTTCTTTGGCTCGGCTGTCACTCCCTTCACGAGCCAGTTCGGCCAGCCAGCCAGCCAGCGAGCCGCCAATCCCCAGACTGAACAACCAGCCAACCCGCCGCTGTGCCACAACCGCAACCACAACCTCAACCCACCACACATAATCCCGAACATAATCCAAAAAACACCCAACACATATAAATCCTTCCTTCTATCCCAGCCTCACCAAAAGAACACTTCTTCTCTCCTTGAAATATCTCCGTCGTACGAAAAGAAGTGCCCACCTACCTAGCCAGTTCCCAAGCAACCACTTATTCTTAATCACAACAAACATGCGGGAAGACCTTATAGTATCGGCGGTGAGTAGATTCGAGCAATCACCATGAACAAGAAACAACGTACGGGATACATTGCTAACTTCATCCCCTCTAGGTATCTTGTAAGCTTTTCAACTACCGAAAATCACAAACCTAATCTAATACCGTCCCTCTACAGTTCTCCAGGACCCTAAAGTTGCTGCCTCACCCCTAGAAAAGCGCGTCGCGTTTCTGCGCTCAAAAAATCTAACGCAAGAGGAGATTGACGCTTCGCTGCGACGTGTGGGAGAGTTGCCTGCATCGATATCTAATGCCGTGGCCACAACAAATTCATCGGCGGCGCCGCCATCCTATGCTGCTCCTCCCCCTTACTCTCCCGGATACTATGCTCCACAGCAGCAACAGCAAGCTCCACAGTAAGCCAGCCTTTCCATCCAGTCTCATGATGCACATTCGCTCACGCAAGGTTCGCCACAGGATTCCCGGCCGTGATTGGCGGGACTGGTTCATCATGGCGACGGTATCCGGCGGTGTGGGCTACGGCCTCTACTACCTCACCAAGCGCTACGTCTACCCCCTGATCGCGCCGCCGACACCACCCCAGCTCGAAGCTGACAAAGCCTCGATCGACGAGAAGTTCGCGGAAGCTTTCGATATCCTGGATACATTAAAAGCCGACACAGCTGCACTCAAGTCCGCCGAGGAGGACCGCAAAGCCCGCGTTGATGCCGCCCTGGAGGAAGTCGAGTCCGTTGTCCAAGACCTTAAGAACGCCGGTAAGCGTCGCGAAGACGAAAGTAAACGCGTGGGCGACGAAGTGCGCGGCCTCCGCGATCTCATTCCAAAGGCTCTTGAAGGACAGAAGGAATCCCAGAAGAAGGCTCTCGAAGATCTCCAAACCGAGTTGAAGAGTTTGAAGCAGCTGGTGGTGAACCGGACTGCCCTCGCGAGGCCTAGCTACGTGCCCACGGGCAACATCGGCACCCCTCCGCTCGATCCTGGTGCGGCATCTAACACCCCTTCGTCAGCAGCCCAGAGCGCTATCAATGGACTTTCAGCTGCAGCGCAAGGACTGGGAACAGGCGGCACTGCGCTTGGAGGCCTGGAGGCGAAGACAACACCCTCCGCACCAGTACAGTACCGCGGTATGGGATCCGGTGTCGGTGGAAAGCAGAGCATTCCAGCGTGGCAAATGGCCGCGGCCAGGGCCAACTCAACCCCAGCAGCAGTCCCCATCACTACGGCTGCCAGCGGTTCGGGTAAGGGCAACGATACTGCCGAAGCTTCGGCATCATAGAAGGACGACTACCGCACCAAGGCATGGTGGGAATGGACTGAACTGGCTGTAGAATAGTTGCATGTGATGTGGGCATTTTTTTTGTTTTGCGTTTGGTTGAATGTTGTTTATTGCTCGTTGTGCTATCCCTATCCCCATTTAGGCACTTTATTCATCCTCACTTCATTGGTTTGAAGACCAGATTGATGCGCATTACTTTTTCGTTTGTTTTTCTGTGCGGCTCCTTGGAAAGCAAGATCTAGTGTTGTCTGGCACCGGTGATGGGTGGTTTGGCGTGATATCTGATGGAGACGGGGACAGATGCGCCGGGGTGATATGTTACAGAGAGACTGGAGAAAGTGAGGATATATTCGATTTTACATTTCATCTTAGGCTCAAATGACCTTTCGTTCCAGGCTTCCGGCGGAAGAAGTGAAGACTATTAAAAATAAGAGATCAAACTAGAAAATAGAAGACATTATCACAATCACTTCGAGCTTCCCCACCTCATACTCCTCGTGCTTTCTCGCCTCTTCCTCCTTCGTATACTCTCGGCCCTCTCCCGAGCCGTACTCTCGCTCAGCGTGGTGATCCCCAACCCCGAATCTGCCACTCCCTCCTCCTCTGAGAACTCGTCTTCATCATCCCCTTCCCTGGACCCACCACTCTCACCTCCTGCCGGACCTTCTGGCGCTGGTGTGCCCTCTGGCGTAGGATACGGCGGCGCTCCCGCCAGACGCGGAAATGTCCGTTGCGTATCATCGGCCACAAACGGCTCCTCTTCCCTTCTCTTCCCTTCTTCCTCCCCCTCATCATCCCCCTCCCCATCCTCCTCCACATCTTTCACCTCGCTCACACGCGCCCTCCCTAACAGCCCAGCAACCAACCACCAGCCCACACCCGCCGCCACCACCTCGACGGCCCAAAACAACCCGACAAAAACCACGAACGTCGTAATACGCCAGTGGTACATGGCCCAGCGCAGTCCCTGAAGCGAGGCGACGAACTCCAGCTTCGCCTCGTAGACGGCGATTCTCGAGCTCAACGTTACCGCTGCGGTTCGCGGCTCGCGCGCGAACACGGCCGATTCCGCGAGAGCAATTTGGAGCGTCTCTTCCTGCCGGGATACTCCGGCGATGAGCAGTGGTGAGAATGCGAGCGTCCGCAGCGTGGTCAGCAGCGGAGTGCGGTAGGTTAGTATCCCCGGCCGCCGCGTGTGCAGAAGCACCGCGAAAGTGTCGCGAAGCTCAAGGTCGACATCGAAATTCCCTTGCTCGATGTTTCGCGGTGACGCTGGAATCCTCATGTACAGTGTGATCTTGTATGGCTGATCATGGATGAGTTCGCCCTCGGAAAAAGACACTGAGGCCGTGGGGTGCTCGACCCGGCTGGATCTATTAGCGAAATGGGATAGGAGGGATGGACGGGGGAAGTACGCATAGCTGAAGTGTACCGAGCGGATAATGCCTACAGAGGGGACGTAGGAGGCGTAGAATAGGATGTAAGAGAGAAGCGCGATGAAGAAGAGCGTGATGGAAGTGGTGAAGAGGAGGACCGTTTGTAGATAGGCACGACGGGCGGGTTTGCTAAGGAGGTGGTGGAGGGGGGTTAGGAGAAGATCCTGGATAATCAATCGCCACCGTCAGCTACCATCTACATTGACGAGGGTTGAGGACTACCATTGCAGGCCCAATGGCGGATGACAGTTGTGATGAAGCGGTGGATGGAGTGAGGAGCGCGCTCGGGGAAATTGACGTAACAGGAGCTCTAATTCTAGCTTTACAAAACTTTTGCACGTGCTTATCACAAGGGTCCGAGACTGAAGATCACCCTTCATTCTGCACTTCCAAGATAAATATTTCGGCGTAAATATTCTGATGATTTGAAGAAGACGAAACTATTCTGCTCAAAGCAAGTCCGCAGTAATTATCATGGCGGGCGCCAAAAAACAGTAGCTAGTAAGCAAGCACGCAAAAGACAACCACAGCCCATCACTGATTCCCAGATATCATACATCGTTACTTCCTCCTACCGTCTCCTCCTCATCTCATGATCTATTCGTCATCCAGAATCGAGCTCGCAAGTGGCCCAAAGAACGGAACCTCACATCTGTAGTACCATCACATCAGCCCATAACTCTCAGAATCCCATCATACTTGGGGAGAACCCCACCTATCAAGAGTATCCGCATCTTGGTACGCCCTCATGCTCAAGTAAAGTATCATCACGATATCGACGACGAGTAGCATATAACTCAAGAACGCCGAGAATGAAAAGACGAGGTGTATGACCTATTGCGCAAAATATCAGCTTCCGCTTTCCTCCCGCCACACAACTAACAAGGAGGATACCCACAACCATAAACGCAAACAGCAGCGAACTCTGCCACGCGTGGAACCTACATACACAGGTTAACTTCGCCTCCTCGAGCACCCTCACGGGGAACGCAATGAACCTGACGTAATCACTCTTATGCTCGGTGATAAGCAGCAGCACGCCGCCCGCAGGCGGGAGTAGGACGTAAGCCATAACCGCCTCCCAGTCAAGTCTGTGCCCACAATATATCAGCCTTCGCTCCTACCACTTTTGCTTTCACCTTCCAAAGACGCACCTTATCGGCAAACTAGTCTCGAACTGGTTTATCGTCTCCCGCGCGCTCCCCCATCCTCCGGACTGGTTGTGGGTAGGTAATAACGGCGGCAGACCGGTGGTCGGTGGAAGGTTTAACGGTGAATACGAGGAGTTGCTGGGAGCCGGGGGAGAGAGCGGTCGGTTGAGGTTTAAGCTCCGTCGTGAGGTGTCGGGGGACTCGGATTGGTAAGGGGCGAAGTCCATGGTGCTCTGAGGTGGAGGGCTGTGGGGAAGTTCGGGAGAGCTACGGAGGAATGCCGGCTTGTTGGTCACTGGTGCTGAGGGACATTCAAGGCACCTCGTTATGGTACTTTGTCGCGAAGATAGTAGCTGCTGGGGGGTCCTGGGAGCTCGGCCCGGATTGTATTTACCCGGCGGCTCTGCGAGCTACGATATGTAAAGCTCTCTGGCCGAACTGCGAAGTGCTTCGAAATAGCATTAGCCTGTTCGGTTGCTAACTACATTTTCAAACCCCGAGCCTCCGACGAGTTCACGGTCACCAAAGCTATGTGTCAGCTCTCACGTCCCTAATATTCAACAGCTTAAGCCCTAACGACACGATTTTGTATCATGAAGTTTAGCTAGGTACCAGAGATACTTTCCAGTATTACATGTGGTAGCTAGAACTATCTCTATTATGGCTCAGTTGACGATATCCAGTTCTCTCAAACCATGAACTCAGGGTGGCATGCCAAACGCTTCCCCATCGCCCAAAAACCCAAGGTTCCTAGCTACCTACTTACATATGTAGGTACATCCAAATTTTGTGCATATTTTGACATAAGGTAGGCAAATAAGCTAGCAGTCTAGTAACGAAAGCCCCCTAGGTTTCCGCACGATGATCGAGCACACATGACACAAGATCACTAGATGGAGAAAATTATAAGCAGCATGTTACATAATAAACCCCGTTTGCGCCCGCATTAACTCGTTGGACCGTAAACAAACATAAAACAGAACAACCCATTAACCACTCTTTGCATACCCGAGAACTTAGGTCATGAAGTATTGTGGTCCCTCGCCACCTTGTGGTGTGGTCCAGTTGATATCCTGCGAAGGTGCCTGGAAGATGTTAGTTAATGCTGCAAGGAGGTTTGGAGAATATCAACCTTAATATCGCATGTCTTGCAGTGAATACAGTTCTGCGCATTGATCTGGAACCTCACTCCCTGTGGTTTTGTGGAGTCCTCGACATACTCGTACACGCCAGCAGGACAGAACCGGTTCTCGACACCCTTAAATCGTAGCCATTCCTTCTCGGTGTGCTTTTCCCAATCGGCAACCCGCAAGTGTACGGGCTGGTCCTCCTCGTGGTTGGTGCCGGTAAGACTGACACTGGTGAGGATGTCGAAGCTCAATACTCCGTCGGGCTTCGGGTATTCGATCTTCTTGACTTGGTCAACGGTCTTGGTGGCCTCGTGGTCCATCACCTTGTGGCTCAGTGTCCATGGAACACGCCCCTTGAGCACGTACGCCTCCAGCCCCGAGTACACAATACCCCCGAAGAGTCCCAGAGGGTTATGGAAACTAGGCCGCATGTTGCGGACCTGCTTGAGTTCCTTCCAGATGCTGCTGCCCCGGAGTGACTCCTCGTAGTTGTAGAGCATCACCACTCCGTTGTCCGTGCAGTTTCCAAGAGCCTTGAACGTAGACTCAGCCGCCAGCATGCCTGACTTCATGGAGGAGTGTATTCCCTTGATCTTTGGAACGTTAAGGAAACCGGCAGTATCGCCGATGAGAGCGCCTCCGGGAAATGCAACCTTAGGGATCGATTGGAAACCACCTTCATTCAAAGCCCTAGCACCATACGCAATGCGCTTTCCACCTTCGAGGACCTTGGCGAAAAACGGGTGGTGTTTCATTCTCTGGAATTCGCCGTATGGAGAGAGCCAAGGATTTGGGTAGTCCTAGGCACTGTTAGATTGCCACCCAAGCTAATATCCAAGATAATGCGGCTCACCAAACCAACCACGAGTCCAAGAGACACCTTGTTCTCGCCAAAGTGGTACATCCAGCTTCCACCATAGGTGTTGGTTGGCAAGGGCCATCCCAATGTATGGCTGACCTGACCCTTGACAAAGTTCTCCGGCTTGATCTCCCACACCTCCTTCAGGCCGAGCCCGTAGGTCTGCGGCTGGGAGTCTTTCCGCAAGTCAAACTTCTTGGTCAATTGTTTTGTGAGACTTCCGTGACATCCTTCGGCGAATAGTGTGACACGCGCGTGAAACTCCATTCCCCTCTCGAACGAGGGCTTTGGCTTGCCGTCCCTCCCAATACCAAGGTCGTTCGTAGCAACTCCCTTAACTGCTCCAACGCCGGGCGTGTAAAGAATCTCGGATGCGGCAAAGCCGGGGTAGATCTCGACGCCCAGTTCTTCCGCCCTCTCGGCCATCCACTTGACAAGCTCGTTCAAGGAAATGATGTAGTTTCCATGGTTCCGCATCTGCGGGGGGGTGGGGATGATGAGCGCGGACTTGCCCGTGAGAAGCCGCATGCGATCCGAGGTTACCTCGGTGACCAAGTCAAAGCGTGAAGGGTTGTCCAGCGAGTTCCAGTCAGGAATGAGTTCGTTCAGCGCCGAGGGTTCAATCACTGCGCCGGAAAGGATATGAGCGCCCATGTCACCGGCCTTCTCAAGGAGGACCACGCGGAAGTCTTCATTGCCAGCCTCATTGGCCATTTGTTTCAGTCGGATAGCGGCGGCCAGACCAGACGGCCCGCCACCAACAATGACGACGTCGACCTCATCGGATTCTCTCTCGCCATTCAGGAGAGCGATGTTCGGTCGACATGTCGAGGTGTGCAACGGCCGAATTGAGCGGGGCAGGACGAATTGTTGCCGGATTGGAGAATTCGATAGCCGAGGCGTCAATCGGGGGTGTCGAAGTAGTGAGGGAGGTCGTGCCGCACAACGCAAGAATATGGTGGGAGTTCGTCGGGATGCCATTGCTTAGGTGTAGCGAGGACCATGTGGTAGAAGGAAGGAGGAAGGAGGGGAAAGACGGGGGATGAGGAGTCTCTAACAGTGTGAAGCTACTATTTTCCGTCAAGCAGAGAAATCCTGGGAATTGTGAATGTGAAAACAAAAAAAAAAGCCATCCACTAGCCCCCCACCCACATGTCCGCCTATGAAAAATCAGCCTTGTCAATGCTATGCATGATATCACCGATGACTATTCTTGCCGGCTCCTAAGTTGTGAGCCTCTCTACAGTTATGACTAATTGGACTCAAAGTCGCATGCGCATAATGTCTTTTAATATTTTCCCTGTGATATCCTCACCAGGCACAACGGCGCCCGTTCTCCTGGTGCGTCCTCGCTCAACCATCTTTCCCGTTGCGCCCCATCTTGAGCCCTCCAAAAACGAAACACCCTCGCTGTAAGCGCAGCTCATTTTCCCAATTAACAAGCTTCAATTGTAGCACCAATCAATTCGCGGTGCATCTTATCCACCGATGGGACTTCGGGTGACTTTGTTCCTGGCCAATTCGTATCAACTGGGTACCAGTGCAAGTCACCTACCCCGCAAGGTTCTCGTAGATACGGGCCTTCTGTAGAAAGCTTCATTCTCCCCTCGAGTCTCGATCACCCGAAGGCCTGCGCCCGTTTACATACCCACGGGTTGCTCGCAAAGTCGGTTTCCCGCGGAAGACCTCCAAGCGCGCACGTCAATTCTAGTACAATCTCCACGACCGGTTGCAGCTAAGTATGAGCGGGGCCTACACCAGGAGGCCATCAATGACAACACCGATACCAAATTTCGCATCGACATCTGGAGTAGACTGAGTAGTCGCCTTAAGTCGAACCGTGCCTTGCGATTACGGTGATTCCCAACGCAGTCATCCCTTCATCGCTTTTCTCAGCTTTGAATATAGGTACCACACGTTACCTGCCAAGACACGTACCTCAGCTCTGAAAGTAGACCATGCCTGAGGCTAGGTAAACTACTTAATAGCAAGGGGAAGCTGCACGGATTCCACATCTTCCGACAAGTTACCTAAGATTCCGCGTTTTCGACACATGTTTGGCATCAGAGATAAACTGCAGTTGAGCGAGGAATGTCGAGACTGGGATGATGCAGATATCCGGCCTTATATCCCGGTTATCGACGCAATCGATTTCGAAGCGCTCATCGCCGCCGCTCGGAAATGCCGTATCGCATTTGAACCGCATGCGCAGAGCCTCTCCTGCTCGATAGAGTCCAACATATTAGGCTCCTACAATGTCATTTCCGTGCTTATCTTCTCCGACGGCCTCAAATGGGCTGTCAAGGTCCCACGCTATGGCATCGCGCCCACATTCGGACAGCTCAACCAGGAGAAGATGCTCTCCGAGATCTTGACACTGCGTCTCATCCGCTCGAGGACCTCAATTCCCGTCCCTGAGATCTTTGACTGGGACACGACTCGACGAAAGATCGGTGTGCCGTACACACTCATGTCCTTTCTGCCTGGAGCATCTCTCGACAGGCTGTGGTTCGATCGAACCTGGGCGACGGAAGAGATGCGGATGCACGTCCTCGGCAATCTCGCCAGAACAATGTCGGATCTCAACACCCTCCGCTTCAACGGAATAGGCTCGTTGAAGTTCGATGAGAAAGGAGACTTCTCGGGGGTTGGCCCAGTGATATCTCAAACCGAAGGCGACATATTCCATCCGGAATTCGATGTGATCGACGGAATCCAAACGATCAGATGGCCACCACCGTCAGCACATGGCCCGTTCAAAACGGCAAAGGCGTTTTTACTGGCTGGCGTCGAGGCACTGGAGGCCGAGAAGGGCCTGAGTACGATCGCGAGGAACCACCGGACAGCGGATGTTGCCGTCCTCCATTTCGCCATCGAGTCGATTCCGGAACGCCTCACATTGGACGATGGTGATTCGTTCGTTGTGGCCCATCCAAACCTCGACGCTCAAAATATTCTCGTCGACTACGACGGCAATATTACCGGCATAATCGACTGGGACGGAGTCCAAACGATGCCTAGAGGATACGGATTCTCCTGCTACCCTTCGTGGATAACCCGTGATTGGGATCCGATCATGTACGGATGCAGCGAGCCGGGGTTTGAAGACACACCAGTGATCCTATCTTGCTACCGACAAGCCTACGCCTCCGCCTTCCAGGACATTAACCTACCCACTAGTAATTACATGCCGGATGAGACTCGCCTCTCCCACATATATGAAGCTATTTACATCGCTGCATCTAGCTTCTGGAACCTCAGCCCGATCGACAAGCTCCTAGAGCACGCCTTTCGTGGAACCTCGGATGAGTCTTTTGTCGTCGAGGACTTTCGGCGGAATCTAGCGAATGAACTGGAGAATAGGAAGGCGGACGAAATGCTTGTGCAAATCAATATGGCGTTTAGAAAAATGTGGTATCCCGAGTGGGAGTATGGCCTTGCACTCTGAACCGATTTTGGTGAGTTAACGTTCGTTTCACCGGATATCTACGGCGGACTTAGGTTGACAACGTAGCTAGTCAGGGTAGATATTCGTGTATGCTAATGCAAGTACTATCTGTACGTCCGCAGATACGCATGTTCGAAAGGTTGATTGATCGGGGTTACTGCGGTACTGAGAATTGGTTATGTAACCTGGGCCCTGGCAAGTGGAGGGACTGGAGTGGCAACTTTCGATTTTTGGCGGATAATGGTTGTACTAGTAGGTTCGATTGTGGTCGGTTTAACACTCGTGCTTTATCCACGCATATGTATCTACTCCTCATATTTTAGGATTCTAACACTTGTGAGATGGCTCTCCACACCTCGGTACACATGTCGGCCTCTATCTCATCTCCAATTGCTGTTCCTTTGCCTAGATACTAAATAACTAAAGGAGGGCGATCCTTCATGTTTTAGAACCCCAAAGAACTGGAGCCCCCTCATCCATGTTCAGACCACCATCAAACACGGTTAGAAGGCCTACACATGGTATCTAGTCAAATGAGTATAATAGTCGAATCACGAGCTCTGATTGGCCAAGATTCCAAGGATAAGAGTCCGCACTAGCTCTCTACTGAACGAGTGACAGGACACGACGACACAAGTAGGTACTAGTAAATCCTTTCCGGAGCTCAGAACTATCATACTACATACTTATTTAGTGTGGCTTCGGTTTTGTGCGATGGGGCGATCTCAGTCTTGTGTAACCTTGTTGGCCATCGTGCATCGGTGAGGTCATCCGATGCCCCTAAGTTCTATGTATGCAGAGTAACATCTCCAGCTCCCACCACATCACTGCAATGACTGCTGCGTCGCGCTTGTCATCTTTCACGCTTCGAAGCGCCTTGTCGCTTGCAAGCCGGTACGTTTATTGTCTGCTTGTTCCCCATACTCTGTGAATAATCGTTAACATGAAGTGGGTGGGGTACAGATCAAGCTCACCCGGAGTGCCTCCGGCTCCATATCGGTCAACGTCAGCAGCTTGGCTCCGAAGAGTTTCAGCGCGGTACATCAGCGTTAGTTCGGTCGTAAAATCTTTCGTTGCCACAAAGTCGACCCGCCCGCTAACAACCATGCAGGAAAAGACTGCCGCGATTGACCCCGACCTCCAAAGTCCAACACGTACCTACAACGTTACCAAAGCCGATGCGCGACCGGTTCTCTCGGTACACCATGAGATCTCGTTTGACGACAAGAAGGTTTTGGTACCATGGGAAGAGGGAAAGACTTCATACTTGTGGGCTGTCCGCCGTGGATCAATGCGGGGCTATGCGTTGACCGAGGTTATTTAGTCAACACCTGTGGCTGCGCGACCATTGCCAGTGCCTCGAGTGTCGGCACCCAGAAACCATGCAGCGGCTCGCCGATACGTTCAGCGTGAGACAGTCCCTCGAGTTCTCCAATTCCCGATCCTAAACGGCTGCAGATACCTAAGACCATCAAGCCGGCAGAACTAAAGGCGTCCGAATCGGGTCTGGAGATTACATGTAAGCGGGGCGTTACGTAACAATGGGGGTATTCTAATTATTGCTCCAGGGAAGGATGGTCATGTCAGTGCCTTCGAGTGGAAGTGGTTGCACTTGCATTCGTACAGTCCACGCCTGGAGAAATACCTTTCGCCTCAGTGAGTTGTTCTATCTCGATCCGGTGTGCAAATGGGCTCCTAATCAGCCAGGTTTCATTTCTGGGGGTCCGAGATCGAGAAGAATCCCCCTGAAGTCAAGTACGATGATGTGATGGGATCAGACGATGGTGCCGCGCTATGGGTGTCAAAGATCGTATGCAACCCATGCGTGTTATGATTTTTCGGTACTAACGGAGAAACTTCAGTTTAAATACGGCTTTTGCTACGTCGATGGTGTCCCGGTTACCCTGGAAGATACCAAAGCTCTTGTGGAACGAATAGCTTTCATCCGGGAGACACATTATGGTGGGTTCTGGAACTTCACATCGGACTTGTCGAAAAATGACACAGCGTACACGAATTTGGGCCTTGCCGCGCATACCGACACTACCTATTTCAGCGACCCTGTTGGTCTTCAAATCTTTCATCTTCTGGAGCATTCCAACGGTAGCGGAGGACAGAGCCTTCTAGTGGACGGATTTCGAGCAGCGAAACTGCTCCGAGACAAAGATCCTCAGGCTTACAAGACTCTCTCGAACGTCCGAGTACCCAGTCATGCATCTGGACATGCCGATTCCAGCATCCAACCATACGCACCTTTCCCTGTGCTAAACCACCATCCAGTGAACGGCGAGCTCATTCAGATACGATGGAATAATGACGACAGGGCTACTATGGATCGCTGGGAGGATTTGGATGACGTTGACGCATTCTACGATGCAATTAGATTATGGACTAGCATACTGAAAGACCAGGCTACTGAATATCGGGAACAGTTGAAGCCAGGCCGCGCATTAATATTCGATAACTGGAGGGTATTGCATGGGAGAACTGCCTTTAGTGGGAAACGTACGATGTGTGGAGGTATGCTTATCTTCAGTGTTTCTTGCTAATTTGGTCACTGACTCCTGAAACTAGCATACGTCAACATGGACGATTACAAGTCCCGGCTCAGGACGTTGTGTACTGGTCGGGAGCAACTGTTGAGGTCTCTCTGAGTGGGGCATTTGCATATTACCAGGCGCTGTTCGGCGGTGCTAGAGGCTTTGATTTCGTGTACATATGCTCAATTCATGCACAATCCGTTTCCGCGCTTCGCGTTGTACATACATACCTATGAACCTAAGGACATGCTGTAAAATACATGAAGCTTTTCAATGAGAGGAAGCTCCCAACCGGAAATATACAACAAGCGTATTAGGGCTGACTTATGTAAGAACTTACATCAGTTACCTACAGCAGGCGCGTGGGGCGGTACATAGACGCCAGCGTACGGCTGACTTGTCCAGGTCAGAAAAAAAAAGACGCCAAAAAAGAGCCCCTCCTCTCTCTCCAACGATTCAGACCCCGCCACTCGCTATCTCAGGCTTTGATTCTTTTATTTCGACGCCATCTTGTCTTGACTCACTGAAAGGTAAACATTTATAACTCCTTCTCTGCGCAACAAATACCCCAAAGAAAAGCCAACAAAACTGACCCTACACAGTCACACCGAGACTACCTCTTCACCAACGAACACCAACGACCTACGGACCGACCAAAACAATTTCAAGAACATAAAGACCCTAAAACAATCATGGCTTCGAACGGTGAAATGGACAATCTCGGCAACGATATTTTCGGGGAGGATGGTGCAGTGGCGGCAGAGCACAAGGACAAGTTCGGCAATGACGTCTCAGAGTCTGAGTCTGAGCCTGGTTCTCCGGGGCTTGATGCCCGGTCTGACGATGACCTCGAGGCCGTCCCCAAAGAGCTGAAGTCTTCACACAAGAAGTCGTTCGTTCACGAGCCTGTGGCATCGAAACCATTTCTCCCTGAGCAGCCCGACGCTTCCACCCTCGATCTCACCGAGCTTAACCCTCTGACGCCCCACATCATCGCCCGCCAGGCTACCATCAACATCGGTACAATTGGACATGTGGCTCACGGAAAGAGCACCGTCGTCAAGGCTATCTCGGGAGTACAGACTGTCCGATTCAAGACCGAGCTGGAGCGGAACATCACAATCAAACTCGGATACGCCAATGCGAAGATCTATAAATGTGGCAACCCAGAGTGTCCCAGGCCCGGTAACTACAGAAGTTACAAGAGCGACAAAGAAGTGGATCCGGAGTGCGAGCGTGATGGATGCAGTGGACACTACCAGCTGTTGCGACATGTTTCGTGAGTACAAAATCCCGTGAAACTGCGCCCCATCGCCTGACTTTCTCAGTTTCGTCGACTGTCCCGGTCACGACATTCTCATGAGCACCATGTTGTCGGGCGCCGCCGTCATGGACGCTGCCCTGCTGCTGATCGCCGGAAACGAAACCTGCCCTCAGCCCCAAACCTCGGAGCATCTTGCTGCAATCGAGATAATGAAGTTGAACCACATCATAATTCTCCAGAACAAGGTCGACCTGATGCGCGAGGCCACCGCCGAGGAGCACTACCAGTCTATACTGAAGTTCATTCGAGGAACCGTTGCCGACGGATCGCCCATTATCCCAATTTCCGCACAGCTCAAGTACAACATTGACGCCATCAACGAGGCGCTAGTCCACAAGATCCCTGTTCCACTGAGAGATTTCACCGCCATCCCTCATATGATTGTCATCCGATCTTTCGATGTCAACAAACCCGGCGCCGAGATTGAGGACCTGAAGGGAGGTGTTGCTGGAGGTTCCATCCTCAATGGTGTTCTGAAGCTCGGTGATGAGATTGAGATCCGGCCCGGTATCGTGACAAGAACTGAAGAGGGTAGAATTCGCTGTCAGCCCATTTTCAGCAGAATTGTATCACTTTTTGCCGAGACCAATGATTTGAAGTTTGCCGTCCCCGGTGGTCTTATTGGTTCGATACCTCCAAGGACCCAATCTGTGAATAACTAGCTCTAATATATCATCCTAGGTGTTGGTACCCGAGTCGACCCCACTCTCTGCCGTGCCGATCGTTTGGTCGGTTTCGTCCTGGGACTCAAGGGCCAGCTGCCTAACATCTATACCGACCTGGAAGTCAATTTCTTCCTACTCCGTCGTCTCCTCGGAGTCAAGTCTGCCGACGGAAAGCAGGCCAAGGTTGCCAAGCTCTCCAAGAACGAAGTTCTCATGGTCAATATCGGATCGACTGCCACGGGTGCAAAGGTCGTTGCGGCCAAGGCTGATGTTGCTAAGCTCCAGTTGACTAGTCCTGCTTGTACTAAGGAGGGAGAGAAGATTGCTCTGTCCCGGAGAATCGAGAAGCACTGGCGGTTGATCGGTTGGGCCACCATCGTGCGGTCTGGAAGCGCTTTGGATCCAATGGAGAATTAAAATTGTTTCTTCTTGTTTCTTTTGTGTTTTCTTCCGAGAAAAAGGTCTGGGTTTCAGTACACAGCTTTTTTTGCAAACGGGGTATGAGAGCGAGGAAGGGTCAATTGGTTCTTTGTATCTTGGGATTGGTTGATTTTGCAAAATGGTACACATGCTCGGGTGTCGAATGGGGAAAATGGATACATTACGAGCAATCATCAAGCGCTATCATGTGTCGTGATGACCAAATTATTTGACTGGGTATGAGGATTGTCTTGCTCCACAACATCCTCGCCTGCTCCCGAGGCGCCCAGCCAGTAGAAGTACAACTGCTACGCCATCGCATTCACAGTCCACCCGCCTACGTATGGAGGAGAAATGGTGATTCGGTAGTCGTAGATTCGTCGGCTCTTAGAAAGCTGGAAGTATGGCAGCAAAATACACGCTCCCTCGCTCGCCGCTGCATCGAAAAAAACATATTTTATATCGGCTTGATCTATGTATACACCAAGTGTGCAATCCCCGCGCAAACTCGCGGTTAGCTTTCCATGTCTCGGGCAACGGGTAAGATGTCTCCTACCTTGAAATGCAGCGCTATCAGTGAGAACACGAGCGCTTTAAGGTCCTGCACGAGGTAGTAGAACACACGCAGACCCTCGGGGTCACCGCTCTCTTGGACGTCGACGAGTGAACCGATCTTGGCTGTCTCGAAGGATATGTGTTCATTGCCCATTCGAATCTCGAGTTCCTGGCGTCCATCCTTGTTCTTCTGTGGCCATTTTCCATCATCTTCCCTGTTTTCCCGAGCGGTGAGGAGAGCTTCAAGAGGAACGAGAGAGGAAGGACGGACTTCATGATCTCCGAATCTTTGATGATGCGCTTGATCTCTTTGATCATGAGACTGCTGACGCACACTGAGCCTTGAGTCAGTGAGGGGTTTCCGAGTGTTAGAGAGGAGGACCCACTCTCTTTGCGGATCAACGAGTCGTTGCGATAGTTGGAGTTGTTGGCGTAACGGGCCATTGCGCTACGACCATCGACAAGGACACGGAAATCGAACTCTGTGTTGATGCGCGTGAGCGGCCCACTGTCTTCAAGATCGACAGTGCGAAGGAAACAGCGTACCGAGAAACTCGTGTCCGAAACGCCCGTTGTGTCCCGAGTAGTATCGGATGTAGAATTGCTCGTTTTCGTCCGACATTGTGGTGATGTTTGACGTTCGGTGGTTGCTGGCGAAGCCGGAAAGTGAGGTGGACGCGATGGTATGTGTTTAGTTAACTTGTCGACCTGGCTTGGCTGCTGCGGTTCGCTGCTCTCGACTGATGTGCTTGCATCAGGTGACCGTGTACTCGGTACCGCCACAAATGTGCCTCGATCGGAATCTGCGCCACGGATTTTCCACACGAAAAGCGGCATTCCCCTGTGTATCGGGCTTTGGGTCGCTAATCGTTCCCCGGCTGACCAGTGATAATGTCGTGAAGCCACCCCCAAAACCCTGTCACCCTACCAGAACACTTTCAACTCAAACGTCGCGCAATTACACCTTCAACACCTCCTCCACCTCCTCCACACCCACTGCCAAAAAAATAACGAGGCTTATCCATCCCCCTCACACGCATCGACGCCTTCGCCCTAGGATCTATCTAGCATCTTCTCCATCGATCCGAACACACTCTACTGCGAACTTTACTCCACTCACCTCAGGCGAGGTGGACGCGCGGGCCTGACCTAACACCACCCGACTACCCGCCCCTACGTCACAAAAACCTGTGTATGCCGGCCACCGACTTCCCCCCCACTTCCGCCAGCGTCTCTACGACCTCCTCCTCCACTCCCTCCTCGAGTACGTTCTCGTCCTCGCTTCCCGCAAAACCGAGACTAGGGAACCCGCAACTACCGACACCGCCTCCAGCGCGCGGGGACAAGATGGGCGACGAGGTAACGAAACCGCCGACGGAGTGGGAATACCAGTGGCTCTTCACGGAGGAGGAGCTCATGCAGACTCCGTCAGTGTTGGACGGAATTCCCCCCGAGATGGAACGCGAAATGAGGTCCAAGGGCTGCAATTTCATCACGCAGCTCGGAATCCAGTTGAAGCTGCCGCAGCTTACTCTAGCGACGGCGTCGACGTATCTGCATCGCTTCTATATGCAGAATTCGTTGAAAAAGCATCACTTTTACGTACGTTGGACGTTGCATCGGAGTGTGCGAGGCAGAGGCCTTCCGGGAAAGGAGAGCAATGGCTGATGATATATGTCTTCAGGAGACGGCTGCAACCTCACTATTCCTCGCGACGAAGGTGGAAGAGAACATGCGCAAATTCGGCGAGATCGTCGCGGCATGCGTTCGCGCTGCACAGAAGAACCTCAAGATGGAGGTACACCGTGATGACAAAGAATTCTGGCGCTGGAAAGACTGCATCCTTAACAAGGAAGAGTACCTCTTGGAATCAATTTGCTTTGATGTCACGGTCGAAGTTCCCTACAATCACCTTCTCAACTACACTCGTTTGCTCGGTGTGCAAACACGGCAGTTAATACGGACTGCGTGGACGTTCCTTAACGATGCCACCTTGACAATGCTGTGCATCCTGTACCCACCCAAGACTATTGCTGCGGCAGCTCTCTATTGTGCGGCAAAACACTGCAATGTCGAATTCCCCGATCAGGACGACAAGCCGTGGTGGGAGATAATCGGTGTCAAAATTAAGGACATTAAAAAGTGTTGCAACTACATGGCATTGGTTTATGAGTATGCTAACTCCAACGGTCTTTCCTTCTTCCATTCTTCGATTGCTCACGAGCAAAGCAGAAATAATCCTCTCAGGGGTGATGACCGGCCCAAGTACGTCACGACTCCCGAGGGCGGCCCGGAAACAACAAAGACCAGACAGAGAGCTTACGGCACTACGTCACCCCTGCCGGAAAAGCGCTCGCGTGATCCGTCGGGCGATGCCCCGGATTCCGAGAGCGATCGCAAGCGATCCCGGGTGGAAGAGGTGCGGAACGGCGGAGATCCTCCAACTACCGCTCGGTCGAAGGAGGAACCTGCCGCCGCCGAGAACCAGCCGACCGACGACAACCCCGATCTGGAAGAGGGAGAGGTGGATGACTAAGTTGCGCCTTCATGCGGCTAAGCGGGTGGATTGTCTTTCTTTTGGGGATTAGTACCTCGGAGGAAGAGGATACGGTCATGGGTGGCGTTACTTGGCTTGTATCACCAACTTTCCTTACTTTAACTGTCTCTCTTTACCAGCTTTTCATTTGGATGCCCCTCTTGTCACATCTAACCTCCCCTCGAGATCGAACGCACCGCAAGATCCTTACGCAAGCAGTCCAATGTTCCTTTTTTTTCTCTTTCTTTCTGTTGTCCACTAGACTGTTTTCTTCACCAGTGGGTATTTCCCTATTTATTTTCTATTTGTTTTACCATAGGGAGGCGGACTGTGTTTTGGGAGCTTTTTACCGGTTGGCGTTTATCCCTTTCTTCTTTTTTACACTGAAGCCAGTTTCTCTTTTGCTTGTTGGGGCCCGTTTGCTTCTATTGAAGGCCCTGGCTCCGTCGGGTCGGGGATCGCCACATGTGGGTGGGTTGGATGGTTGGATGCACGTAAAAGGCGTGGTTTCTTGTACATATCGTGAAGAGTAAAAGAGGGAGTGACGGAATTGGATCGCCTCGGAGGGACTGTCCGATTGTCATTTACTTACTTGAGGGGTGTGTAATGGCTGCTTGTTCCATGGCTCGGGGATGAAACTTGGGGGACGAATGGAACTTGAACGAGTGAGCGAATGTGATTTGCTGGTGCCAACGATCACTCGGTGCCGTGGCGGAATTCTGCCTCGACAACAGCTACATTCCCCGCCGTTCTAACACTGCCCAGCCCCCTTGTCGTGCGAAAAGTCAAAGGCCACCACCAACCCCTTGAGATGGGCCACTGCAGCAGCAACCACGAAGCAATGGAAAACCTGGTGACTCGCGCCCAGGAGATCGAACCTGCCCGGCGCCCACCTCTCGGGCACCCTGGCGGCATATATCCCGGCGCCCAGGATGTATATGGCGCCCTCGGCGAGCACCCACCTTAATCCGATCCTGGCATCCAGCGCCGCGGCGCCATACAGCCGCATTCCGTGGGCCACGGGGACCACGCCGGAGATGCCGAGGAGGACGAACACGGCGGCGCGGAAGGGGCGGTAGGCGGGGGTACGGAAGCGCGGGGTCAGCGCGACCACCGCGCACGCGGCGCCGAGGAGCAGCATCGCCGCCGAGTAGGCGCGGCCGAGGGCCGGGTGGCACCGGTGGAAGCCGTAGTGCACGGTCGGGATGTAGCTGCCCACGATCAGGACGACGATCCCCACGTAATCCAGCTGGTTGCCGAGCCGCGCGATCCGGTGCGAGTGGCTCGACACGGTGTGGTACGTCGCCGACAACCCCAGACACGCCACCGCCGAGAGCAGGAACACGCCGAACGCGCGCACGTCGGACGCACCGGCCGTCGGATACCGCTGCAGCAGCTGCGGGACCTGCGGCACGAGCGCGAGGAAGAGCAGCGCACCGACGAGGTGGCTGTAGATGTTTACTTGGTTGCTCGGCGTCAGTGCCTTCCTTCTGTGCAAGCGGGGGGGCGAGACGCACTGGATTCATTGTGGAAGTAAAATAGGGATTCGAAGCATTTCCGGAAGGATTCTGTGGCTGGTCTGGATCCGTTCCGTTCAGCAATCTCTCTCTCTCTCTCTCTCTCTCTCTCTCTCTCTCTCTTTCCCCTCCTTCGTCCGCGGGGAAGCCATGTATTTACCGATACCCGGAGAGAATGAAATGGTTGTCACTGTTTACTCTTGTCAGCACAGCCCCTTTCCCATGCACCTGCAGCATACGACGTCACAGACCGCTGCCAATGTTCTAGATACCACCAGCAGCAACATACGCATCAGCCCGCATGATTCACTGGCGACAGGTATGGGGACGTACGCAGATCGTCCCACATGCAGGTGAGGGCGCGCTCGACTTTCTTTTCGACACTCTGGATTGCCTGCGAGGGGTCAGGAATCGCGCGCCCGTGGCGTAAGTTTCCGTGGAGGGGGGGGAGATGGCAGCTCACATCAACGGCCTTTTCGCCCATCGTTGGCTGCGGCCTCGGCGACGGCGGCGGTTTCCTCTGTCTGGTCGCCATCGCTCTGTCGGCCTATAGAGTGCGTATCTCCCTGAAGAACGGGTCGTGGAGATCTGGACGGAAAGAGTCTCTAACACTCTGGCTTTTGTATACACACAACGTACGAGCGTTGGGACCGCGGTTAAATCTAGTAACCCTTGTCCTGGGGAAGATCTCCCCAAAGTGTTGAGGCCCAGCCGGAATTAAGCGCAAGTCCCTGGTTCGGGTGCATATCTACATATGTATCACAGATACGCACAGTACAGTATCTAGGTATGTAGTACATACCTACGTAGCTCAATGAAACGAAACGCCCAGCTTGTGTCACGGTCCATCCCAACGTCACTCCTCCCCCGCCTAGCCTCAACCTCAACCATTACCCGTCTACCGCAGAGGGCCACAAAGAGAATCACACGAAGAATGGGAGACATCAACCAGCGCGGCCGGGGCAAGGGGGGCAAGGGGGGCAGCACTCGACGGGGCAGCTTCAACTGGCTGTCCGACAGGACATCCACTTACGAAGCGAAGAAGCTCGAGCGGCTCGAACGGTTCGGGTCCGAGCCGAACGTTTCGCGGACTTCGAGCTGGAGGAGGCAGGATAAGGGGCAGGCGCACAGCCACATCCATGATGTAGCCGACTTTGGGTTCGTAAGCAAGGGTATTCCCACCGCTTTTACTTCCTGAGGGTGGGGGGATGAGTGCTGATGGGCTGGAGATGACAGGTGATGAAAGGTTCGTTGTCGTCGCCTTGTTCACCGACACAGCCTTTTGCCTTTGTACTAACTGAAGCAAAGACTGAAGGATCATCGTAACCAGGAGCTGTATTGTCCCCCCCCCTCTCCGCTGGTCGTTACTGCTCCCACATCCGCTGACGATTCCGGGGAGCCAGATACCACAAGCACATCACCAGAAAGTACCTCGAATTCTGCGGGACGAGTGGCAGCTCCGACCAGCTCGAGAGCGACTTTGCCGCCCTCGCCATCACGCCACTGAACAACCCACGCTCGACGGCGCGGCCGTCGGGCAGCAAGAACACGGTGTACAACGACGCGCGCAACGCCGAGCTCTCGTCGATCCTCCTCGGCATGCGCAAGCTACGTGAAGGGATCACCGCTGCGCGGCGCACCGACAAGTTCGCCGTCGAGGTGTTCAAGCAGCACATTCGCGCCGCGGTGCTGGTGCAGCAGATCGACAACTACCACGCGCCGCTCCTCCACCTGCTCTACAACCTGCACGCGGCGAACCCGCTGCCGAGCCTCGACGTGCAGGAGTTCGCGTCGTACCACATGCTCCACCTCGCCGCCTACCTCGAGGAATACGGCGCCGCGCTCGCCGTCAAGAACGAATTCCGCATCGTCGACAGGCGGGCGCTGCAGGCCGTGCACGCCATCATCCATGGCAACTATTGGTCGTACCGCGCGGCCAGGAACAGGGTCGACCAGTACATGGGCAGGCTGATCGACTACGCCGAGCTACGCATGCGCAAGCTCATGCTGAAGTCCATCGGCGCAACGTACTTCACCGTCGATCTCCCGTATCTCGAGGTGGTCGGTGGCCTGCCGTGGAAACGGCTGAGAGAGGAGTACGGGGTGGGGTGGGAGCTCAACGAAGCCACCGGCACGGTGACGGTGCGGAGGCCCAAGATGAAGGCCAGCCCCGCACCGGTCGATCAGGCGGTGGCCGAGGCCAATCCCAAGCCCTTCAGTTAGAGTTGACGGGATGATGGAGTGACGAGATGAGGTCGGGGGAGATAGACGTGTCGGTGTTGGGGTGTCGGTGTTGGTGTTATTATTGCTTGCCTGTCCGTTGGCGGTGCTGTTTCTCTTTCCTGGAGGCACATACGGGGTTTCTTTCTTTCTTTCTGGTGGGGGGGGTACTGTCACGCGCCAGAATCTTGTGTACTTCTAGCTACTGGTTTCTTTTTTACTGCCGCAGCAGTCCCTTGATATGGCTAGAGGAGGAAGACAGCACTCGTTGTGTCCATCACTGTCGGTGAAGCTGTGAGTTGTTCCGGTACACACAAATGAAGACGGAGAAGAAAAGAAAAGAGAAAGGAAAAGAAGAAGGAAAAAAAGGCCGCAACGCGTCCGTTCGAGGAACAAATCCCCTTCGTCAACCGCGGTAGAGCGCTCGCCCAATCGAACGGAGCACGATCTCTCCCCCCGCTCTTGTGGAGATCACCCTTCGGTCTCGCCTCCAAAATAAATGGCGCACATTTCGAACACGTCCGTGGGTCCCGCCGCCCCCCCCCGCAGTGACTATACCGGGAAGTCGATAGCAGAAAAGTAGAGACGCATAGATAAACGGGTTTTCTTTTTTTCTTTTTTTCTTTTTTCGGTTTTGTTGATCAAGTCCAGTCCAGTCGAGTCCAGCCCTCCCTTCCTTTTGTTTCCCCTCGCATTAGAGCAACTCTGTGGTATGTTATGCACAACACATACAACGGGGTAGGAGGAGAAAAATGAAATATATAACGTCGGGTAGAGCCAGGCACAAAAAAAAAAAAAAAAAATATTGTAGCTCCGAAAATCGATCTTCCATTTCTCTGTTTCCGTCTAACATGCGGAAACAAAATTAACAAAAAATAAAAAATAAATAAAAAGGTTGTGTGTGTGTGTGTGTGTGCGCGTGTGGAAGGGCTTCAGACTTCAGACTTCATCTCTGCCATGCGCGCGCACGAGGGGGGGAAAAAAAACAAAATTCTAATTCGATCCGCCGCTGTTCGCTCGTCCTCCCCCTCCGGCACCGCTCGAGGATTGGATCGACGACCCCACCTATTTCTTGCCCGACTTCTTGATTCCACCACCGCCCTGTCCGAGTGTCCAATCGTCAGCGTCCGAGTACAGCCAGTAGAAAAATTTGGGGGGGGGTATGAACGAGCGCGGAGAGGGGAGGAGTTACGAGAGGTCCCTTCTTGGTAGCCTGTGCGGCGAGAGCCTTGCGCTCGGCAGCCTCTGCGATACAAACACAACGATCAATCATCCCGTCCGGCGGAGAGAGAGAAAGAGAGAGGGAGAGAGAGAGGGAGGAAAGTTACACACCCTTCTTCTGTTTCTCCTTGAACTCGAGATCATTCTCGTCGAGCTCCTTCTTGTCCTTTTTGGGAGCCTTGAGGGGCTTGGCCTTTCCGCCTGTTTCCCACACAAGTCAGCAGACGGCTCTCTTTCGATGGACGGGGGAGGGGGAGAG